>Ga0209812_10000229_pt1 | contig 52631 bp, 37 predicted proteins | sample JI71714BDNA_FD_187502 | JGI IMG/M metagenome (GOLD analysis project Ga0209812, IMG submission 187502) | Wastewater effluent complex algal communities from Wisconsin, to seasonally profile nutrient transformation and Carbon sequestration -... | ecosystem: Engineered > WWTP > Effluent > Algae...
AGCAAAAACACACGTTAGCTGCCAGTATCGCCATTTTGGTTATTGTTTTGTGCTTAGTGGTGCCTTTAACCATGGTATTTTCGTTTGCTATTCAAGAAATGAAAGTATGGATGAAATGGTTGATTGCGGCTAATCAAGTGGGTGCGCCGGTTCCCGAATGGTTGGCTGCATTACCCGGAATTGGTAATGGATTAGCAAGGCTCTGGCAAGAATATTTAAGCGAGCCACACCAATTTGGGCATGCGGTAACCTTAGTCAGTGGTGAGCATTTAACCGGTATTTCTCGTACGGTGTTAAGTTTAGGTTGGCATACTGCAGGTGTTTTGCTGAGCTTACTGTTTATGCTGATCACCTTATTTTTCTTGTATAAAGATGGCGATAAATTAGCCGTGCAGCTTGATACCATTGGTGAGCGGGTATTGCCTGAACGCTGGCAGCGGTTTTCGCGCGTGGTGCCCGCCACGGTGAGCTCTACAGTAATGGGCATGACCATTATTGCCATTGGCGAAGGCGTAATTTTAGGGATAGCCTATTGGATTGCCGGTGTTCCTTCGCCAGTAGCCTTTGGCGTAATTACTGGGTTTATGGCGTTGATCCCAGGCGGGGCGCCGTTAGCCTTTACATTAATCTCGTTGTATTTAGTCGGCACCGGTGATGTAACCGCCGGGGTGGGCTTATTTTTATGGGGCAGTATCGAATTATTTATTGTTGATAAAACCATTCGACCTACTCTGGTTGGTGGTCCGATAAAGCTGCCCTTTTTACCCACTTTTTTTGGTTTGATTGGTGGGGTAAAAACAATGGGCTTAGTTGGGCTGTTTGTTGGACCTGTACTGATGGCGTTATTGGTGGCTATTTGGCGCGAATGGTTACGAGACAACACAAAACCAGAGTTGCTGACACCTACAGATCCCCCTATGCCGAACACAATCATACCTATTTCGGAACAGATGAAGCCTCCGGCGCAGCCGCCTCTGCATCCATCTTCGCTAGATCCTAAGGAATGAACTCAGGCAATATTGCTTTGGTGTTAATTTAAAGAGAGCTGTTTGGTGTTAATTACGCTGTTACCCGATTTATTACTGTTGTTAGGTGGCGGCTGCCTGAAACGCACGTTACCCCCAGCAGGCTGGCAAGGCCTGGATCGCCTAAATTTTTATGTATTATTTCCTGCACTGATTTTTGTCAGTGCCTTAGCGAGTCCACCTACGGGCAGTGATTTGTTGATAATGGGCTCCGGTGTGTGGGGTTTAATGGGCTTAGCATGCGGTTTAGCATGGCTAGTGCGTTGCTGGGGCCCTGAAAAATTTGTTGATTTTGCTGGGATGTGGCAAACCGCCTGGCGCTTTAATACGGCATTTGCCATGGTCGTTGTGCAAGCCTTACCGGCAGAGTATCGTGGATTAATGTCAATAGCGATTGGTTTGGCCGTACCTGTAGCCAATATTTTAGCGGTGCTGGCGCTTACTCGTGGACAGCAGCTCAGTGTGTGGCGAACCGTTCAGCAAGTGCTCACCAATCCTTTTCTCTTAGCCAGTGTAGCTGGAATTGGCTGTGCAATCTTAGGATGGCGTATGCCGGAGCCTGTAATGATCGCACTAGAGAAGTTAGCGGTTGCCGCCGTGCCTTTGGCATTATTATCAATAGGTGCCGCCATTAATTGGCGCGCGTTGCTTACCCTATCCCGATTTGAAGTGGCTTTACACAGTATTAAATTAGTGATCTTACCGCTTACAATGTTGCTTATCGGGATACTTTTTACTTTGGCTACCGGCCCAGTGATTGTTCTGATGTTATTTGCCGCTATGCCAACCGCCTCAGCGGCCCATGTGTTAGCTGCCGTATATGGTGCTGATAAAGAAAAAGTAGCAAAGGTGATAGCGCAATCGACACTGCTAGGCTGTTTGATGGTGCCGGTATGGTTGGCTATTATTTCAAACGTTTTTTTGGTGGCTGAATAAACGTGCAGTTTAGTGACGTGGGGGTAGAAAAAACAGATAACAAACATGTGTTTGTTATCTGTTGGCAGGGGTAATTAGTTTTTCGGCATTACAACAGAATCGATTACATGAATCACGCCATTGCTCGTTTCGATATCGGTAGCAATCACTTCAGCGCCGTTTACGAAGACTTTGCCATCTTTTACTTCAATCGCTAAATTTTCACCTTGCACGGTGGTGGCAGAGGTCAATTTCACCACATCAGCTGCCATAACTTTTCCAGCAACGACATGGTACGTTAATACATTCGTTAATGCGGCTTTGTTAGCCACTAAGGCATTTAAATCGGCTGCTGGGATCTTGGCAAAGGCAGCATCATTTGGTGCAAATACTGTGAATGGGCCAGGACCTTTTAAGGTGTCAACTAAATCAGCTGCCTGAACTGCAGTAACTAACGTTGAAAAACTACCAGCAGCAACAGCGGTGTCAACGATGTCAGCTTTTGCTTTGTGATTATGAGCATAAGCACCGAATACTAAAGAGCTTACTAATAAAGAACCACTGATTAAATGTGTTAATTTCATAGCTAATCCTCTTACATGTTAATAGACAAAAACGTCTGCCTGTTTAACGTACACCTATCAGAAAAGGATCAGATTTAATTTTGCTTAGCGTTTAACACACAAAAATAGGGCATTACCGGCATCCATTTGCCAAGGCTGAATGCGTTGGTAATCATGGGCTAATTTATGCACCTCAAAGTAGGGTAATAAAAGGGCTTCTAATTCATCAAAGCTTATCGCCACCATAGGGTGTTCGTCTTGCCAAAATTGCTTTTGCTCGCCTGTCGTTTTACAAATAGATAAGCGCAGACGTTGCTCCTCTCCTTGCCCCTGATAAAACCAAGCAGAGCTAAATTCAAATACACTCTCTAAATGTTGAGCTCGATGGCTTACACGACTTACATTACAAATTTTGGTTTTATCAACGGCATTAAAACAAAATACCCCGCCAACACTAAGTGCGCGGTAAACGCTGTCAAAGCATTGTTTTAACGCCATTATTTTACCTGTGTAGTGAATCGAGTATAAAAAACAGGTAATAAGATCAACGGGTTTATCCAATACGAAATGGCACATATTTTCTAACATAAACGCTGCACTTGGGCAGCGCTGTTTCGCGCGAGTCAGCATAGGTGAATTGAGATCAAGCCCAAGGCAATCAAAGCCGGCAGCTAAAAAATGTTGGATGTGTGGGCCCGTGCCACAGGCTAAATCTAAGTGCGATTTCCCCCCATTACCAAAGAGTTGATGCAGCCGATGGATGCCTTGAGACTGCGTGAGATAATCGATATCACAGCACATTAAATCGTAATACTCTGAGAGATCGGTATATAAGGCGTTAGTAGCAAGCATAATAAGACAATGGTTAAATACGGTATCGCATTTTACAGCAGATTATATTTAGCAAACAGTATATCTTAATGTGGCTACGTACTTTATTAACTTCCCCTTTTTTTAAACAGTAGTGTTTTAAACACTTTACAGTGTTGCGGTGTTGACCTGAAATGATTTTTAGTATCATTTCTTAAGGCATTGCTGTTTTATGGCGTTTAGTTTTAAGTACATTTCATTTTTTTAAACTAAGTTGGTGTTCTTAAATGCGAATTTTTATTACATGGTTACTTTTAGTTTGGTGTTTGATGGGGAGTCCTTTTGCTCATACCACAGCCATGTGGCAAACACTGCCTCCCATGCTTGAACCTGCACAAGAAATTTACCCAGCGCTACATAATGGAAAAATTTACGTCGCTGGCGGGCTTAGCGACAGTATTTCAATGGCTGAACAACAAATGAGCGCCAAGGTACAAATTTTTGATCTGCAAACGCAAGACTGGTCATGGGGGCCAAATTTACCTGAGCCCAGACACCACGCCTATTTAGTCTCGGTGCAGCAGCAACTCTTTTTATTTGGTGGTTTTGTAAAAACAGTTGATGGACGTTGGCGCGCCAGTGCTGATATTTTGCGTTTAGACGAGCAACAACAACAATGGATTAACGTTGCGGTACTGCCCAAGCCGTTAACAGAAACGACCATAGGTGTGATTAACGACAAAGTACATTTTGCTGCAGGTCGTTCACCTAGTGGCGAAGCCAATGCGCAATGGCGTGATCAGCACGATGTGAATTGGCATTGGATTTTCGATCCTAAAACATTAAACACCATGGAAGCACCGCCGCTGCCAATAGCCTTTAACAGTGCAGCGGCGGTGGTCTTGGATGCGCAATGGTATGTTATCGGTGGCAGACAAGTGGGTGGCGCAAATTTAGCACACGTCATGCGTTTTGATGCAGTAAAACAGCAATGGCAAGCCATGGCCGATCTCCCTCAAGCACAGGGTGGATTGGCAGCCGCAGTGCTATTTGGAGAGATTTGGGTGTTTGGCGGTGAATACTTTACTGACAACGGCGGCGTCTATGCAGAGGTTTGGGTTTATCAGCCTTTACAAAATCAATGGCGACAACAGGGTACTATGCCGGTCCCCAGGCATGGCTTGGGTGCAATAACATTTAATGACGCAATTTATGTATTAGGTGGTGCGACAGAAGTTGGTTTGAAAGCGACATCAAAGGTGTCAGAGAAACTAGTGATTACCCCCTAAAGATATGATTAATAGCTGTCTTTTTTCCTAGCCACCTGCACCATTTTAAGGGTGAGGGTGGTCTATTTCTGCGAGGTGTGACAAGAGCGTTAAAGAGTGTCAAGCATCATTCCAGTGCAAAATGCGCTGGCTGAACATAAAGCGAGTATTTCTGTTTAACTATTTTATTTTTTTGCGACAAATGAGACAAAAATGCGTATTTAACACTATCCACTTTTTTAGCTTGTGCTATATTCATATTGTACTAGCACTTTATTTTTCAAAACGATAAAAATATAAAAAACAAACTATTACTAGGCTTTTTATCCTCGCTCTCGATAACATTATTCATGTTTTTTTATTACAAACTGTAATTATTTAAAATCATTTTTGGAGTAACGCAATGAGCCTTAGTCGTAAACTATTTTGGGCTTTACTTTTACTGGTATTGGTTATTGCTGCAGTCACTGTCACGGTGGCTAGCCTAAAAAGTTTTAACCGAGTAAATAAGCAAGTTGATGTTGAAATGAACAACGTAAGCGGGCAATTACTCAGTTTATTACAAGTAACTGATAGCATCATGGCCGAGCGCGTGCAGGGCAGTATGCGTTTACTGCAAACAAAGGCCAGCGCACTTGGTGAGCCGCGACAAGGTGATATGGTACAAGTAGGTGAGCAAACGGTAGCGAACATCCAATTGGGTGAAGCAAGTCTTGCCAACGATTATACATTGGTTGACGATGTTACGGCTATTTTGGGGGGGACTGCTACCGTATTTAGCCGCCGTGGTAACGATTATGTGCGTATTTCGACGAATGTGCAAAATGCGGGGAAACGCGCTACGGGTACGCTATTAGCACCCGATGGTGCGGCAATAAAAGCTATCGCGCAGGGTAATGCCTTTTATGGTCAAGTCGACATTCTTGGACGCCCCTTTATCACAGGATATGAGCCTATTAGAGCAGGCAATCAAATTATCGGTATTTGGTATGTGGGGTATTCGGCAGATTTAGCCTCATTAGCCAATGTCATTAGCAAAACCCGTATTCTTGAACAAGGTTTTGTGGCGCTGCGAGATGGCAAAGGCAGTATACGCTTGCATTCAGACCATATTAGCACCAGTGATATTGAAGCTATCCTTAGCGAGCAACACGCTGATTGGGAGGTTAGCGTTAATGCATTTACCCCTTGGGGGTATGAGATTGTTACGGCTTATCATCACAGTGATGTGAGTGCTATGGTATGGCAAACATTGTGGCAAGAGCTGTTGTTAGTGCTTGTGCAAGGCACCTTGTTACTGCTGGCGTTGGTGTGGTTTATTCGCAGCTTAATGATTAAACCCTTACGCAGTTATATTAATGCTGTTGACAGCCTATCTGGTAGCGAAGGCGATTTAACGATGCGTTTTAGCCGTGATGCATCGAGCAAAGAGTTTACCCAAATGGCTGATGGGTTTAACCGTTTGTTAGATCGGATACAACAAACCGTTGTCAGCAGTAAGACCTCGGCAAGTTCAGTATCTGAGGCGTCAGTTGGACTGTCCCATTTAGCCGAAAATGCGTTGAGTTCTGCGCAAGCACAAAAATCACAAACCGAGCAAATTGCAACGGCAACTTATGAACTTAGCCATTCTGCTGAGGAAGTTTCGGGGAACGTCGCTACCGCAGAGCAAATGGTAAACAGTACACATCAACAAGTTAATTTGGCAGTGACGAGCTTACAGAAAACCATTAATAATGCGCAATCGCAGGCAAATTCGTTACAAGAAGCGGGTAAAGTAGTTACCAGTTTGGCGGCAGCAGGTGAAGATATCGCCAAAGTTTTAACTGTTATAAATGAAATTGCCGATCAAACCAATTTATTGGCGTTAAATGCCGCCATTGAAGCAGCCCGAGCCGGCGAACAAGGTCGTGGTTTTGCCGTTGTTGCCGATGAAGTGAGATTGTTGGCGAGTAAAACGCAGCACTCAACTGGTGAGATCCGCAATATGATTTCACGTATTCAAACTAATGGTCGTGATGCATCGCAACTTATGCAACATAATATGCAAAGTGCAAGTGAGAACTTAGTAGCTGCACAAGCTGCAGGCCAAGCATTAAGTACCGTTACGCAAGCTATGCAAAACTTATTAAATATTAATAGTCAGATCTCAGCCGCCGCGTCAGAGCAGCGCCAAGTGTCGGCTGATATCGCTCGTAACTTAGAGCAAGTAAGAAATACGAGCCTGCAAAGCGCTGATTTAGCTAGCAATACAGCAGAGGCCGCAGTTAGCTTACATCAGTTAGCCGCGCAGTTAAATCAGCAGCTTGCGAGATATAAAGTTCAGTAGTATTTAATTTTTAGCTGTCTGCTTTTACCAACTTATTAAGTATGGCCGGTAAATCGGCCATACTTTTTATTGTGATGACTTTAGCATCTGGAATTTTTTCATTATGCAAATTGTAGAAAATAGTCGTCATCCCCGCAGCTAGACCCGCTTTTACGCCAGGTAAACTATCTTCAACAACGATGCATTCTTCTGGTTTGGCACCTAACTTTGCGGCAGCATACAGGTACAGACGTGGATTGGGTTTAAAAAAACCAATATCATAAGCGCTGTAGATATGGCCATTAAAATAAGGCAGTAACTGGCAATGGCTTAGCGCATGTTGCAATTTACTTTGAGGGCCATTGCTAACAACGGCGCAAGGCCAGCCTTGTAACTGTACCCATGTTAATAGTTCAGGGATACCTGCTACGGCCTGTAGTTTTTGTGTAAACAACTCGGCTACTTTTGCGCGATACCACGCTTCGCTATCGTTATCCAGCGTTACATTATTGATAGCAGACAACTGCTCCAAAATACGCTGTAGTTCACCGCCGCGATAGTCTCGTTGTAAATCTGTAACATTCAACTGCACATGGTAACGGACAAATAGCGCTGCAAGCGCTTGGCTACAAAGCCATTCGCTATCTACCAAGGTGCCGTCACTGTCAAATAGCAAGTAAAGCTTAGTCATTAATAGCCTAATCTTTAAGATTCATATTCGGTTTATCAGACATGATTAGTTCAAGTGTGCCACCTGCGATAATTTCACTATGGCGTAGAAAGGTGCGTTCTAGTGGTTTACCATTCAGTTTTATGCTTTGTACATAAGGCCTATCAGCACCATTGCCTAATGTTTTAATCACAAATTTTTGGCCAGCATAGTATTTTGGATCCAGTGTTATGTTTATTTCATCAAATAGTGGGCTACCAATATAGTAGATAGGATCGGCTTCAGTACCACCGGTAAGCTGAAATAAACCAATTTTCATTAATACGGCTAAACTGCCCATTAAGCCCTGATCTTCATCGCCGTTATAGCCACGATCAGGTGATAAATCGCTGTAAACTGTATCGACAATTCGACGCGACCAATATTGAGTCAACCAAGGTGCCCCCGCTGCACTAAATATAAAAGCTGATTGCATGCTGGGTTGATTGCCGTAGTTAATCGGGATGCGACGGTATTCTGGGTGAGTTTCATAAGCATGAGCAGTACCGGCGGTAAATCCTTGTTGTTCGGCAACTTCAAAAGCGCTGTTTAAAGTGCGAATTAGCTTATCTTTACCACCCATTAGTTTAGCCAACCCGGCTATATCGTGCGGAACAAACCAGGTTCCTTGAGCCGCATTGGCCTCGACAAAACCGTTTTCGTATTCAAAAGGATCAAAGGGTGTTTGCCAGCTGCCATCCATATTTCGTGGCCGCATGTAGCCGCTTTGTTGATCAAACTGGTTTCGGTAATTTAGTGCACGGCGGCTAAATTCGTTGTAGTCGCTGGTGTTACCTAACGCTTTGGCCAGTTGCGCCAATGTATGATCTTGGAAACTGTACTCCAACGTTTGGCCTGGACCGCGGCGATGGCTACCATAGTTACTTTCTTCTAAGGGAAGCGGGTAGGGAATATAACCACGCTCTAGATAATAACGCATCCCGCCACCTGTACTACTGTAATGCTCGTATCCGGCACGAGCCATTACACCGTTAAGGCTGTGACTTTTCTTCATAGCTTCATAAGCCAGAGCGACATCAAAGTCACGTAGGCCCTTTTGATAATTTGAAACTAAAAAGGGCGTTGTCGGCGCGCCGGTCATTACTAAGGTATCTTGACCACCCGAAGGACCGCGCGGAATATGACCACTGTCTTTGTAGTATTGCAATAAGCTATTGCCCATGTCAGAGGCAATTTGTGGATAGGCCAATGGCCATAGCGTGGCAATAGTCCATTGTGCACCCCAGAATGAATCAGAATTATGCTGGTTAAACTTAGGTTTTTCTGCCGCATCCATGGGCAGTTGCCCAACCCTAAAGTGCAAACCACTATTATCCGGGTATTGACCATTCACATCAGAGATGGCTCTGCGGCCTTGCAACGCATGCCATAAATCGGTATAAAAACGTCGCTGTTGTTGCTCAGTGCCGCCATGGATCTGAATTTTACTCAGCCAGTCATGCCATTCAGCACGGGCTGCTTGTTGTGTGGCATTAAAATCCCAGCCAGGTAATTCCGTATCCATATTCAGTTTGGCGTTTTCAGTTGAGACATAGGATATCGCCACTTTCATTAAGGTCGGTTCGTGCTGAGCAGCTAAGGTAAGCAAGATGCCAGCGTTATCGCCGTTTACCCCCTGTACGTTTGAAAACAGCATGTCGCCACGCCAGGCATCCAATTGCTGGATAGGCTGCTGAAAACGAGCATAAAAATACACTTTAACCGGTTTGGTGCGGCGCTCAGTGCCCTGGTTGGTAATGTAACCAGCAACGCTGTATTGATCTTGCTGCCACGCTTCTGCGTGCCCTAACTGCGAGGGCCCCATTAGCCCACCGAGTTGAAATAGCACTTGTTGCGGCTGGCCTTTCGCATACTGATATTGATGAAAGCCGACACGCGAGGTTGCTGTTAATGCGACATCTAGCTGATAGCGTGTCAAACGTAGCTGGTGATAACCAGGGCTGACCGTTTCAGTTTTTCGATCAAAATTAGAGGTATAATCATGTTTTAGTTCCGTTAGGGGCATGCTGGTTGATACCGGCATGACTGACAAACCAGCCAATTGCCATTCGTGTATATGGTTAAAGCCATGAACTGTGGTGCTGTTATAACGGTAGCCGCTGCCCCATTCACCAATTTGTTCGGTATCAGGAAATAAACTCACCATACCAAATGGCCTGGCAGCGGAACTAAAGAAAAACCAGCGACTATTGGCGGTATCCAAATACGGATAAACTAGATCAACCGGTGATGATTGGGTGTTAGCTGGCGCACTTAACCCCTCTGCAGCCGCTGAAACGAAAACAGACATACTACTTAATATTGAGGCATTTAGTAGATGTTTTCCAATACGTTGTAACCGCATGGCTATGTTGGAAAAAGGCAAAGTGTTGTCAGTGGCAATAAACTTAAAACGCAGCATAGTTTTTAGCACCTTAGGGTTATAGTGATAGCAATAACCCTATCTATAGCAAATTGGACAGGCCAATTGCAAGCACGGTAAGGCCGCTTTAATCGGTGATTAGCAATAAATAGGCCTGCGTGACTTCACTGATATGCGCCTGCATAGCAGCTTTGGCGCCTGCGGCATCACGACGACTAATGGCTTGAAATATTTTTTCATGAGCAGCAATATTTGGCCCAGCGACCTGGCGTTGAATTTTTTCAGCGAACAATCGGCTTAGCTCTGAACTTTCGCGCAACTGCCATAGCCATTCAATCATCGACTGCAACGCGCTGTTACGCGTGGCACTTGCAATAAGTTGATGAAATTTACCATCAAATATTTCTGCATCTGGACTTTGTTGCGTGACTAATAGTGTCATTTGTTGCAAATAGGCTTTTAACTTTAATAATTCTTCATTGCTAATTCGCTCTGCCGCTAAGGCTGCCGCATCCCCCTCAAGCATTAAACGCGCTTCCATTATTTCCAGTGGGCCTGGAGCATTTTCCAACACAATTGATCGTTTTAATCCCCCTGTTTTTTCGGCTGCCTTCTGGACGTAGACACCTGAACCTGGACGGATTTCAACCAAGCCAGATACCTCTAATGCGATTAACGCTTCGCGTAATGTTTGCCGACTTACATCGTAAAATTGAGCTAAATCGCGCTCTGCGGGTAAGCGACTACCTGGTGAAAATTCTTGTTGATTAATTCGGTAAGCAAGTTTATCTGCTAGTTGTAAATACAACCTACTGCTTGTAGCAACTGGTTTTTCGCCATTGCTTATCACTGGGCTTTGCTGTGGTTTCGTCATAGTTTTATCGTAGTGCTCAAAAAAATTGGCCTGACCAGATTTTAACTATTGCAAATTGGTCCGTCCAAATGCTAGTGTTATTAAATCGGCCTGACCAATTTAGTCGTTAGACAGTCACTATTCAAGTTTAAAGTAAGGAATTTTATGAAAATCATTGATGCCAAAGTTATTGTGACTTGCCCGGGTAGAAATTTTGTCACAGTAAAAATCACCACTGATCAGGGATTGTATGGTATCGGTGATGCAACTCTAAATGGCCGTGAGCTCGCTGTAGTCAGTTACCTGCAAGATCACTTAATTCCCTGCTTAATTGGACGTGATGCCAGTAGAGTCGAGGATATCTGGCAATTTTTTTATCGTGGCGCATATTGGCGTCGTGGCCCGGTGGGTATGACTGCCATCGCCGCTATTGATGTGGCGCTGTGGGATATTAAAGCTAAAGCCGCCAATATGCCGCTATACCAGTTGCTAGGCGGTCGTAGCCGAGATGGGGTGATGGTCTATGGCCATGCCAATGGCCGTGATATCGCTGAAACGGTAGCAGAGGTGGGTAAGTACATTGATCTGGGATACAAAGCTATTCGCGCACAGACGGGTGTGCCGGGCTTGGCCAGTACCTATGGTGTATCAAGAGATAAGATGTACTACGAGCCAGCTGACAATGATTTGCCGTCAGAAAATCTTTGGTCTACCAGTAAATACCTGAACAGCGTACCTAAGTTGTTTGAAACACTGCGCGACACCTATGGTTATGAACATCACCTGTTGCATGATACGCACCATCGTTTAACGCCAATTGAAGCAGCTCAGCTAGGTAAGGCGTTAGAGCCCTACAAACTTTTTTGGCTAGAGGATGCAGTCCCTGCCGAGTTGCAAGAAGGCTTTCGTTTATTCCGTCACCATACCACCACGCCAATCGCTGTGGGTGAGGTGTTCGCTTCAATTCATGATTGTCAGCAATTAATTAGCGAGCAGCTGATTGATTATATCCGCACCACCATAGTGCACGGTGGCGGCATAACGCACTTACGCCGCATTGCACACTTAGCCGAGCTGTACCATGTGCGCACCGGTTTCCATGGTGCGACCGATTTAAGTCCGGTAACGATGGGCGCGGCGCTGCATTTTGATACCTGGGTGCCGAATTTTGGTATTCAGGAATATATGCGCCATACCGATGAAACCGACGATGTGTTTCCGCACGATTACCATTTTGATAATGGCTATCTAAAGGTAGGTGATACCCCAGGCCATGGTGTGGATATCGACGAAGCCAAAGCGGCAAAATACCCCTATAAACGTGCCTATCTACCGGTTAACCGCCTAGAAGACGGCACCATGTTTAACTGGTAAGCGGCAATGACTCATAGTACTCAGCACAGCAACGCTCAGCTAGGTAAGGCTATTTTATGTTTTGGCGAAGCCTTAATTGATTTTATCAGCCTCAGCGCCATGACCTCCGACGGGCTGCGCATTCCGCAGTTTGGGCAATATCCCGGTGGTGCGCCTGCCAATGCCGCTGTGGCAGTCGCAAAACTCGGTGGTGTATCGCGCTTTATTGGCCAAGTTGGCCAGGATCGATTCGGCTATTTTTTACGAGACGCCTTACAGCATTATGGGGTATGTACACAATATTTAGCGTTGCATCCCACCGCGAAAACGGCTCTGGCGTTTGTGGCGCATGATGCCGAGGGTGAGCGTAGTTTTAGTTTTTACCGTCAACAGTCGGCAGATATGGTGTTTAGCCAGGAACAAATTAGTACTGAGATGTTTCAGGGCGCCACGGTACTACATTTTTGTAGCAATACGCTGGTCAATCGTGACATTGCTGATGCTACTGCTGCACTGTTGAAGCAGGCTGCACAGCAGGGGCTGTGGTTAAGTTTTGACGTAAATTTACGGCACAACTTATGGACTGCAGGCGTTGCAGAGAAGACTGTTGTGCGCCAATTTGTGGCTATGGCTCAGGTGGTAAAGTTTTCACATGATGAGTTGCTGTATCTTACCGATTCCCCAGAGCAGTATATTAGCGAATTACTGGCAGGGCAGGCACAGCTTGTGGTGGTAACCCATGATGATAAGCCTTTACGCTACTTCCTAAAGACCTCTGAGCGCCAGCACGGCTCAGCGAGCGCAGATAGCATAAGTCTCAATAAAACCAATGTCGATAACAGCGTGTTATCAGGCGTCATGTCTGTTCCACAAGTTACCGTAGTAGATACCACCGCGGGCGGCGATGCGTTTATCGGTGGTTTACTTTATCAGTTAAGTTTACAAACTGATCTACCGCAATTTTGCCAGGATATTCTAGCATTGGAACGTGCTCTGGCCTTTGCAGCGCGTTGTGGCGCACATGCAGTTACTCGGCATGGAGCCTTTCCAGCGTTACCTAACTTGGCCGCTGTGGCCGACGATCGAGGAGTTTAGGCATGAATCAGCCACAGATCCCCAAACTGACAGAAAGTTATCAAAGGCAATTTTTGTTGGCGCATTGTCAGGACATTCTGGCTTTTTATACGCCACGTGTTATAGACGAAACGGGCGGTTTTTATCACAACTATCTGGATGACGGCAGTCTGTTTAATCCCGGTTTCAGGCAGTTGGTGAGCAGCACGCGGATAATAATTAATTACGCTAGGGCAGCAAAAATACTGCAACAGCCTAATTATGCTGCGATTGCGTTGCATGGTTTACATTATTTAGAGCAGGTTCATTTTCAACCTGCAAGCAAAACCTACGCCTGGACGTTGCAAGACCATCAACCGCTTGATGTAACCCAACAGGCTTATGGTTACGCCTTCGTACTACTCGCATACAGCGCTGTGCAAGCTGCGGACGTTGCGGAGCGTTGCAACAAAATAACAGAAACCTTTGATTTACTGGAGCAACGTTTCTGGCAGCCTGAATATGGCTTGTACGCAGACGAAATTAGTGCTGCCGGTGTGTTAAGCGCATACCGTGGTCAAAATGCCAATATGCACCTGTGTGAAGCCATGTTAGCCGCGTATCAAGCTACAGGCGAAGATCGCTATCTGACTCGGGCGCAAACACTTGCAAACAACATTACCTTCCGTCAGGCCGCGTTAACCGATGACCTAGTCTGGGAACATTATACCGAACAGTTTCAACCAGATTGGGACTATAACAAGGATGACCCGAAGAATCTTTATCGGCCCTGGGGTTTTCAGCCCGGACACCAAACCGAGTGGGCCAAATTGTTAGTGCAGCTATATCGACTGGACGGCAATGGCCAATGGGTTGATAAAGCCCGGGAATTATTTGACCGTGCCTTTGCTACTGCTTGGGATCACGACTTTGGTGGTTTGGTTTACGGCTATGATCCGGCTGGGAACTGGTGTGATGATGATAAATATTTTTGGGTGCAGGCAGAAAGTTTTGCCGCCGCCGCTGTGCTTTATCAAACCACGGCTGAGCCTCAGTATTTGCAAGCCTATCGGCAATTATGGCAATACAGCTGGCAGCATATGATCGACCATCAATATGGCGCTTGGTACCGGTTGTTAAACCGACAAAACCAGCGTTACAGCAATGAAAAAAGCAGTGCCGGTGCCAAGTGTGACTATCACACCCTGTGTGCGTGCTTTGATGTATTGGCCGTCATGAGTGAAGGAGTGTAGGGTATGCACGTTTCTGGCTCGGCGTCCCTGGGTAATGGCGCCAACACACTTAATATGCGTTTAGCCTTTTGGGCGATGACCTCATTGTTTTTTATCTGGGGCTTTATTACCGCGCTAAATGATATTTTACTGCCGTATTTGCAAGGGGCCTTTGCCTTAAGCTATCTGCAGGCGGCCTTGGTACAATTTTGTTTCTTTGGTGCTTACTTTGTCGTATCGCCCTTGGCGGGAATGTTGATCGAACGTATTGGCTTTCAGCGGGGTATGGTGGTGGGGTTGCTGACTACAGCCATGGGCGCAGTGTTATTTTATCCGGCTGCGGCGTTAGCTTGGTATGCGTTCTTTTTACTGGCCCTGTTTGTATTGGCCTCTGGTATTACGGTATTGCAAGTTTCCGCTAATCCTTATGTTGCGGTGTTGGGCGATCCACGCCATGCCGCCAGCCGCTTAAATTTAGCCCAGGCGATGAACTCCCTGGGTCACACCGCAGGCCCATGGTTTGGTGCTGTTCTTATCCTGTCTGCGGGCACGGTAGCGGGTGATGCGACTTCTGTGCAAGGACCTTATTTGCTGTTGGCGGCAGTATTGATCGTGGCGGCGTTATTTTTTTATTGGCTGCGTTTGCCGCTGCTGCAGCAAAATGCGCCGCTTGCGAAAGCCAATTTTGCGACGCTAATGCACCGCTTCCCCCAGCTGCGGTTTGGTGTGCTGGCTATTTTCTTATATGTCGGGGCTGAAGTCGCTGTGGGCAGTTATTTAGTTGGACTTTTTATGCAACTGCAAATCCCGGGTATGGATAAGGTCACAGCCGGCAAAATGGTGTCCTATTACTGGGGCGCGGCCATGTTGGGGCGTTTTGTCGGCGCGTTACTGATGCGCGTTATGCCCGCCGCGAAGCTATTACTTATTCATGCTGTACTAGCTGTAACGGCTATAGTGCTGGCAGTGAACAGTCAGGGGGAATCGGCTATGTGGTTGATGCTTTCTGTAGGTTTGTTTAATTCTATTATGTTTCCTACTATTTTTACCCTTGCTATTAATGGTTTAGCGCAATACACCGGACGAGCATCTGGCTATTTATGTCAGGCAATTGTGGGTGGAGCTGTGGTGCCCTTACTTCAAGCAGGCGTGGCAGATATCTGGTCATTACATGGCAGTTTCTTAGTACCAGCATGTGCTTATGTTTATATTGGATGGTATGCCTGGCGTGGTTATAAAACGAGGATTGACACCGGTGTCTAGTTTTCTATAAGTCGCAAAAATACCAACGAATTATTTATGAAAATACAGTGAATGTAGTGTACTTGATTTGTCATTCAACTTTTTATTAAGCTTTTGATTTTAATCGATTTTAATTTTTCTTTTCTAAAGTTTTCCTTGGTGGTTGTTTTCCGGGGTGTAGTTGTCCCCGGTATTTTTAAAAGTAAACCACAGCTAAGGTTGAGATTTATTTTTTTAATAAAATCAATACCGTTCAAATGGTTATTTTATCATCTGCTTTGATGAGTATAAAAAATTTAAAATGATATTGACACCGGTGTCATAGGTTGTCTAAGGTATCTAAACCGCTCGTAAAATAAACAACAGGGGTAGACATGAAAACATATAAAAAGAGCGCCATGTCACTGGCAATACTTGCTGCATTAAGCACAGGCTTTACCAGTATGGCAATGGCGCAGGAAACTGCAGACAAAACAGCTGAAGAAGTTGAAGTTATTGCGGTGAAAGGCTTTCGGAGTTCAGTGATTCGAGCAAAGGATATAAAGCGAGATTCGATGATCGCGCAGGATTCAATTGTTGCCGAAGATATTGCTGATTTCCCAGATTTAAACCTTGCAGACTCGTTGCAACGAGTTCCAGGTATTGCCATTACGCGCGAGGGGGGCGAGGGGCGTCAAATTTCTCTGCGTGGCTTAGGGCCAGATTTTACCCGAGTGCAGGTCAATGGTATGGAAGCCCTTGGTACAGCCTCCTCTCCAATGGATAGCCGAGGCGCATTAACCCGTTCACGTGCATTTGATTTTAATATTTTCGCCTCCGAATTATTCAATCAAATTGATGTGCGTAAATCCTACTCTGCTGATCAGGAAGAGGGTGGTATAGGTGGCACGGTAAATCTGCGTACTGCAAAGCCTTTTGACTACGATGGTTTTCAAGGCGCTGTTGCAGGACAAGTTGGTACTAATTCTAATACAGACAGCACAGATCCTCGTTTCGCTGGAATGATATCAAATACGTGGGGAAATTTTGGTGCCCTTGCATCTATTGCGTTAAGTAAGAAAGAATCTCGTGAGATGGGTTACAACACCTATCGTTGGCGAAAAGTGCGCACCACCAATATTGGTCCTGGTGTGAGTGAAGCTGATGCTGCGCAGATTAGAGCCGGTAATGTTTGGTTTGCTCGTGGTAACCGCTACTCCGTATGGAACAATGAGCAAGAGCGCTTGGGAGTAACCAGTGCCTTACAGTATCGTCCCTCAAACGATTTAAAGTTCACTTTAGAATACATGTACGGTAAGTTGGAAAACACCCGCGATGAACATCATATTTCCACTGGTGGTGCCAGCAGTACCGCAATCGGTCGCATTGAAGAAATTGATATTCTTGACAACAATGGTGATTTAGAAGCCGTATTTGCCCGTTTCAGTAATTCAGTTATTCGCACTGAAAATCGCGCAGATTACGCCGAATCATTATTGAGCCAGCTTACGTTTAATACGGATTGGCAACTTACTGATAAGTTTGGTGCAAAGCTTCAGGTTGGAACAAGTACTGCCGAATTTAATCAGCCCATCTTAGACAAAGTTAACTTAACACGGAATGGCGGTATAACTACAGATTTCGTTCAGGACCGATTTTATGGGATTAATACCTATGATTTCGATCCAACGACCACCGCTGGTTGGAGTGTGAAAGATCTATATTTCCGTGAAGATTACATTACGTCTGATTTTGATAATATTAAGCTTGATTTTGATTATGCGTTTGATAATGGTAGTGTTTTAACATTTGGAGCCAATTACAAGAAATTCAGTAACGATGGCGAAATGCGTGAAGATGGTGGTTATGCCGAAAATAAAGCCACCCCACTTAATAATGGTATTAATACCATCAGCAATGCTGTAACAAATGTGTACAATCAACATCCCGATATGTCATGGCTGGAAGCCGATGTTAGAGGGCTACAAGCCTTTTATGGTTTGGAAAATTTGAAACTTGGCCCTGATCGTATTATTCAAACTAATTCTTATGCTGTACAAGAAGAAACATCAGCACTCTACACCCAATATTTTTGGGACGGTTCTCTAGCAGGTAAACCACTTCGTACTACACTGGGGGCTCGCTATTATAAGACTACTTTAACGTCTAATGGGGTTTCTCGTGGGCAACCTGTGGAAGTAGAGCGTGATTACTCTGGTGTTTTGCCTACCTTGAATATGGTCTATGATCTTAGTGATGATTTATTATTACGTTTTAGTGCAGGTAAAAATTTAACGCGTCCTGCGTTGAGTGCAATCTCCGTTTCGGCTAACGTTGCTCAGATAACCGGTTCGGCTGGAGATATTGGTCGTATTGCCGTTGGTAATCCCAGTTTAAAGCCTTACGAGTCTACTAACTTAGATTTAGCGCTTGAATATTACTTTGAGGGTGTAGGTTATTTATCCGCTGCTATTTTTCAAAAGGACATAAAAAACTTTATTGTTACTGAGTCAGTTACTGTACGCTATAGTGAATTAGGTTTGCCAGCGTCTTTGCTGCCCACAGGCGCTACTATTGATTCTTTGTTTAACGTAACCTCTCCACAAAACTCGGATACATCCAAGATTAAAGGCGCAGAGTTAGCGTTCCAACGCGATTTGGATTTCTTACCTGCACCCTTTAACAATATGGGTGTTATTACAAACTATACGTGGGTTGATGGCACGACCTTGTATCGTAATGTGCAAGGCTCGGGGATTAACCAAGAGAAAAGCTTCCCTGGCTTATCTAAGCAAAGTTACAACTTTACACTTTATTATGAGAGTGATAATTGGGGGGCGCGGATTGCCGCTGCCCACCGAAGCAAATACATCAGCGTTGTTGAAGGTGGCTTAGCTGACGAAGATGAGCGTGGTTTTCAGTCCACAACTTACTTCGACTTCTCAGCATTTTATCAGTTAACCGAATCACTGAAGTTAACCGTAGAAGCCATTAACTTAACCAATCAAAAAGAAGTGCAGTATAGCGATTCAAGTAACCGCCAGTATAATACCACGACCAGTGGCCGCACCTATATGGCTGGGGTAAGTTATAAGTTTTAAGCTAATACAGTTTGTTAGTTTGCTAAACTTAGCTTGGTAAAATAAACCGCGCCGGTATGCTGTGCTAAACAGCAGAGCCGGCGCAGTTGTTTCAGCAGCTACATAACCATTATTTGCGTATAGCCGTAACAGCGGAAAACGTATAAAGTCTTGTTTTGCTTTGCGCCGAGATAGACACTCATGGCAAAAAGACGGAGGCAACTCGTTGATAAGGTATAAAGTGTAATGATGAATGAATGCTATGACTGCTAAAAAACCGACTATCAAAGATGTGGCACAACTCGCGGGGGTGTCGTTTAAAACGGTATCGCGCGTTGTTAATAACGAGGCTTGGGTTAGCGATGAGATTAAACATCGCGTACAACAGGCGATATCTCAGTTACATTATCAACCTAACCGCACTGCACGCTTAATGCGCACCGCGCCCTTCTCATTGGCCTTTGTTTACGACAATCCCAATAGTCACTATGTGATTGAAATGCAAAATGGCATTTTGTCGGAATGCCGGCAACGTGGCTTTGAGTTGGTCATTCATCCTACCAAGGCGCATTCTACACAAGTACTGCACGAGCTGAGTGCCATGATTGGCAGTAATCAGGTAGGGGGCGTGATTTTAACGCCTCCACTATCAGAAAATAGTGAGCTCATCACGCAATTGCTCGTACAACACGCCAAAGTCGTGCGCATCGTCTCGGGCGCGGCAGCAACAGATGATCTCTGTCCGACACTGTTTATTGATGATGAACACGCAGGGTATAAGATTACTCGGCATTTACTGCAAAAAGGCCATAAAACCCTGGCGTTTTTGGGGTATCACCCAGACCATGGCTCTTCTGTTGGTCGGTACAAAGGGTTTTGCCGTGCCTTGCAAGAACAGCATATTCAGGTCAATCCAGCGTGGGTGCTATCTGGCGACTTTACCTTCGACTCGGGCGTAAGCATGACCGAGCAATTATTGACGCATACACACAGACCCACTGCCTTATTTGGTTGTAATGATGAAATTGCCGCAGGGGCGTTATTTGCGGCACGTCTGCATCAGATTATTGTCCCTGAACAGTTATCTATTGTTGGCTTCGAGAACAGTCCGTTTTCCCGGCAAACTTGGCCAACCCTGACCACGGTGCATCAGCCTAACGCTGACATTGCTGCAACCGCAGCCAAAATGTTAATTGCCTTGATGCTAAATTCTGAACATCCCCCTCAGCATTGTGGCTTTCAGTTAGACATTGTGCAACGAAACTCGGTCGCTACAATTTAATTCCTATTTAAATTAATGACTTGAAAATATTGTCAACGTTGTCATGTTTTTTATTGACAACGTTGACAGGTGGGTGCTAATTTGAACGCAGAGTGATGAATAAATCACCGATATGCAAGACGTAAAAACAAAGGATAAGTGATTAGCTCACCACTAAAAGCGACATGAGATCACAGGCATGAACACATTAAAGCAACATCCAATTGGGAAAAAAACCGTTCTTGCATCTATTCTGGCGTCTTTACTCTTCCCTGCGTTAGCGCAAGAAGAAAAGCCAGCCGAGGATGAGAATTATGAGGTTATTTCTGTAACCTTCCGGGGAAGTTTGATCGCTGCGGCAGATATTAAACGGCAAGATACAAAAGTGACTGATGCGATTACAACGGAAGATATCGGCAAATTCCCCAGCGAAAATATTGCCGAGGCGATTCAACGTATTCCTGGGGTACAAATTTCTAATGTCAACGGCCGTGGCTCAACGATCAGTGTCCGTGGACTCGGCGCGCAGTATGCCCGTACCACATTAAATGGCCAAACTATGGCCAGTGCGGATTTCACCAGCGGTTTTCGCTTCGACATTATTCAAACGGAGCTGGCGTCGCTGATCGAAGTGATTAAATCGCCTTCAGCCGATATGGACAGTGGCGGTTTGTCTGGCACCATAAATATTGACACGGCATCGCCATTGTCGTTTCGGGAACAAAAAGTGCTAATGTCTGCAAATGGGCAGTATTCTGAGTTTTCGCCCAGTGGAAACGTCACACCAAAAGGCAACTTTACTTACATTGATCAGTTTGCCAACAACACGGTCGGTGTATTGTTGAATATGGGTTTTCAGACGTTAGATGACCGTGTGGACAATTTTTGGATGGATCGTTGGTTCGTCAACGGAACGACTGGTGATGTGACACCGCGCCGTCCTCGTTATCGTCGCATCGATCGGGAAACGGATCGCAGTCTTTTTAACGGTACCGTGCAGTGGCGGCCCAGTACTGAGTTTGAGGCAAAATTCACGGCGGTATATGCCGGTGATGACACGAAACAAGACTTAAACCAACAAGTATTTTTGTTTAATGAAAACCAGATATCCCGGTTAGGTACACCGGTCAATGGGGTTTATAATCGTATCCAGATCAATAACTTCACCACCGAGAATAATCGCCAGCTTGAAGTTAAAGATGCCGTATCAGAGGCGTATACACTTGATTTAAAATATGATTGGCAAGACTGGACCCTCAGTAGCGTAGTTCACTATACGGCGGGTGAGGCGTTGCACAATGAAGAAGCTGCTATTTTGGCAACGGTGATATCGCAAGCGACCTTAGATATCTCGAACCCCGCGAATATTGTGTTCGATATTGCGAATAACCTCGCTGATCCTGCGCTTTATCCCGCTGTGATGCCGCGTAACGAATTCCCGAATGGTGCCAGTCGTAAAATGATGTCGGATGAAACCGCGGTGCAATTCGATGCCACTCGGCAGTTAGATTGGGCGGGTTTCACCAGTTTTAGTACGGGGATTAAATATCGCAAGGAAACACTCGATCGTAAGGTATACCGAACTGACCGTGCCACTATTGGTGATGCGGATCCTGCCGATCTGCCCTCAATGGCGTTAACAGGCTTCTTAGTTACCGATTTCTTAAACAACCAAATGGCCATCCAACACAGCTGGATCGCACCAAATATCCAAGCTTATAAAGATGCGCTAGTCGCAGAAGGCGTTACAGTACCCACGCTATTTGCTGCACAATCTAGTTACGCAATGGACCGACAAATCACCTCTGTCTATGCAATGGTTGATTTTGAATCCGCGTTATTCGATTTGCCACTGCGCGGAAATATTGGCGGTCGCTATGAACAAACTGAGCGTGATATTCAAACTTATCTAACTGGGGCGGCACACCCTAATAATGCCGAGATCCGTTTGGCGATTGGTGAGGTTACGCAAAGTTACGACTATAACAACTTTCTGCCCAGCGCTAATTTTGTTTTAGCGTTGAACGAGGATATGCAGGTCCGTTTGTCCGCTGCCAAAGTTCTGGTGCGACCAATTTTAACCTCGAATACCCAACTAGCCCCATCAGAAACCTCGGCGGCAAACTCAGTGGGCAGTCGTACCTATACGGTTAACTTGGGTCAACCTGAACTGCAAGCGATGACGGCGAATCAGCTTGACCTCGGCTGGGAATGGTATTACCGGGAAGGGGATGCGTTTACCGTAAACCTGTTTCAAAAAGATATCAAGAACGGTACCGTCAGCGAGTTTGTGTGCCCAGCGACATACAATGGCCGGGCACTCAGTACCGCCGGTGCTGAATGTGTTGATGCCAGTGGCAATATCTATGATATCCGGGCGATTTATAACGATAGCTCAACCCTAACCGTAAAAGGCTATGAAGTAGGTTGGAACCAAGGGCTCGACACGTTATTACCCATCTCAGGCTTTGGTTTAAGCAGTAACTATACCCGCATTTTAGTTGATGAAAGTGAGGGCTTTACCTTAACCAACTCCTCGAAGGAAACCTGGAATATCACCGGCTATTGGGAAAATGAGCAGTTCAGTGCGCGGGTGGCATTAAATCACCGTAGCCCTTACCTACAAGATAGTACCGATGCCTTTTTCGCCCGGGAAGGGCGTGTCGTGAATGGCCGCAATCAGGTAGACGTCTTGTTAGGCTGGAGCCTTAACCCGCAATGGGCACTAAGATTCGGTGCACTAAACGTCACAGGAAAAGACGAAGAAGCTTATTACAATGAACGTACCCGTGCCTGGCAAACCACCAGTGTTATCGGCCGTAGCTACTATCTTGGCGTAAGTTTTAATTTGTAAGTTCACCTTGCGGAGCCTGCCGCCTGGGGCAGGTTTCCGTTTTTTATCGTAAATAGTTTTTAATAATAAGAGGGACAGCCCATGCACGTTGCAACATTTCGTTTATCTTTACTGGCCTCCTGCCTGCTGGCTGGCGCACTGTTAGTCGGTTGTAGCCCAGCTGATACCGCTAAACAACAATCCACGGTGTCAGAACAACAGCTTGATAATGCCAAGCCAATACGCGAATTGTTTGCGCGGGTAGTGGGTGCGGAGGTGCCAAATGTGCATTTCACCCTGGTTAACGATCAATTGGATGACTGGTATCAGGTAGAAGCTAAACATGGTCAGCTATACGTCACAGGTAATGCGCTAACTGCCTTAAGTTATGGCGCCTACGAATATTTGCGACAAATTGGCGTGCTGTCGGTTAGCTGGGAAGGCAGCCGAGTTGCGCTACCAGCGCATTTTGCTGATTATCCGGCGGAGCGCGTAAACGCACTATTTAAACAACGTGCCTACCTTAACGTTTGTGCCTATGGTTATACCACACCTTGGTGGGGCTGGGATCGCTGGCAGCAAGAGATTGACTGGATGGCCTTACATGGCGTGAATAATCCGGTGGCGATGGAAGGGCAAGAATATATTTGGTGGCAATTATGGCAAGAGTTTGGCGTCGCTGAAGCGGATTTGGCCCGTTACTTTTCCGGGCCAGCGTTTACGCCATGGCAGCGCATGGGAAACATTGAGGGACACGAAGGCCCGTTGCCAAAAGAATATATAGAGAAAAAGCGCCAGTTGCAGCAGCAAATTTTAACGCGAATGGCCAAGTACGATATGAAGCCGGTTGTACCCGCATTTTCAGGCTATGTACCTAAGCAATTTTTACAGCTATTCCCAGAGGCCCGCATTATTGAAATGAAAGCCTGGAGTGGTTTCCCTAACCCGACTTATTGGCTGGATCCGGCTGATCCGCTATTTGCCAAAGTGGCCAAACGGTTTGTCGAGCTGTACAACGCCGAATATGGCGAACAGCAGTATTATTTGATGGATGCCTTTAATGAAATGCTGCCGCCGGTATCAAAAGATAACCGCCATCAGGATTTAGCCGGTTATGGCGAGGCGCTTTACCAATCGCTGGCGCAGGTTGTGCCCAATGCCACCTGGGTGATGCAAGGATGGATGTTTGGTTCGGATCGGCACTTTTGGGATCTAGAGTCTATCCAGGCATTTTTAAGCAAAGTGCCAGACGACAAACTGATGATCCACGATATCGGCAATGATCGCTATGACGTCTGGCAGGGTGCCAAAGGGTTTTACAACAAACAGTGGGTGTTTGGCTTTATCCATAATTATGGTGGAAGTAACCCTGTTCATGCCGATTTTGATTTCTACCGCGAAAAAACAGCCTATGCCCTGCAACATCCCGATAAAGGTAACCTAACCGGTTATGGTGTATTTCCGGAAGGGATCCACGGCACCTCATCAGCATATGAATATATGTTTGACGTGGCCTGGCAAGGGCAGGCCACCCCTACCGTGGAGTGGCTAGGCCAGTACGTGCAGGCACGCTATGGTGATACCAGCTCGGCGCTACTGGCGGCCTGGAATAAACTCTACAAAGCCACCTTAAGCACCAAATACTGGGATCCCCGTTGGTGGGAGGGCGCTGCTGGTGCTTACCTGCTGTTTAAACGGCCTTCCAGTGAGTACTTACGTTACACCGGGGCTCCGGGCGATTTACGCTTGCTGGATGAAGCGCTGCAAGCGCTGGTTGCCTTACCGGCTGCCGAGCAGCAACATCCGTTATTCCGCTATGATTTGGTCGATTTTGCCCGCCATGCGGTAACGCAGCATATCGATATGTTATTGCAGCATACAACCCTGGCGTATCAGCAAGGCAAAATTGAACAAGGCGACAACTTTCGGCGTCAGGCGCAACAGCTCATTTTAGGGGTTGATGCTCTTATCGGTGGTCAACAGGAAACGCTATATAGCTGGGTGGCCGATGCCCGCGCTTATGCCGACAGCCCGGAGCTTGCCGACTTTTACGAGCGCAACGCCCGCAAGCAAGTCACGATGTGGGGCGGCGAGAGTTTAAAAGATTATGCCTCTAAAGCCTGGCAGGGAATGTACGCCCACTTTTATTTGCCGCGCTGGGAGCTGTTTTTTACGGCACAGCGTCAGGCTGCGTTGCAAGGTAAGTCCTTTGACGAAGCTGCCGTACAGCAACAATTACTCGCCTGGGAAACGGTCTGGCTGGATCAGCCGTTACCTGCCGCGTCGGTCGTGCCAGCCGACGTGGTACAAGCGGTAAAAGTGCTGCAGCAGCAAGTTACCGCCAGTAAAGCTATTCCGTCTAACTTATAAAGGTGCGCTACCTTATGCAATCGCAACGTTTGTTAGCTTTAGATGTGTTTCGTGGCTTAACCATTATTTTTATGATTATGGTAAACAGCCCAAACACCTATGGTGAATTTTCCCATGCCTATTGGCAGGGCATTACCTTCGCTGATTTTATCTTTCCGTTTTTTCTGGTGATTGTTGGCGTCGCCGTTGCGATTGGCTTGCAACCGATACAGCGCACCGCGGCAGAGCTGTCTGCTGCCCGTCGCAAGATTATACGCCGTACGGTGATCCTGTTTTTGCTGGGTATCTTTGTCAACTTAATGTATCTGAAGTTCGCCGATATCCGCATGTTAGGGGTATTGCAGCGCATCGGCCTGGTGTATCTGGTGTGTGCGCTGCTGGCGATGCATTGCAGCACGAAACGTCTGGCACAGATCACCGCCGCTATTCTGCTTAGTTATTGGTTGCTGATTTTACTGGTACCGGCACCAGGTTTGGCGCCAGGACAATTAGAACGCGGGGCTAACCTGATTAACTGGTTCGACAGCCAGTTTTTACCGGGTATGCTCTGGCGTGGCACCTGGGATCCGGAAGGGATACTGAGCACCTACTCAGCCATTGCCAGCGGTTTATTTGGCGTCATTATGGGCCGCTTGGTACTGCAGTATAAGCAGCAATTACCGACCTTAGTTATGCTGCTGTTTGTCCTGGGTTTTAGCAGCTTTTTGCTGGGATGCTTGTGGAGTTTATGGTTTCCGCTGATTAAGCAAATCTGGAGCAGCTCATTTGTGCTGGTCACCAGTGGCATGGCGGCCATGGTGTTGGCGCTGTTTATCTGGTACACCGATGTGCAGCAGTATCGCCGTTTTACCAAGGTCTCATTAATTTTTGGCGCCAACGCTATCGTGGCCTATGTGTTTCATGTCGCGCTGGAAAAGCTTTTACAAATCCCGGTTGCCGGGCTGTCAGTGCATGGTGCCTATCTGCAATTAGCTGAGCAACTGGGGTTAAGTGCGTTTTGGAGCGCTGCGCTCTGGATCCTGGCATTTTTAGCCGTGTGCTACTTGCTGGTGTGGTGGCTGTATCAACGTAAAATCTTTGTGAAGATTTAAGGAGCCGTGGTTGAACGGAAACACAATGCAGTCACTGCAACCGCTGTTTATCGGTATCGACGGTGGCGGAACCAAGTGTAAAGCCCGGCTGGAAGATGCGGCAGGTCGGCTATTAGCAGAGGCCATAGCAGGCCCGGCCAATCCGGCAACAGATTTTACGCAAACACTGGATTCGATCCTAACGGTGTGCCATTCGGTATTACATAAAGCAGGCTTACCGGCTGAAAGCCTGGCTGCGTGCCGGGTAGTGTTGGGCTTAGCGGGCGTTAACGTGCCGCGCGTGCAACAGCGCATGCAAGACTGGCAACATCCGTTTGCCGCCTTGCAGGTAACTACCGACTTACATATTGCTTGTGTTGGCGCTCATGGTAGCGCGGACGGAGCCATTCTTATCACCGGCACAGGTACTGCGGCTTTTGCCAGTGTGCAAGGTGAGCAAATGCTTTTGAGTGCACAAGGCTTTCCGCTGGGCGATCGTGGCAGCGGTGCTTGGCTTGGCTGGCAGGGTGTAGCGGCTACTTTGGATGTACTTGATGGCTTACAGCCAGCGTCGGGGTTAACTCGGCAAATTTGTCGGCAGTTGGGTGCGCACAACAACTCTGATGTGATCAGTTGTTGCATTGGCTACAAAGCTGCCGATTATGCAAAGTTGGCACCTTTGGTCTTAGAGCAACACATTCAGGGCGATCCTTATGCGTTCGCTATTATGACGCAAGGCCTGCAGTACTTGCAGGCATTATTAACACGTTTGCAGCAAAGCGGTGCTCATCGTATCGCGATGATTGGCGGCTTAGCGCCGCAGTTGAAAAATTGTTTACCCACAGCATTACAGCTGCAGCTAAGTGACGCTTTAGGAACACCAGAAACTGGGGCAATTATGCTTGCCAGACTATTTTATCAGGAGGTTGTAGCATGACGTTAATGCGACAAGAGGCCAGTGAAACATGGCAACGTATCCAGCAGCAAATTTCGACCAATCGTGAGCTGTGCGTCAATGTGGCAAGGCGAATCAGAGAATGCGATCCCGCTTTTGTATACATTGTTGGGCGAGGAACATCTGATCATGCTGGTGTCTATGCACGTTATCTAATTGAAGTGGAACTTGGTATTGTCGTTGCGGCTGCAGCACCTTCTGTGGCGAGTTTATTCGCTCGTCAACTTAAACTGCGTCATGCTTTGGTGTTACTTATCTCACAATCAGGCCGAAGCGCAGATATATTGGCACAAGCTCAAGCTGCCAGAGACAGTGGTGCAATGGTAGTGGCATTAGTGAACGATATTAATTCACCGTTAGCGGCATTGGCGCATTTTGCTATACCGCTACACGCGGGTCCTGAAAAAGCTGTCGCTGCGACAAAGAGTTACTTATGTACGCTTACCGCAATTATTCAGTTAGTGGCATATTGGAAACAAGACAACACCTTAATTGACGCGTTATTGAACTTACCAGATCAATTAAAATTAGTGCTGGCGCAACCTCATCAGTTGCAGTTGCATCATTTACAACAAATTCGGCATTGTATTGTGTTGGGGCGCGCTTTTGGTTATGCAATAAGCCGAGAAATCGCCCTAAAAATAAAAGAGATATGCGGTATTCAAGCAGAAGCTTTTAGTAGTGCCGAATTCCTACATGGCCCTGTATCACTTCTAAATCAACCCTTAACACTGCTTAATGTTGTGGTAGCTGATGAAAGTAATAACGCGCATGAATTACAAATTGCTGAGGTGCGCAAACGTGGCGGCGATGTTATTAATTTACACATAACGCTACCTAATATTCATCCTCGTCTACAGCCATTACTATTAATGCAGCGGTTTTACTTGGATATTGAGGCAATTGCGGTATGCATGGGGTTAGATCCTGATGCACCAGTTGGGCTGAATAAGGTGACAATCACTTTATGAAAAATACCTCGAGTTCAGAGAATGCGCTTTATGTTTCGGACTGTTTTAACGGCGATACTTGGCTTAAAGATGTCAAAATCACCTGGCGAGATGGCTCTATCATATCGTTAGAATCAAACATAAAACCCAGCTTGGCAGCGCAGCAACTTAGCGGAATATTATGTGCTGGCTTTTTCGATATTCAGGTTAATGGTGGTGGTGGGGTCTTATTTAATCAAGCACCGAATGTCGCATCTCTAAAAATGATCAGTGAAGCACATTTGCAGTATGGTACAACAGCAATGCTTCCTACCGTAATTACTGATGAATTAAGCGTGATGCAAGCCGCCGCAGATGCCATTGCAGAGTTCCTGCCTCAGTCAGGGCATTCAATAGTGGGTATACATTTTGAGGGGCCTCACCTTGCTAAAGCGCGAAGGGGAATTCATCCAGAAGCGATTATCAGGCCCTTATCATCTGCTGAGATAGCACTGTTCTGTCGTAAAGACTTAGGAATTGTTATGGTGACTGTTGCGCCAGAGATCGTATCACCTGAGCAAATAAGCCTGCTCCGAGCGCATGGTGTGATTGTTTGTTTGGGACATTCTGCAGCAACCGCCGAGCAAGTGCTCAAAGCAATAGAGGCTGGCGCAAGAGGTTTTACTCATTTGTTTAATGCAATGTCTCCCTTAACCAGTAGAGAGCCAGGCATGGTAGGTGTTGCATTGGCAAGTGACGAAACATACTGTGGTCTTATTTTAGATCATATACATGTTCATCCTTTAACAGCAAAGCTTGCAGCCAAGTGTAAAGGAGAAGATAAGTTGATTTTGGTCACCGATGCGATGGCGCATACAGGCAGCGCTTTAACTACCTTACCTTATCATGACACTGAGATCCGTCGGCTTGGTTTAAAGCTTAGCTTGCCTGATGGCACTCTGGCTGGATCTGCGCTTGATATGTCAACAGCATTAAAGCATTACTGTGATGATTTAGCACTTTCTCTACGTTCTGGATTAAAAGCACTAAGTACTAATCCCGCAAGACTATGTGGTGTTACCCATCGATTAGGATGCTTACAGGAAGGATCGTTAGCCAATATGATACTACTTAACGAAGTGTATGAAATTCAGTCAATTTGGTTGCAAGGCATAAAAATAAATAAAAGGGCATCACTATGAATCATTCCAATAACACTGACCATGGCTTACAACCGATCATAATTATCGGCGTATTGTTTTTTATGTTTGGGTTTATTACGTGGCTAAATGGCGCGTTAATTCCTTTTTTACAGCTTGTATGTGAATTAGGTGAGCTAGAGGCGCTTTTTATCGCTTTCAGCTTTTATATTTCTTATGTTGTGATGGCACTGCCGATGGCTAAAGTGCTGGCATGGTCAGGTTATAAAAATGCTATGTCTATTGGCTTAGGCCTGATTGCATTTGGTTGTATGCTATTTATCCCAGCTGCATTGAGTAAAGCGTTTGTTGTTTTCTTAATTGCGCAATTTGTAGTTGGTTCAGGGTTGACCTTGCTGCAAACCGCATCTAACCCCTACTTAGTAAGAATTGGCCCCGAACAATCTGCAGCGGCGCGGATCTCATTGATGGGCATTTTAAATAAAAGTGCTGGGGTATTGGCGCCATTAGTATTTACGTGGTTGGTTTTACAAGATTTAGGGCATATTACCAGTGAAAGTTTAGCGATATTAAGTGTTGCTGAGCGGGAAGCACAATTAGAGCAGCTATCGCTGCAATTAATAAAGCCCTATGCGGGTATCGCTTTAGCCATTTTACTATTGGCCATAGCACTGCGTTTTTCTGCTCTCCCAGACTTGCCAAAAGAGCCTATTCAAACGGGTAAAACTGAGGAAACAGTGTGGCAGCATCGCCATCTTGTTTTAGGTGTCATCACATTATTTTGTTATGTTGGTGTAGAGGTTATTGCCGGTGAAACGATAGGTTTACTTGGTAATGCCTTAAATGTGGCCGGCGCCACGACGTTAACCTCATACACGCTAGCCTTTATGGTCATAGGCTATAGCCTAGGTTTATTGCTGGTACCAAAAGTGCTCAGTCAGCGTCAGGCACTGGGGGTATCGGCGGCGCTGGGGTTAGTACTCTCGGTAAGTATTTTACTTGCAGATGTCAGCAGTACATTTTTATCAGCAGTATTGTGGGGCTGGGCCGGGCTACCATTATTACCCAACCCGATTACGCTGGTCGCATTATTAGGTTTAGCTAATGCCCTAGTATGGCCTGCGGTTTGGCCCTTGGCATTAGCCGGTTTAGGTTCACTCACCCCAAAAGCGTCGGCACTGCTGATTATGGGTATTGCTGGCGGTGCCGTGTTGCCACTAGTATACGGTGCCTTGGCCGAATACACCGGTGCCATTAATGCATATGTGGTGCTGCTACCTTGTTATGCCATGATTCTGTACTATGCCTTGCTGGGGTCTAAACCTAAACATCGCTAACGTACCTAATAACCCTAACCTAAAAAAACGCCGTGAAGTACGGCGTTTTTTAGTTTTACTTGCAACATAACCTTTACTAATTAATGCACCCAATATCCGTCATCTGATTTCGATGGCGGTGGCGTTTTGCCCCAATTAGCGGGCTTATTGCCCAGAGTTAGCTCCAACTCGCCACCGGCAATCAAGTCGCTATGTTGAAGCCAGTTGAGGTCGTAGGGTTTGCCATTTAAACGGGCGCTAACAATATAGCGGTTTTTCTCGTTAAAGTTTTTCGTGCTAATGCGAAAACGTTTGCCGTGTTGCAGCTGAATATCGCTACTTTGCACTAACGGGCGATTGATCAGGTAATAGGGTTGCCCAGCATTAGGGTATAACCCCAACATATGAAACGCCAGCCAGGACGACATCGCGCCAGAGTCGTCATTCCCTGGCAAGCCATCTCGTCCGCTATGGTAATGCTGGTTGATAATCTGTTGTACCCGCTCTGAGCTGCGATGTGGCAGGCCCAGCCAGTGATACAGCACCGGCACTAAAAACGACGGCTCATTGCCCACTTCGTAATAGCCTTTATTAAAAAAGTTATCTAAACGCTTGGCAAAGGCCTCTGGCCCGCCGCTTTTGGTGATTAAAGTACGAACGTCATGTGGTGCATAAAAAGAGTAGATCCAGGCATTGCCTTCGTAAAAAAAGCCACACCACCAACAAACACAATTAGGCCAATCTTGCGCTAAAGGGGTGTAAGGAATGCGTTCAGTACGACCATTTACCGCATCACAAGTCACTTCGTCTACCCAGTTACCGCTGGCATCTTTGGGCATAATAAAGCCCCGTGAACCATCGCTTTCAATATCGCGCCACAAGTTTTGCCAATTGTTTGATTGTGCCTCGAATCGATAAAATTCGCCCATTCGGCCAAGGCCGCGCGCGACGGTGGCGATATTAAAGTCGTTATAGGCATATTCAACGGTGCGGTTTCCGGCACGTACAAAGTGGGTAGAGACATAGCCAAGGCTGTTGTAGTCGGTTAAGCCACCACGGCCTTCTTTTTCTTCGTTGCCACCGGGTGGCACCATGGCATCTTTTAACATCGCTTTTAAGGCTTCGTGATAATTAACACCCGGTAAATTCTTAACATAGGCATCGGCAATCACCACCTGGGCATTGGAACCACCCTGAGTACGGCCATTACTATTGCCGCTGCGTGCCTCGGGTAAATAACCATCGTACTTATAAATATTGAGCATGGCACTGATAATTTCGGCTTGCCGCGCCGGATCAATTAGCGTGAGTAACGGCGATGAGGTCCGAAAGGTATCCCAAATGGCATAAAAATCATCGTAGTAAGGTTTGGCCGTCCACAACGGGTTTTCACCAGTTCGATCAACTGGCATTAGCATGGTGTGATACAGGGCAGTGTAAAACATCACTTTTTGTGCTTGGCTGGATGAATCGGCAATAGTGATCCGTGACAGTAGGTTTTGCCATTTTTGCTTATTTTGCGCCACGATCTCGCTGAGTTGCCAGCCCGGTGCTTCCGTGATGATATTTTGCCGAGCTTTACCAGTGCTTACAAAAGAAATACCCACTTTGGCCAGTACTTGTGTTGCGCCATTGGCGGCAAACTGACAAATCAGGCCGGTTTTCTCGCCAGAATCGAACTGATGCGGTACGTCGGGGTATAAGAGGGTGCCTTTAAAGCTGCTGACTTTAGCACAGGGTTCACTGAGCTCAATATGATAATACACGGTGTACGCTGCGCCGTTATTCCAGCCGCCGCGTATCCGGCTATAGCCCTGGATGGTACGGTCTGACAGCATATTAACCTCGGAACCAACAAATTGTTGTGCTTCACGGCCATCCGGTACCGGTGTTTCGCCCAGAAAAAAACCGCCATCAATTTTTAGGCTATGCGGGCCGCTGCCCTGATAATCTACCTGGTAAAAAGCCGTTTTATCGGTGGTGGATAAACTCACCTGCACCTGATAGTCAGACAAGTCGGCGCGGTAAAAACCGGCCTCGACCTGTTCATTCGCCCGCAAGGATGCCGCGGTCAAAGGGTTAATGTCGCCAGAGAAGGGCATAATAGAGATATTGCCGTATTTAGGCCCGCCACCGGTACCGCTAACATGTACCTGACTAAAGCCTAATACTTTCTTATCAGGGCGGGGATCATAGCCGCTGTTTGCGGCAATATTAAGATCCGGCCCCGCTTTAACCATGCCAAAGGGAGTACTGGGGCCAATAAACACATTCCCCAGACCTTCTGAGCCAATCAACGGATCGACATAGTTCACCACGCTTTTAGCCTGAATAACAGTGGAGGACACCAACAACGTCAGTAGCAAAGGGCTACTGCGTAAGCGTTTTTTAAATTGCATAAGTTATTCCTGTCTTTTGTCCTTTTTCACAGTGAATGCAGTTGTTGTTGCTGAGTGGTATGGCGGCACACGCACAGCATTTGTTCTGACCATCTGGCACTGCAAGTTTTTTATACTGCTAACAGGTATAACAGGCGTTGACACCGGTGTCAATGCTTGTTATACCTACAAAAAGGCGTCACTCGCTGTGGTTTTTGCACGCGAGTGTGTTTTTCTGGCTTCTGACATGTCTTAGACCCGGCGGTAACAAAATTCAGAGCAACGTACGAAAAAAAGTTAAGAACAAAAGACCGGACAAAAGCCTAAAAAAAACAAGAATAAGCGAAAACAAAACTAATTATTACCGCAGCGATTTTCCAGCCGATAATCGCCAACAATCTGGCTTCAATAATATGGCAAAAGAGGGGGCAGCATAATGACATTCACCCGACGTAGTTTTCTAAAATCCTCACTGGTCGCAGCGATGGGGGGCGCCTTATTACCACTGGCTGCCAAAGCCAGCCAGTTAGCTCACTACGAACAACAGTTTGATCAACACCGACAGGCTGGTGAACGGCCGGCACTAGCCAGCAAACTAGAGTTAAATTTACGTGATTTTGGTGCCGCAGGTGATGGCCTGACCAATGATACTAGGGCCTTACATGCAGCCATTGCCAGTGCACAGCAGCAGGCGCAGGGGGCGACCATTCGCATACCTGCTGGCCAGTATCTGATTGGTGCGACGGAACTAACCTCCGGCGTGCACCTGCTTCTGGAAAGCAACGCGGTGCTGCTCGGCAGTGTCAATATTGAGGACTATTACATCGCCGGGCAATTAAAGGCGTTACTCTATGCCGAAAACGCCACCGATTTAGCCATATACGGTGGTGGTACTATTGATGGTCGTGGTAGGGAATTATCATTAAACATCAACGATCTGCACCACAGTGGTAAAAGAGTAGAGGCTGATTTTAATACCTGGCGGAACCGCTCTAATCATCGCCCCAGCGTAATTGGCATTTATCATAGCCAGGCTATCCGGGTGTACGATGTTAGCATTAAAAACGGTGCCTTTTGGGTGCAACATTATGGTGCTTGCGAAGATGTGGTGATCGACAATATCAAAGTACATAGCGACGCCTATTGGAATAATGACGGTATTGATATCAACGATTGTAAGAATGTGCGCATTACTGGCTGTTTTGTTAACTCGGCAGATGACGCCATTTGTTTAAAATCAACCAAAGGTGGCTTTAACGAAGACGTTTATATCGCTGATTGTGTATTGCGTTGCAGCGCCAGCGCGGTGAAGTTTGGCACCGAGTCGCGAGGGGGCTTTCGGCGGGTGCAAATTCGTAATATTACGGTGTTTGACACCTATCGTGCGGCCGTGGCTCTGGAAACTGTCGATGGTGCCTTTTTGGAAGACGTTACCGTCGATGGCATAGCCGCGCACCATGTGGGATGTGCGCTATTTTTGCGGCTGGGCCAGCGCAATATGCATGTCGCCAAAGACACCCCGGTGGGGCGTTTTCAAAATGTTAGCCTGAAAAATATTAAAGCCGACATCGCCTTCGAGCGTGCCGACTTACACTACGAAGTACGTGGCCCGGCACTGAACGCCTTTTTTAACCCGATCCCGGCATCGATTACCGGTCTGCCAGATGCCCCGCTAAAGGGTATTTCACTGGAAAATATTGAAATAAACTATCCTGGCCGAGCCAATAAAGGCTTAGCTTACCGGCCGTATCATCAGTTATTTTTAGTGCCGCAAGAGCGTGATGCCTACCCCGAATACACCATGTTTGGTGAGCTACCAGCCTATGGGCTTTATGTGCGGCATGTACGCGGTTTACAGCTAAAAAATATTCGGTTAAACAGCAGAGAAGCTGATTTTCGCCCGGCGCTGGTGTTAGAGGATGTGCAAGGATTGCAACTGCAACAGGCGTTATTGGCCGGTGCACAGCGGCCGCAATTGGTTATGCAGCAGGTACCATCACCACAGTTAACGGCAATTTCCGGCACTGATGCGACAGGACAGGTGGTGCCATTAACTGCGGCGGATATGATCAAACTGGCCTGATTTATCTGGCGTTTGCGCAGCGGCAAAACCTGCTGTCTGCGGTATTAATATGTGGCTCAGTGTATACGACAAACAAGCATGAGCCGCGCAAAGAGGTAACGAATGACATTTTTAAAACTGGCTGGCAGTGTCAGTCTGCTCGCGCTGGTGGCATGCAGTGCCAACCGCGAATCCGCAACCACCGCCAGCAGCGTTGCGCCGGTGTCAGACACCCGCCAGTGGTTAGCTGGCGATCACCATGTGCACACCCATTACAGTGTACGCTGGGATACGTCGGTATTTCCGCCAAAACCCATTATCGGCGGCGATGCTATTTACTCTATTCCGCTTAACGCCCAGATGGCCGCGCACCATGGTTTAAGCTGGATGGTGATTACCGATCACGGCGGGCCAAACCGTGCCAAGTTGGCACTTGAGCAGGCCTATCCGGAGTTACTTGCCTCGCGTAAAGCACTGCCACATATTTTGCAATTTTACGGTATGGAATTTGACGTACCAGGCAATAGCCCAGGCGGCCGCCATGCCACCTTTATTATGCCAAAGCGGCCAACCGAAGCGCAGCAACTGTATGATATAGAAAGTAAATACAACGGCCGCCAGGGCATGCCGCCATCCCCGGATAAAGCCGACGATGCCTATATGCTGTTGGCCTTAAAAGCCATGGCGGCGTTGCCAGACACGCCTTTATTACTAGCGAACCACCCAGGCCGGTTGGCAACGGGGTTTCGCGAATACAATAAAATCACCCCCAAACAATTACGGGACTGGCAAGATACCGCCCCTGAAGTCGTGATAGGCATGAGTGGTGCCGAAGGCCATCAGGCGGCGGTATTTAACCGCGATGGCAGCCTTAAGCCAGAGGGGGTGCGCGGTGAATACCCCGGCTACCCCACTATGGGCGGCTATGATCAAATGACTGCGCGTTTAGGTGGCGTATGGGACAGCCTGTTAAGCGAGGGCCGCAAATGGTGGGTCACTGCCGTATCCGACAGCCACGGCCACTACACCGATGGCTGGGCCGATTTCTGGCCCGGTGAATACGCCAAAACCTATGTCTATGCCGATAAAAACTACGACAGCATTTTCGACAACTTAAAAGCCGGGCGCGTATTTGCCGTTACCGGCGATTTAATTGACGCCCTCTTTGTTGAGGTGGCGGTAAAAGGCTCCGATCGCAGCGCCGGTATGGGCGAAACCTTAACGGTAACACTACAGGACGAACTGGTGCTGCGGGTACGCTTTCGCGATCCGGATACCTTAAATGCTGGCGGCTATAACCCACAGGTTGCGCGGGTGGATGCTATTGTCGGCCAAATCAGCGGCCCGGTGGCCGACCGCAACAGCGACGAAAGCAGCACAACCCGCGTATTGCAGCGTTTTTATCAGCAGGACTGGCAACAGCAAGATGGTTTTAGTGTATTTGAGCTGCCACTTGGCAAAGTAACGGCCGATCAGTACCTGCGCCTGCGCGGCACCAATCAGCGCGACGAGCTGGAACCGCAGCCGGATGAAAAGGGCGAAAACCCCTGGAGCGATCTGTGGTTTTACAGCAATCCGGTGTTTGTTAAAGTAACTTTTAATTAATCTGGTTAGCTTAGTCAATAACAGTCATTCCTGGATTACTGTTATTGACTTTTTAGATGTTAATAATTGTGATGATTTTAAATCAATCAATCAATCAATCAATCAATCAATCAATCAATCAATCAATCAATCAATCGAGCGTTATGCTTACTTCATCGTCGGCATTGAGAACTGATTAGTCGTTGCCTGGCCGGTGGGCCAGCGAGCGGTAATGGTTTTCATGCGGGTGTAAAAACGTACGCCGTCAGGGCCGTGCATATTGAGTGGGCCAAATACGCTGCGTTTCCAGCCGCCGAAACTATGGAACGCCATAGGTACCGGAATAGGTACATTTATGCCTACCATACCCACCTGCACCTGAGCGGCAAATTCGCGGGCGGCTTCGCCACTGGCGGTAAAAATGGCGGTGCCGTTGCCAAATTCATGCTTGTTAATCAGCTTAAGGCCATCGGCAAAGGAGGGCACCCGCACAACGGCCAGTACCGGGCCGAAGATTTCTTCGCGGTAAATGCGCATACCGGGCTTAACATGATCAAACAGGGTTGGCCCAACATAATAGCCTTGCGGGTGGTCAGCCACCTGCAGTTTACGGCCATCTGCTAGCAAAGTAGCGCCTTCAGCGACACCGGCATCAATGAAGCCGCGTACCTTATCGGCGTGTTGTTGGCTAATTAGCGGGCCCATATGGGGCTCCGGGCTAACACCTGTACCGGGGCCGGTATGCAGCGCAGCAATTTCCTGCTGCAAGCGATCTGTTAAGGCATCGGCTACCTCGTCTCCTACGCACAGCGCGACCGAGATCGCCATACAACGCTCGCCGGCCGAGCCATAAGCCGCGCCCATTAGCGCGCTGGTTACCTGGCCTAAATCGGCGTCGGGCATCACCAGCATATGGTTTTTCGCGCCGCCCAGTGCCTGCACCCGTTTGCCGTGGGCGCTGCCGGTGGCATAAACGTATTCGGCAATCGGGGTAGAACCGACAAAACTGACTGCTTGTACCCGTGAGTCAGTTAGCAGCACATCGACTGCTTCTTTATCACCGTTAACCACATTAAACACCCCAGCCGGTAAACCAGCTTGCAGCAACAATTCAGCAAGACGCATCGGCACCGACGGATCTTTTTCTGACGGTTTTAAGATAAAGGTATTGCCGCAGGCGAGCGCGATAGGGAACATCCACAGCGGTACCATCGCCGGGAAGTTAAAGGGGGTAATACCGGCACACACGCCAAGAGGCTGCATCAGGCTGAAACTGTCAACACCACGGCCGACATTCATCGAGTGCTCGCCTTTTAGCAAATGCGGAATACCACAGGCGAATTCGACCACTTCCAAACCACGGGTAAGCTCGCCCTGCGCATCCGAGAACACTTTGCCGTGCTCCAGGCTGATTAGTGTTGCCAGCTCATCGCGGTGTTGTTCCAGCAGGGTTTTAAAGTTAAACATCACCCGGGCGCGGTTGAGCGGGGTTACCTGGCTCCAGCTGTGAAAAGCCGTTTCGGCCACTGCTATGGCGCTGCGCGTTTCCTCGGCACTGGCTAGGCTAACCTGCGCCTGCGCTTCGCCGGTAGCTGGGTTATATACCAGCTGGCTGCGGCCGCTTTGGCTGGTCTGATGTTCGCCATTGATAAAGTTACTAAGGTATTTCATGGTAAGTCCTTGCATTAATAAGGCTGTCGCTGTTGCTGCTGCTGATAATGTTCGAAGGCTTGCTGCACGCCAGCCTCAGTGGATACCGCGGGAATAGCCACATCCCACCAGCTACCGTTATCGGTGCTGGTTTGTGGATCGGTTTTAATTTCAATTAAGTAACTTTGGCTGGCCGCTCTGGCACGTTGTAAGGCGTGCTCCAGTGCGGCGATATCGGCTACCCGTTCGCTTTGCGCACCCAATGCTTTAGCATGGGCAGCAAAATCGATATCAGGTGCGTTGTCGGCGCAGTCGTCCCACAGGTTGTTAAAGGCCCTATTGCCCGTGCCGCGTTGCAGCCGGTTAATACAACCAAAGCCTCGATTATCCAGCAGCACCACGATAATTTTTTGTTTTAACAGCACCGAGGTGGCCAGTTCTGAGTTCAGCATCAGGTAGGAGCCATCACCCACTACCACGATTACCTCATGCTCTGGCTTTGCCAGTTTTACGCCCAAGCCACCGGCAATTTCGTAGCCCATGCAGGAAAAACCATATTCAACATGGTAGCTACCCGGGCCTTCCGCACGCCATAATTTATGTAGCTCGCCGGGTAAGCCACCAGCCGCGCATACCACGACGTCACTGGGTTCTGATTGACGTTTTACCGCGCCAAGCACCTGAGCATCGCTGGGCAATATGCCAGCGGCGGGGGGGCAGGTAACTTCAGTATAATACTGCTGCCATTGCTGGTTTAGCTGCTGGGCATGTGCCAACCAACTTGGCTCGCTGTGCCACGACATTAGGCCTGCGCGCAGTTGTTGTAACACCACGGCAGCATCGCCCACCAGTGGTAAAGCCTGCTGTTTTATGGCATCAAATGCCGCGACATTCAGTTGTATCAGCGTTTTACCGGCAAAACCGGTGCGCGATTGGGTGGTAAAATCTTGCAGGCGACAGCCTACCGCCAGAATAACATCGGCTTCGGCCGCCAGTTGGTTTGCCGCTGCCGAGCCGGTAACGCCAATACCGCCAACGGCACAGGGATGTTGCCAACGTAAAACGCCTTTACCTGCTTGCGTTTCGGCAACCGGGATATGATAGTGTTCGGCAAAATCGGCTAACAGCTGGCAAGCGCCGCTGTAGTGCACGCCACCGCCTGCAATTAATAGCGGTTTGCGAGCCTGTAACAAACGACTAAGGGCTTGCTGCAACTCGAAGGCATCGGCGCTTTGGCGGCGCATACGGTGTATCTGTTTAGCAAACAGCGCGGCAGGATAGTCAAAAGCTTCAGCTTGCACATCTTGTGGCAATGCCAGCGTAACCGGGCCGCAATTAATCGGGTCGAGTAAGGTTTGTATTGCCACCGGCAAGGAATGAATCAGTTGCTCTGGCCGGTTAACGCGGTCGAAATAACGGCTTACCGGGATAAAACAATCGGTGGCGGCAATATTTGGATTAGCAAAGTTTTCTAACTGTTGTAACACCGGATCGGGTTTGCGGTTGGCAAAGTGGTCACCGGGTAACAGCAGTAGCGGCAGGCGATTGGCGTGTGCCAGGGCCGCGGCAGTAACCATATTGGTTGCGCCAGGGCCAACCGAGCTTGTACAGGCGAGTAATTGCTGGCGATTATTGGCTTTAGCATAGGCAATAGCGGCATGTGCCATGCCTTGCTCATTATGGGCGCGCAGGGTAGGTAACTGCTCACGTACCTGATACAGCGCTTCGCCCAAACCGGCCACATTACCATGGCCAAAAATAGCAAATACACCGGCAAAAAGCGGTTTGGCGGCGCTGTCATCGCTGCTGGTAACATATTGTGCGGCTAAAAATTTTACTAAGGCCTGCGCCATGGTTAAACGGATTTTCTCAGTCATGCATAGCATCCTTACGGCTTAGCCAAGCCTGGGTAAGCGCACGGTAATTGGCACGGATTTGTTGCTGTAATCCGGCATCATCCAGCTTACCGGCAAGCCAGTCCTGGCTGGGTTTAGCAAAAATAGTACGGCCAATGGCAAAACCGCGGCAAACCGCAAAGGCCGCGCTGTCGCGAAAGGCCTGCATTAGCTCGTTGGCTGGTGCGTCCAGGCCTAGCAGGATCACGCCACGGCAATGCGGTGCTTCACGCGTGATAACATCTGACACCAATTGCCAGCCTGCCGGGGTTTGTGGTGGCAGTTTCCACCAATCGGGGCGAATGCCTTGCTGATAAATGAGCTGTAACGCATCGGCAACCGTGTGATCGGTGCAGACGGAGTTTGCCGGTGGGATCACCTCAATTAACAATTCATGGCCGGATACACAGCACGCCTGATACAGCTCGGCTAACTGGCGGCATTGTTGCTGCCAGAGTGCGTCGGTGTCGTCCGGGTGCATAAACACCAAACATTTCACCACATGCGAGCGCGGCCAGCTGATTAAACGCGACCCGATAGAGCGGCCACCTTCCAGCTCCAGCGGGCGTGATGCCGGTACTTCAACCGGGCGGCCAATCCACCAGCCTGTGCCGGTGACATCGTTTAGCGCATCTTGACCAAAGGTATCGTCAATTAATACACCGGCCTGTACGGACAGCTGCTGTTGTGCTACTTCCTGCTGATAAGCGGCCAGAATAAGTTGTTTTAGCTTGGGCAGGCGCGACAAGGGTGCGGCGACGGCCTCGGCCATCTCGATAAACTGCTTGCGGTGATCAAAGGCTAAAATACACAGTTCCGGCCAGCTAACCGGGTGGCGGGTAGTCACCCGGTGCAGGTAATTAAGTTGCGGATCCAGATCCGGCCTTGGGATCTTATGCTGGTGTGCCAGATAGTAATCCAGCTCTTCCGGCGTAGGAACAGCAGGCGCGCAGCCATGACGCGAAACCACCAGCGCACCGCTGGCATTGGCGTAGGCGCAGCAGCGCTCATAGCGTTCATCCCGCAACCAACCGCGTAAAAAGCCTGCCATAAAGGCATCACCGGCACCCAGCACATTTAATACCTCGACTTGTACGCCCTGGGCAAAAAAGGCTGTGTCCAGCGAATCGGGGATCTGGCCGTCAAAAATACTGCAGCCCTGCGCCCCGCGTTTTAGCACGATAACCGCGTCGGTCAACTGGCGCAGTGTTTTTAAGCAGGCTAGGGTATCGGTGCTGCCACCAGCGATATGCACCTCTTCCTCGGTACCGACAATAAGATCGCACAGCGGCACGATAGACTGTAAGTGCGCGGTAACGCTTTGGTTTGTCACAAAGCGGTTATCGCCCTCGCCGGGGCGGGTAAGGCCCCATAGCACGGGCCGGTAATCAATATCCAAAATTACTTTGGTATTATTGCGGCGGGCATAGGTAATAGCCTGGCGTGCAACCTGATCAACGTGGGCGGTAGAAAAATGCGTACCGGTGATTAATAGCGCCTTGCTGGAGGCAATAAAGACCTCGTCAAAATCACTGACATCAATGGCCATATCGGCGCAGTCGGTGCGGTAAAACAGCAATGGAAATTGTTCTTTGGTTTTTATCGATAAAATGGCCAGGGCCGTTAAACGCTCAGGATCGGTAACCACATGGCTGGTATCGCACCCGGCGCGTTGTAATTCTTCCCGGATAAACTGACCAAATTGCTCGTCACCCACCCGGGTCAGCATGGCCGATTTTAGGCCTAACCGTGCCGCGCCAAAAGCAATATTGCACGACGAGCCGCCTAGCGACTTGGCAAAAGAGGCCACGTCTTGTAAACGGTCACCGATCTGTTGGCCGTAAAGATCGACCGATGCCCGGCCCAGACAGATTACATCTAAGGTTTTATTCACACCGCTTCTCCCAAGCATGTTTTGGTGAGGAAATAGTCAAACTAGGTTAGAATGAATTTTCCATTTAATCAATACTTGGAATATTTGTTTTATTGCGCTACACTCATTTCAGTGTGTTAACGCAACTAGTGAAGCGTAATTAAGAGGTCAATGGTGGAAGCAGAACTGTGTAATAGCCAACAAGAACTGGAACAACGGATAGAGCAGCGCTTCAGTACGCTGAGCAACCGTTTACAGTTAGTAGCGCGTTACCTGCTATCGCACCCTGATACCGTGGCTTTTGGCACTACAGCAACGATTGCCCAGGGGGCGGGCGTGCATGCCTCGGCGTTAGTGCGTTTTGCCAATGCCTTTGGTTTCTCTGGTTTTACCGAGATGCAGCAGTTATTTAAAAACCGTTTGCTGCAAGCAGGCCCGGATTACCAAAGCCGAATTGCAGCAGTGCGCCAAGATCAATCGGTACCGGTTACGCAGGCTGGCGCACGGTATTTGCAACAAATTGCTGCGGCGAATGAAGCTGCCATGGTGCAACTGTGTGATGAACTGGACGCCAGCTCGCTACAACGCGCCTGCGAGTTGCTTAGTCAGGCCCGGTTAGTTCATGTACAGGGTGCACGCCGCTCTTATCCGGTAGCGAGCTACGCCAGTTATTTACTGAGCAACACCGGTCTGGCGGTACATTTACTGGATGGCGTGGGCTATATGCAATCGGGCCCGCTAAATTTGCTGCATGCTGGTGATGTGTTATTAGCAATAAGTTTTGCGCCTTATGCCACTGAAACGCAGCAAGTGGTCAGCCGTGCGGTGGCTGCGGGTTGCCGGGTAATTGTGATTACCGATAGCCGTTTAAGCCCGTTAACTGCGCTGGCCGATGTAGCGTTACTGGTAAAAGAAGCAGAAATTCATTCATTTCGTTCATTAAATGCCAGCATGAGTTTAATTCAAGCCCTGGTACTGGCGATGATCCACAACGCTGATACGCTGGCGGCCGTCCACCAAGCCGATAGAGGAGTTTAGTATGTCGTACTTACATCGCAGGCCTGTAACTCCTGATGCCACCGGTGTCATTCAGCATGTTACGCCGAAAAATGCCAATTGGCAGTATGTCGGTTTTGACGTAGTACAGCTAAAACCGGGGCAAATTGCTGAGTTTAACAGTGGCCATAGCACGGAACTGTGCGCGGTATTGCTGTCGGGGCTAGCGGATATGGCAAGTCTTGAACGCCGATTTTCACTGGTAGGCAAACGGCTGTCGGTATTTGAACCTATAGCACCTTATGCGCTGTATTTGCCGCCCGGCGAGCGCTTACAGCTTACGGCCATAACGGACGTAGAAGTGGCTCTGTGCCGTGCGCCAGCCGTTGGCGGTATGCCAGTGCGTTTAATCACGCCGGAAGACTGCGTAAAAGAAAGCCGTGGTCAGGGCACGAACACCCGACAGGTGTGTAATATTTTATTTGGCAACTTACCTGCTGAGCGTTTACTTATCACCGAGGTCATTACACCTGGCGGCCACTGGTCGAGTTATCCGCCGCATAAACATGATACCGATGCGCTGCCAACCGAAAGTGCCTTAGAAGAAACCTACTACCATAAGCTAAATCCGCCACAGGGATTTGCCTTTCAGCGGGTATACACTGATGATAGACGCATAGACGAAACGATTTGCGTAGAGCATAACAGCGTGGTTTTGGTGCCCGAGGGCTATCATCCGGTTGGTGCGCCGCACGGATATGATCTGTACTACCTGAATGTGATGGCCGGGCCAGGTAGGCAGTGGGTTTTTAAAAATGATCCGCAACACGAATGGATCTTAGCTAAATGAGCCCTGTTATGGTCACCACAGCGTTAACGTGCGGGTTGGCTAGTCGATTCCCGCACAACCAGCTCGCAATCAAAAATATCGCTTTGGTTATCATGGGTACTGCTGCCTTCGCCTTTCAATTGCTTAATCAGTTTAAACGCCGCCCGATAGCCAATAGCATTAATGGGTTGGCGCATCGACGTCAGGTTCGGCCACACTTTAGTCGTAAGCGAAATATCGTCGATGCCACATACCGACAACTCTTCCGGTATTTTAATGCCCCGGCGATGTGCTTCGTACAAAATGCCAACGGCCATTTCATCATTAGACGCCATAATAGCAGTAGGGCGCGGCACGCTACTCAAAAGGATGCTAGCGGCGTCAACGCCCGATTGATGCGTGTAGTAACCTTGCACCACCCGGCGCTCATCCAACGGCAGCCCGGCATCAGCTATTGCTTGCCGAAAACCGCGTTCACAACGATGACTCGACTCCTGATCCGGATGGCCTTTCACAAACGCAATGTCTTTGTGACGCAAGCGCAGCAGATACTGCGTCATTTCGTAGGCGGCTTTTACGCCGTTAAAGCTCACGCTGTTGGGGCATTGCGGCTCTTTGGGTCCAATACGGATGTACTGCACTTTTTTACGCTCAAGCATACTCAACAATTCGGGTTTATCGCTCAGCGGTGGCACCAAAATCAGGCCATCGGCCAGAGTATTATCAATAAATTCTTCAATTTCGTGCACGAGCGTTGGCGAGCGGTAACTGCAATCATACAGAAACAAGCCCATATGTTCTTCGCTACAGCATTGCAAAATACCTTTTTGCAATTTTTGCAGATAGCCCGGGCTGGGGTTATCTGCCAGAAGTGCAATAAACAACGAGCGGCGTTTGGCCAGGGCCATACCCAGCGGGTTACGTTTAAAACCCAATTGCTGAATCACGTCGGTGACTTTGTTTCGGGTATCTTCCGAGACATTAATTTCGTTGTTAATTACGCGCGACACGGTTTTTTTCGACACGCCGGCATGGCGTGCCACATCGTTGATAGTCACTGATGACATAGCAGGGTTTAACCTCTGTAAGGAGTAAATAAAATGAATAACCATCATTAGCCATTTGCGGTAATAGCGTGTCGTGTAACTCACCACCCTGTCCCCGGCAGTTACACCTCCTATAATCCTCGGCCAACAGCGTTTTGTATAGGGCTGCGGGTATAGTAGCGTATTACCGCTATTTCAGCTTCATATATAGCTATAATGCAAATTGACACCGGTGTCAATTTGCATTATAAAATTTGTTGTTGGCGAGCTTTCTTGCCAGCCAGATTTTTAAGCGCAAAACATCGGTAAAACAGGAGTGACCTTCTTGAGTGACCATGCATTATTTCATGTAGAGGCTGATGCCACTGCCGTTCCAGTAGAGCAGGCCAGTTACGCCGCGCTGAGCTATGCGGGCCTTTTGGCCGGCTATACCACAGTTGATAGCGCGCTAAAGCAGCCATTGTTCCAGCGCTACTTAACGCATCTATTAGAGCATGAGTTTGCCTTATCGGCCGCTGAAACCACCACGCTCTGCCAACAGCTTGACATAGCTGGTCAGCAGCTTGCAGAGCTAAGCGCAAATGGATCTACACGCTGGCTACCAGCGATTGTAAAGCGGTTAGATCAGCAGTTAGAGCAAGGCCAGTCTATCGAATCACTTTGTTTTACGCTAGCTGCCTGGTTACGTTTTAGTATGGGGTTCGATGGCAAAGGCGATCCGTTAACCGTTACCGACCCGCTGGCAGAGGTATTCATGCAGGTTAGGCTAACGTACTGGGATCATATTGACGAATTAGTTGCTCAATATCTGCAAGGCACGCCTTTGTTTAGCAGCCTTGCTGCGCAGCCTCTTTTTGTCGCACGTTTAAGCTATTGGCTAAGTTATATTTTAGCAAACGGTTTAGTTACTGCCATGCAAACATTGTTACTGGAAGTGCAGGATTATTCAGCCGCACCGCGTTTAGCCGGAGGTAAAGTATGATTAAAGTGACGGTGTGGAATGAGTGCCGGCATGAAAAAGAAGACGCCGATGTACAGGAAGTGTATCCCGAAACAATAGGCGGCTGTATTGTCAATAATTTAGCACCTTATGGCTTTGATTTAACGCTGGCCACTTTGGATGATCCGGAGCAGGGTTGGCCTGCTGAACGTATCGAACAAACCGAGGTTGCCATTTGGTGGGGGCATCGCTATCACGATGAGCCCAGCGACGCGCTGATTGATAAGTTACAGGCGCGTGTGCTGGCAGGTATGGGGTTGATTGTGCTGCATAGCGGCCATCATGCTAAGTTATTTAAGCGGCTGATGGGAACCAGTTGCAACCTGAGCTGGCGAGAGGCTGAAGGCGGCGAGCGCGAGCGGGTATGGTGTTTAAAACCCTCGCATCCTATTGCCTATAATATTCCACCACAAATTGAGCTGCCACAGTCAGAAATGTACGGCGAGCCTTTTGATATTCCGGAGCCGGATGAGCTGATATTTAACTCCTGGTATCAGGGCGGCGAAGTACTGCGTAGCGGCTGTACTTTTCAGCGTGGTCGCGGGCGGATTTTCTTCTTCTCACCCGGCCATGAAACCTTCCCGATATATCGTAACCGCCATATTATACAAATTTTGGCCAACGCCATTCAGTGGGCGCATCAGCCGCATCAAAGCGGCTGGATGCTCGGTAACTGGGGCCGCCCGGTGCCACTGGAAGAAGGCGCACCGAAGCAAACTTACTTCAAAAAACCACGTAAGTTGATGCTTGCTGAAAAGGCTGCGAAGAAGACTGAGAAGTAAAACGACTATACATTAATGGTGCATTTTTTACGTTGTTATGCTCAGCTAATATAAAGTTGGGCTTCATATTTTTATTTGCTCAAAAAACATAAGCGCTTTCCAAGCGGTCAAAAGTATGAGGGCAAAACTTGAGATGATAATTACAGCGTCAATCAATTGGTCAAAGCCAAAGCTCTGACCCATTAACTTTTACAGCATTACCGGCACACCATTTTGGCTGGCCGAGAGTTTAATGGCATCCCATAACTGCGCCATACGCAGGCCTTGCTGCACATCTGACGGGTTATCGATTTCGCCTTTTCGTACCTGCATAAATACATTCATCAGGTTATTGGCGGCTTCCTGTTCTTTGCGCACTACGTTGCCCTGTGCGTCTTCAATTTCCATCCAGCGGCCCCAAGCGCAAATGCGCACTATGGCTTGTGGGAAATAGCACTCAATCCGTGACACGCAGCGGATGCTGCGGCCACAGGCGTGCAGGTTAAACAGGGTGCCGTCATTGAGCTCGCCTGATACGGTGGTTACCACATCAACCGGAAAACCGTGATTGTGCATAATGGCACTGATGCGGGAAAACGGTTTGCTGGTGATTTTTGACACGGTATTCATCATATGCGCGCCGGTATCAAACATAAAACCACCACCGGAAATCGCCGGAACCTGCTTCCAGTGACCTTGGTATTTGTCAGCCCAGTCTTCCCAAATGGCCGCGTTAATACTGACAAGTGCACCGTATTTTTGACTGGCAATAGTATCTTTTAGCTCCTGCACAAGCGGTGATAAGCCGCCCTGATAGGCAACGACTAAAGCTTTACCTGAGCGCTGCTGCGCGGCTAATAGGGCTTCGGCTTCTGGCACGCTGGTCACCATGGGTTTTTCCAGCAATACATCTAACCCCAGCTCCAGAGCCAACAATGCCTGCTCGGCATGGCTGGCGTGAGGGGTGCAAATGTAAACCGCGTCTAGCTGCGCTGCGTTGTCCTGCAGCAATTGTTGCCAACTGTCGTAGCACGCTGGGCTGGGTTTTTGCTGCTCCTCGGCAATACGGCAGACATTTTCCATGGCCCGCTGATTGGGATCCATTACAGCTAATAAACGAATATCAGCACGTAAAATCCAGGTTTGAATATATTGAGTGGCTTTGGTGCCACAGCCGATAATTGCGAGTTTTAGTTCCACCTTATCTTCCCCTGTTGTACAACCTTATGCTTTTAGTCGCTCCATTAAATTGCATATTGACACCGGTGTCAATAAGCGTATTATCGATTTGGACAGGGTATTAGCATAAAAAATAATCCGTCGTGATGGCACCTGAAAAAGGGCTTTAACACGGCGATAAAAAGCACTCGAAAGTGCGCAACAACTTAAAGAGCTGGACTATGATCTGGACGATGAAATCGCTGGTGCTGCTACCTGTGGGTGCAGCGCTCATGGCAACGGTTGCCTGGTGGAGTGGGGAGTCTACATCAGCCAATGCACCACATTTGCCAACACTGGTTATCGCCGAGCACCGCACCGCACGGTTGCAGGCACTGATGCAACTGCAACCCGCGTTAGAAGCAAAACTGGGAATACGGTTAAAAATTGTTGAGTATCCGGCGCCGCCGCAAGATTACTTTACCAAACTGGTTACCGAGTTGCGCGCCGGAAATGCGCCTGATGTTTTTACCATTCCGCGGGATCTGCAAATGGATGATTTGGCTGCTGCCGGTTATCTCAGTGATTTAACTGAAGACGTGCAGCAGTGGGCCGGTTATGAGCAGTTGCCGGAGTTAGTGAAAACCCTAACGCGCGCCAGTTTTGATGAACAGGTGTATGTTATCCCCTCTATTGTCGCGGTTGAACAACTGTACTATCGACATGATCTGTTAACGGCCGCTGGGATCAGCACGACCCAACCACAAAGCTGGCAGGAATTACTGGCTCGTAGCGAACAGATTAAGCAAGAGCTTGGCCAGTATCCATTATTAATTCCGGCAGGTTTAACCTGGGGTATGGGCAGCTATACCGAGGGCTTCCGCTACTTGCTGGCCAGTTTCAGCAACTACCAGTTACTGAATGCCGACAACCAGTATGTGTTGGCAGCTGATGCGGTAACTGCCGCTTTTGGTTTTTATCAAACGCTGGTTGAACAGCAATTTATGCCGGTAAAACCGCTACTTAATCCCGAGCCCTGGGTGATCCCCAAGTACGAAATGTTCCCCAAAGGCCAATTACTGATCACCACCTGCGGCAGTTGGTGCAAGGTGTTTGATTGGGGGCCTGGCAGCCGAAATCCGATTGCTAACGTTGATGTTGCGGTGCAAACGTGGAAGTTTCCCAGTGCCGACGGTTCCGAGCCTTTTGCGTTAGCTTCGGTAGTATATGCCTGGGCCGTTAATGCCAAGTCTCGTCAACAAACGTTAGCCAGACAGCTGGTATTGGCGTTGGGTGAGGTCGATGTTGCGCTGGTGTACGCCGAAAAGCTTGGCAATGTGCCCGCCCGGCTAGATGCGGCTAACTATCCGGCGTTTGCTGCGCTGGGTGTGCGAATGGCTGATCATGCGCTGTTAACCGAAGCCCGGGCGCTGCGCACTACTGTGGGCTCTAACGCGATGATGGCGGGCGTGGCCCAAGCCTCGGAAGCGGTGCTGACAGGCAGAGCAGGCGCCAGCCAGGCCCAACAGCAATTGATTAACTATGTCAGTAATGTACTCGGTGAACAACAGGTAAAGCCCGCGCTGACGGTGGCAAAAGCCGCACAGGAAGGTAACGCGTATGATTAATATGACATACGAAGCCCGCCGTCAGCTGGGGTATCGCATTATGATGGCACCGGCACTGTTGCTGATGGCTGCGTTTATTGTGTTTCCGGCCTTTTATGCTTTTAGCCTGAGCTTAACCGATGATGCCTTGCTGGGGTTTGCTGCGCAGGAATCGTCCTTTGTGGGCCTGCGCAATTTTAGCCGCTTATTTGGCGATCCACTGTTTTGGAACTCGTTAAAAGTTACCTTAATTTTTGTGATTGGCTCGGCAGTTATTGGCCAGTTTGTACTAGGCTTTTTATCGGCCTTGGCGTTGCAACGGCAGGTGCGCTATAAATCCATCTTTAACGCCATTATTTGCCTGCCAAACGCCGTGCCAGAAATGGTCGTCGGCTTTTTATGGATCTCCATGTTTGCTAGCGGTGAATATGGCACCTTAAACCGCTTGGTTGCCTGGTTTGGCGTTGATCCGCAGCAATGGTTGTATACCTTTCCGTTGTTGTCGATCATTATTGTGAATACCTGGCGTGGTATTGCTTTTGCCATGATCTTGCTCACATCGGGTTTAGCGTCTATTCCCAAAGATATCTATGAGGCGGCCCGCGTCGACGGTGCAACCGATAACCAGATCTTCTGGCGGATCACCGTGCCGATGATGATGCCCACCATTTTTCTCTATATGTTTATTTCTACGGTTACCACCTTTGCCATCTTTGGTTTGGTGTACACCCTAAGCCGTGGTGGGCCAGCGAATAGTACGGAAATTCTGGGTATTTATATTTACAACCAGTCTTTTACGGCGTTTCAACTGGGCTATGGTGCTGCGGTGGCAGTAGTTAGCTTAGTGGTGTCGATGATCTTGGGCGTAATTTACGTGCGTGCCTTAAAGGTGGAGGTGTAAATGGTTGCTGTTGTGCGTGCTGCAGCCGGGGATGTTACTGTTAGAGAGTACACCTCGCAGCGTCGAGCTTATCTTACGCTGGTGCTGATTTCTTTATTCTGTCTTATTCCGTTTTTCTGGGTGGTACTGGCAGCCTTTGATCCCAGAGCCAGCCAGTTTTTACAAGTACCACAAGACATTACCTTTGAACATTTTCGTAAAGTGTTTGCTGATGAAAGCGGCATGCGGTGGGTGCTTAATTCGGTAGTCATTGTAGGTTCGGCTACCCTGTTGACCTTATTATTCGCCGGTTTCGGTGGGTATGCGCTATCTCGTACCCAAGCCTGGTGGAAGCGACCCTTGCTGTACGCCATTATTCTAGTGCGTATTGTGCCGCCGCCAGCGTTAATCGTGCCGGTGTATAAAGTAATGTTGTTTTTAAACGAATGGATTAATGGCGTGATTAATCAACTTACTGACAACGTTGAGATGCAACAGCAGTTAAGCCGCATGTTCTCGTTTATTGATGGCTATTTAGGTCTAATTTTAATTCATTGCGCTATGCAGCTGCCATTGGCGATTTGGATTATGAAAACCTTCTTTGATGCCATCCCCAAAGATTACGAAGAGGCTGCGGCGCTGGATGGTGCCAGCCAGTGGCAAACAGTGCGCCATGTACTATTACCTTTAGCCTTACCCGGCTTTGCCGCCGCCGGTTTGTTTGCCTTCATCAACGCCTGGGGCGATTTTTTAATGCCGTTGATGTTTACCTCGTCGCCGGAATTACAAACCTTGCCCCTTGGTATGTTCAGGGCATTTTTGCGGGTTGACGCTATCGATTATGGTTTTTTAACCGCGCTGGCCGTGATCTACACCTTACCAGCCGTTATTGCATTTGCCTTTGCCAGAAAGTTTCTTACTCAAACGTTTTCTGGCGGCGTTAAAGGTTAACAGGATTTTGTTATGTCTCAGATTGAACTGATTGATATTAAAAAGAATTACCTTGGTACCGAGATCGTAAAAGGGATCAACGTGACAATTAATGAAGGCGAGTTTGCGGTAATCGTCGGGCCATCAGGCTGCGGCAAGTCTACCCTATTGCGAATGATAGCAGGCCTAGAAGATATTAGTAGCGGCGAGTTACGCATTGGTGGCAAGGTGATGAATAACGTTTCACCTGATCAGCGCGAAATTGCCATGGTGTTTCAATCCTATGCGCTGTATCCACATATGACGGTGGCTGAAAATATCGGTTTTGCGTTAACCTTGAAAAAAGTAGACAAAGCCGAAATAACCCGCCGTGTTAAAGAAGCCGCCGATATGCTGGAATTGGGTCATTTACTCGACCGTAAACCCGCGGCGTTATCTGGCGGTCAGCGACAACGGGTTGCGATAGGTCGGGCAATTGTAAAACGGCCAAAAGTGATCTTATTCGATGAACCGCTATCTAATCTGGACGCCAAACTCAGGGTACAAATGCGTACTGAATTAATGCGCCTGCATCGCGAGTTTGGCTCTACCGTGGTGTATGTGACCCATGATCAGGTAGAAGCCATGACCATGGCTCAAAAAATTATTGTGCTGCACAATGGTTATGTTTCGCAATTAGGCAAACCGATGGACTTATATCGCGAGCCAGACAACACCTTTGTCGCGCAATTTATTGGCGTGCCCAAAATGAATCTGTTGCAGGGTAAATTGCAAGGGAATAACTTTATACTGCAATCTGGGCATAAGGTTACGATTGGCGGGGGTTATGGTTGTATTGGTAGTTTACAGCTGGGTGTGCGGCCAGAGCATTTAACCTTGCAACCTGCCGCTACACAGGGCAACTGGTGTGTTGACGTGGTAGAGCGCTTAGGGGTGGAGAGTTTTATTCACTTACATAACAGTGAGCACGAAAGCGTGGTGGTGCGGGTAGAAGGGGATTGCGAGGTAGCAATTAATAGCGAGGTGGGGTTGAAAATTGACGCCTCGCATTGTTATTTATTTGATGAACAAGGCAAACGCCTAGTGCAGCAACTGCAAGCCACGGAAGTAGATTGCAGCCGACAAGCAAGTTAACCATTACACGCTTTAGCCAGCGCAATAAAGGTTTCGATATGTTTATTGTGCTGTTCGTGTTTGCGGTAACCCACGTGAATATGCTTGTGAATCCCGTCGTTACCAAGCCTGATGGCGACGATGGGCAGCGTTTTAGCGTATTCCAGCGCTAACCATTTTGGCATGGCAGCCACGCCTCGAT
>Ga0209812_10000230_pt1 | contig 52605 bp, 54 predicted proteins | sample JI71714BDNA_FD_187502 | JGI IMG/M metagenome (GOLD analysis project Ga0209812, IMG submission 187502) | Wastewater effluent complex algal communities from Wisconsin, to seasonally profile nutrient transformation and Carbon sequestration -... | ecosystem: Engineered > WWTP > Effluent > Algae...
TTCTTACGTGTTACTCACCCGTCCGCCACTTGAATTAAAAATTCCCGTACGACTTGCATGTGTAAGGCATCTCGCCAGCGTTCATCCTGAGCCAGGATCAAACTCTCTTTAAATTTCCATAAATTTATTTTTGTTTAACTTTTTGAAAAGTCTATCTTGTAAAGTTGATTATTAGATTACTATTGAATCTAGAAACTAAAGATTTATATTTCAACAAGAAACTTAAACTTTAAAAAATCTTAAATATTAAAATTTAAAACTTTACTAAATCTTCCCAAATAGAATAATCAAAATTAATCATCTAATTAATTAAAACGCTTTTTTTAATTTCCAACCAAATTTTAAATATAATGTCTTGATTTGAACAATGATGAAATCTAATAAATCAAAATAGTTAAGAAAAATTTTAATACTGAAAAAAAATAAGTCAGTTTAAAATAACGATAAAATAATTTTCTACCCAATTTAAACCTTAAACCATAAATTAATATTTTATGGTTTAAGGTAAGTTGGTCCAAACGGAAACTTTACCATTGATATGACGTTTAAACTTAGATCATTAATATCAAATCTTGTAACTAATGATCATAGAAAGATGTATTTGAGGCAAACGAAGATAAAGTACCCTTGGCATTGTTAGTCTTCCTTCCCTTTTATCTAATCTTATAAATTCAGCATACTTTTACTCAATCAGAAGTTGAAAAAAATAATTAGAATCATCAACTTATAAATAAAGATTTAATTAGTAGTTAATTAAAAATAAGTTGCTCTTTAAATTCTATAAAATTATTTTTTTTTATCAGATTTAAAAAAGATTAGTAAAAAACTGATAGAAATTATCGTTTAAAGAAATAAGAGAATTCGCTGGATCTAAAAAATGTTCGTTTGACAAAACATTTGTTGATACAGATTGACTAAAATCATTTAAGTGGTTTGTTATTATTAAGTTTGAGTTATTTCTATAATAGAATTCTTCGAGAATTCCATCTGGTAAAAGTTGAATATCTAAATCTTTATAAGCTTTTTGCATATATTCTAAAATGTCAGGTCTTTGATAATACCAAAACTCACGCACATCATTTGGAATTGGATGACGATACCATAATATTGGTAAATAATGAAAAACTAAAACATCTTTCATTTCCTGGTTGATAAGTAATTTTGTTTCTTCTGCCTCACTTGGTAAAAATGGCATTGTAAAAACTAAATGATTCAAACTGTCTGCAATTACACCAAGGACTCCAAGGAAAACACTACCAGTAATGTTAACTCCTAGAATTGCTGGTACAATTCCTTGCAGAACATCTTCAGTCCAATCCACTGCTGCAGCTAAATAACACCATGGAAATGTATAAGGATTAATGTAAATAAGCCAAGAGATAGCTATTCGAAGAACTACCATTTGAGAATAAATCATTAACCCAATAAATAAAACTTCACGAATAGTTTCTAAAAGACTAATATCTAAACAGATATTTAAACGAACTTGAATAAATTCGGAAACCCAATCTGGTAAAAAATAAATATTTTTATAATTTTCAATATAAAAGTTATAAAATCCTTCCTCTTTACTTTCATATATATATCGCGGTACCACATCTACTTTAGGAGCTGGTCCAAAAACCATTTCAAACCAAGTTTCAGGACGTTGAAGCGGAGGCCAGTAAGTCTCATGTTTTGGGAGACTCTCGAAGAATTGTGAGCGTGCAAATACTTCATTAGGCATATTATAGATTGTCGGCATACCCGGATTATTTGGATATCCAAACAATCCTGCAATTTTTTCAAACAAATTCTCAACTATTTCATAAATACCAGTTCGAATTGGAATAAATTTTTGGTCTAAACTCATTAGAAATTTTGAATTAGAATTAAGTTAATAACAATAGAATACTATAATAATAAAGAATAAATAAAGTTCTATCAATAGTTTTTAAAAGTTTTTCAAGTGAAATTTGATTACTTGTATTTTTCCACTAAAACTAACTATAAATCGGGATAGTAGGATTTGAACCTACGACCCCCTGCTCCCAAAGCAGGTGCTCTACCAAACTGAGCTATATCCCGAATAACCTTTCATTACTAACCTTTTTGATTTTCAACTGTACAACTTATATCTTCATATTATAAAAATACTACTAAACTTTTAAGAATTATGCAAGGGGTAATTGAAAAGACGAAACGAATTTTCCAAGTTTCTTGAAAATAAAATCAAGCAAAGTAAATTTTTATAATCGTTACTTACAAATTTGATCGAATTGTTTTAAATCAAAAGTATTTGTTAAAATTTTCATTTAATTAGGCAAAGAAAAAAGGTAACTAAAACCATTAGTCAAAAAGAAAATATAAAATCTTACTAAAGAGAGTCAAAAATAAGTCCTATTGATTAGGATCTACGAACAACTTTTTTAATGAAAAATATCTAAAAACTTTTAGATATTTTTCATTAAATTCTCATATTTTATGCAAACTTACCTGACGTAGAAGCAATAACAAATGAGGCATATGTTAAGATATAGCCCACAGCAAAGTGAACTAAACCAACTAAACGCGCTTGAACAATTGATAATGCAACTGGTTTATCACGCCAGCGAATTAAATTTGCAAGTGGTGTACGTTCATGAGCCCAAACTAATGTTTCAATTAATTCTTGCCAGTAACCACGCCATGAAATTAAGAACATGAAACCTGTCGCCCAAATTAAGTGAGCAAATAAGAATGTCCATGCCCAAACAGATAAATTATTCATACCAAATGGATTGTAACCATTAATTAATGGTGATGAGTTTAACCATAAGTAATCTCTTAACCAACCCATAATATAGTTTGAAGATTCATTAAATTGACCAGGGTTACCACCCCAAATTGTCATATGTTTCCAATGCCAATAGAATGTTACCCAACCAATTGTATTTAGCATCCAGAACATTGCTAAATAAAAGGCATCCCATGCTGAAATATCACATGTACCACCACGACCTGGACCATCACAAGGGAAACTGTAACCGAAATCTTTTTTATCCGGCATTAGTTTTGATCCACGTGCATCTAAAGCACCTTTTACAAGAATTAATGCTGTTACATGTAAACCTAAAGCAATAGCATGATGAACTAAAAAGTCACCAGGACCAATTGTTAAGAATAAATCATTTTTATCATTATTAATAGCTTCTAACCAACCTGGTAACCAAACTTGATTACCTGCTACAGTAGCTGGACTAGTTGAAGATGATAATAATACATTAAATTCGTAAACTGCTTTTCCAGATGCGGCTTGAATGTATTCTGCAAATACTGGCTCAAATAAGATTTGTTTTTCTGGTTGACCAAAGGCAACTACAGTATCATTATGAATATATAAACCTAAAGTGTGGAAGCCTAAGAATAATGAAACCCAACTTAAGTGTGAAATAATTGCTTCTTTATGTTCTAGCATACGTGCTAAAACATTGTTTTTATTTAATTCTGGATCGTAATCACGTACAAAGAAAATGGCACCGTGTGCAAATGCACCAACCATTAAAAAACCAGCAATATATTGGTGATGTGTATATAAAGCTGCTTCAGTTGTGAAATCTTTTGATAAAAATGCATATGGTGTTAATGCATAAATATGCTGAGCAGTTAATGATGTAGCAACTCCTAAACATGCTAAAGCTAAACCTAACTGCATATGTAATGAGTTCGTAATTGTCTCAAATAACCCAACGTGACCAGCACCTAAACGTCCTCCAGGAGGACGATGAGCATCTAAGATTTCTTTCATATTGTGACCAATACCAAAGTTTGTACGATACATGTGACCTGCCACAATAAATACAACGGAAATAGCTAATTGATGATGAGCAATATCACTTAACCATAAAGCTTGTGTTTGTGGATGGAAACCACCTAAGAATGTTAAAATTGCTGTTCCAGCCCCTTCACTAGTTCCATAAACATGATTCGCACTATCTGGATTTTCTGCATACACAGTCCAATTACCCGTAAAGAACGGAGTTAAACCTGCTGGATGTGGGGGAGTTGTTAAGAAGTTATCCCAGCCAACGTGAACACCACGTGAAACTGGAATTGCAACGTGAACTAAGTGACCAGTCCAAGCTAATGAACTTACCCCTAATAAACCAGATAAATGGTGATTTAACCGTGATTCATTATTTTTAAACCAAGATAAACTTGGACGGAATTTTGGTTGTAAATGTAACCAACCCGCAAATAATAAAACACATGATAATAATAATAAACCAATTGAACCTACGTATAATTCTTGATTTGTACGGAATCCAATTGTATACCACCAATGGTAGACACCAGAGTATGCAATATTTACAGGATAAGTATTACCTTTACTAAATGCTTTTAAAGCTGAGTCTCCAAAGTGTGGATCCCAGATTGAATGCGCGATTGGTTTTACTTTTAACGGATTGCCTACCCACTTTTCAAAGTTTCCTTGCCAAGCAACATGGAAAACATTACCAGAAGTCCATAAGAAGATAACTGCTAAATGACCGAAATGTGAAGCAAAAATTTTCTGATATAAGTTCTCTTCAGTCATACCATCATGCGCTTCTAAATCATGAGCGGTTGCAATACCATACCAGATTCTTCTAGTAGCTGGATCTTGTGCTAGGGCTTGGCTAAATTTTGGGAATTTAGTTGCCATAATTATTAAATACCTTATTTATATAAATTTTAGTTATGAATAAAAATAGTAATTATTTTTAAGATGAGCTAATTCAATTTAACTCGATTTTTTAACTGATTGATATTGCACGTGCTAGGAAGAATGACCAAGTTGTTCCAATACCACCAAGTAAATAGTGAGCTAAACCAACAGCACGACCTTGAGTAATACTTAATGCACGTGGTTGAATTGCTGGAGCAAAGTTTAATTTGTTATGTGCCCAAACAATTGACTCGATTAACTCTTGCCAGTAACCTCGACCACTGAATAAGAACATTAAGCTAAATGCCCAAATAAAGTGAGCTCCTAAGAAAATTAAACCATAAGCTGATGATGCAGATCCGTATGACTGAATTACTTGTGAAGCTTGTGACCATAAGAAATCACGTAACCATCCATTGATTGTAATTGCACCTTTTGCAAAATTACCACCTGTAATATGTGAAATACTACCGTCAGGTGCAACTGTTCCCCAAACATCTGATTGCATTTTCCAACTGAAATGGAAAATAACGACAGAAATTGAGTTGTACATCCAAAATAAACCTAAAAACACATGATCCCAACTAGAACTTTGACATGTACCACCACGACCTGGACCATCACAAGGGAAACGGAAACCTAAGTTTGCTTTGTCTGGAATTAATTTTGAACTACGTGCATATAATACACCTTTTAATAAAATTAAAACAGTCACATGAATCGTAAAAGCATGAATATGGTGTACCATAAAATCAGCAGTTCCCAATTTAATAGGCATCATCGCAATTTTACCACCTACCTCAACAACTTCACCACCAAAAGCATAACTTGTTGTTGCTAAAGCATTTGGAGCTGTTGTACCTGGTGCTAATAAATGAATATTTTGAATCCACTGTGCAAAAATTGGCTGTAACTGAATTGCTTTATCCGAAAACATATCTTGTGGACGGCCTAAAGCTCGCATAGTATCATTGTGAATGTAGAATCCAAATGCATGACAACCTAAGAAAATACAAACCCAATTTAAATGTGCAATAATTGAATCTCGGTGACGTAAAACACGGTCTAATAAATTGTTATAGTTATTAGCAGGTGTATAGTCACGAACCATAAAAATCGCACCATGAGCTGCACCACCAACAACACAGAATCCACCAATCCACATATGATGCGTGAATAAAGATAATTGAGTTGCATAATCTGTCGCAATATAAGGATACGGCGGCATTGCATACATGTGATGAGCTACAATAATACTTAACGAACCCATCATTGCTAAGTTAATTGCTAATTGAGCATGCCATGATGTTGTTAAAATTTCGTATAAACCTTTGTGACCTTCACCAGTAAATGGACCTTTATGGGCTTCTAAAATCTCCTTCATACTATGTCCAATACCCCAGTTTGTACGGTACATATGACCAGCAATAATGAATAAAACCGCTAAAGCTAAATGATGATGTGCAATATCACTTAACCATAAACCACCAGTAACAGGATTTAGACCACCTTTAAATGTTAAGAAATCCGAGTATTCACCCCATTGACCACCAAAGAATGGTGCTAAACCTTTAGAAAAACTTGGGTATAGCTGACTCATTAATTCACGATTAATTAAAAATTCGTGAGGTAGTGGAATTTCTTGCGGAGCAACCCCTGCATCTAATAATTTATTAATTGGTAAAGCAATATGAATCTGATGACCTGACCATGATAAACAACCTAAGCCTAATAAACCAGCTAAATGGTGATTCATCATTGATTCTGCATTTTGGAACCATTCTAATTTTGGTGCAGCTTTATGATAGTGGAACCAACCAGCAAATAACATAATTGCTGACATTGCTAAACCACCAATAGCAATCCAATATAATTCAACTTCACTTGTAATTCCTTCTGCTCGCCACATTTGGAACCAACCCGAAGTTGTTTGAACACCTTGGAAGTTACCACCTACATCACCATTTAAAATTTCTTGCCCTACAATTGGCCAAACAACTTGTGAACTTTGTTTAATGTTAACTGGATCGTTTAACCACGCAGAGTAATTAGAGAAGTATGCTCCATGGAAGTGCATACCACTAATCCATAAGAAAATAATCGATAATTGTCCAAAGTGGGCACTGAAAATCTTACGAGAAACTTCTTCTAAAGAACTAGTTTGACTATCAAAATCATGAGCATCTGCATGTAAATTCCAAATCCAAGTTGTTGTTTTTGGACCTTTTGCTAATGTTCTCGAAAAATGACCGGGTTGCGCCCATTTAGCGAAACTAGTTTCGACAGCGTCTTTCTCTACAAAAACTTGAACATTCTTTGCACGACGGTCGGTTGAGCTTATTGCCATTAATATTTCTCCTTGTTGGGAGATAAATCTATGAAACCCTCATAAACGAATAAAGAACAAAATTTTATAATGTATCATTTAATTATGAGTTTTCAGTATATGATTATACATTTTTTTTAATAATTTTAGAAAAAATTTGTAGCAAAAATGAATTAAATAATATTTACAGTAATTCAAGAATTACTGTTTAAACAGTTATTTAAATAAATAACTGTTTAAAAGTACAATCCTAACATATCTGGGAAAAAACGATTAATTTCAATAATAAAACCTGCTGTAAAAGTCATCCAGATTGTTAAAAGAACAGGAGCTGTTGATAAATATTTTTGTAAATCTTCCATAATTACTGTGAATCTTGAATTAATAATAAATATTTTTATAAACCTTAACGAGGAGATACAGTGATTTCATCTTTTGACGCCACTAGATCACCACTAATTAATTCTTGCCATGCTGAAATTGGCCAAATATAACCAGTAGTCATAATTTTAAGAGCTAAAGGAACATTAATGATAATCTCACTTTCTGTAGGATTTTTCGTTGTGCTCACCGCACGAACATATTTACGACCAACCCAACCAATCCAACCAGATATATAAATAAATCCAAATCCTGGCAGAATAAATTCAGCAGCATGACTCCATCTACCATCTGCAATTAAATGAGGTAAACCATCCGACCCACATAGTAATTCTGATCTACCGTATTTATCAAAACGACTTTCTGTTCGTTGAATTTGTTGTTTTAAAGCTAAAGCTGGAGGAGAATCTGCCTCATATTGCGCCATTCGTAATTCTAGTTTTTTTACACTTGTTTTTAATCGTTTTGCAAATGCTGTTGATTCACTACATTTTGTTAAACCACCAACCTCTGCAAAAGCTTGACTAGGTGTAAACATCAATAAGAAGGCAAAAAATAAAGCTACTAAATTAAAATGTTTCATTATTATATTGAATTGTTAAATTATTTATTTGGTAAAAAATCTTAAAAAACTAATATTACTACTATATATAGTAATACAGTTTTCATAAAAAAAATATTAAATTACCAGCGTTTAATTATCTTTTAAAAAACTAAAATAAAAAAATATTTAATTCTTTAATACTCCTTACTTTATTTAATAAAGTAAGGAGTATTAAAGAATTAAAAACTATTCGAAATCTTTACGATTTGGATTTCGTGATGGATCACCTGAAAGAAGTCCAAAAATAAATAGGGAAACAAAAAAGATAACTGTTGTGTAAACCAAAATTTTTAAAGTTAGCATTTACTTTTTTTTAAATTATTTTTAATAATATTAATTATACTAAAATAAAACGATTCTGAACTATTTAATTAAATAAAAATTGTATATGTGTACGTTTTTAGTTTTTGGCATTAGTTCGATCTGTATTTAATAAAATGTTCTGAATTTTATTAACTGTTATAAAAACTTGCTTCAAATTATTTGAAGCTATAGTTGGAACCGACGTTTGACTTGATTTTAATCGAATTGAAGTATAGCCTTCAATTAAGATATAATCATTAACCTTATAAAATTTTTGAACATTACGACCTAAGTCACCCCAAATTAACAATGAAACTATGCCATTTTTGCGTTTTTGTGAGATTTCTACACGGAATTGTGTTACAGGTGTTTGTTTATTAATATTATATTGTTTAGGCTTTTCTAAAATTTTAACAATACCTGCAAAATAGTTTGTATTTCCCATAATAATTACAATTTAGATTATTAAATTTTTTTGTTTTTGAACGTCTTCAAAATTGATATCACGTAAACGTTTTAATAAACGAATGAAATATTCTAAGAAATAATCGTCTAATTGAATTATTTCTTCTGAATCAACTTTAAATAATTTATATAAATCAAATGTTGATTTTGAAAAATTATTTTCTGTATTTAAAATTTCTACAAATGCTAAACGATCACTAATATTTTGACCCCATTCAAAGAATCCAAATATTTTGCTTACTAATTTTAATACTATTAACGGAACACGCTGAACATCTGCTTTTTGGCCTGCCAATTGTTCACACAAACTAATAATTTCAGATGAAACCCAACCTTTTAACCCGCTTAAAAAGAAGGTTTGATTTGTTGTTTGAGGAATTTGTAAAGCTCGTAGACAAAATTTTGCAATATCCTGAGTATCCATATACGAAATATATGTATTCTCATTCGTTACCCAAATTGGTAAGTTTTCTAAGATTGGAATCGCATATTGTTCTATTAGACCTTGATAAAATCCAGTTAGCCTAAAAATGGTATATGGAATTCGAGATTCTTTTAACTTATTTTCAATTCCATATTTTAGTTTCATTAATGGAATATTTTCAAATTGTTCAACATTTTGCGCTGAGAAAAAAATAAAACGCTTAATATTTGCTACTTGGGCAGCTTCAATTAAAGCCAGCTTCCCATCCCAATCAACTTTTTTTAAAGAATCTTGTTCATTTGGACGACTTGTAGAAGCATCAATTATTGCCGTAATACCTTTTAAACATGGAGGGATTGTTTCTGGACGAGACAAATCACCATAAACTAATTCTACACCCCATTCTTTTAAAAAACTAGCTTTTCTAAAATTCCGAACTAAACAACGAACTTGGTATCCTTTTGTGAGAGCTTGCAAAACAACCTGACGGCCTAATGTTCCAGTCCCTCCAATTATAAGTAAACTCATATGTTAATTTTTAGTTAAAGATTGAACTTTGTAAAATATCTTCAGCCTCAAGATTTACCAATTCTTTTTTCGTTAAAACTTGACCCCGACTATCAAAAATTCTATTTGCTTGTCGCATTCTTGCACGGTCTAAAGCATTTTTTAAACTTCGTGCATTTGCGAATAATGGTTTTTCTTTTCGTTTTTCAAGGTATTGAGATAAGGCAACCTCTGCTTGTGGAGTCAGTTGATATTGTTGATCATCTAACATGATCTTAGCAATTTTTAATAACTCGTCTACTGTATAATCGGGGAAATCAATATGATTGGCAATACGTGATGATAACCCTGGATTTGATTCATAAAATTTATCCATTGGCTCTTTATAACCAGCTAAAATGACAACTAATTCATCACGTTGATTTTCCATTACTTGTAATAAAATCTCAATTGCTTCTGAACCATAATCTCTCTCATTATCTGGTTTATATAAATAATAAGCTTCATCAATAAATAAAACGCCGCCCATTGCTTTTTTTAAAACTTCTTTTGTTTTAGGTGCAGTATGGCCGATATATTGTCCGACTAAATCATCTCGTGTTACAGTTAATAGATGACCTTTTTTAATATAGCCTAATTGATATAAAATATCGGCCATTTTTAATCCAACAGTTGTTTTACCTGTTCCTGGACTCCCGGTAAATGACATATGTAAACCAGGACTTCCTGCAGTAATTCCTAAATTTGTTCTAATTTTATCAATTAGTAATAAAGCGGCAATTTCTCTAATTCTTGATTTCACTGGCGCTAAACCTACTAATTCTTCATCTAATAAATTAAGAATTTTAGCAATTTCGGTTTTAGCATACTCTTCTTGTAAATTAATAGGAGATGTGTTCATAATAATGAAAATGTTTTTAAAATGGTATTCTGTAGAGTGAATTGATTAAATTTAATCAATTCACTCTACAGAATACATAAATATTAATTAATTGTAAAGGATGGAATACTTGATAAACAAATAAATGCAAACCCAGCACTTCCACAAGCTCCAACAAAGAATCCACCTTTAAATTGATCCCATGATTTTTTAGTTTGTAAATCATTATCTGAACCTTTAGATTTTTCTTGGCCAAAAGCAGCTATACCATAGATTGTTAAACCTAATGTTAAAATGATTATTAATCCAATTGTTGAAAGGAAACCTGCTAATAATCCAATATCTGAATCACGTAATGGCCCTAACTTAACAAACGGACCAATTAAAAAATAGCCATGTGCTAATCCGATTTCTAAGCCACGTAATAATGGAGTTAAACCAAATCGGTATGCCGGTAAGTTTTGTAAAATTGCTCTTGTCACCGCTGATGAGGTAATTGGAGTTGCTAAATGACCCACAAATGGATCATCGTTATAAGGTTTAATAAAATTAGCCATAAAGTTAATTTAAAAATTAGTTAAATTAATGAGAGAATTTTTTAATGAAATATAAGGTAAGTTAAAATTTCTATGAAAATTGCTACCAACCAAAAATTTTATATAGATTACTATATAATATATATTAATATACAGAAAAATTTTTATAAACTTCATTTATTAGAATAAGAAAGATTTTATGACAGTTGCTATAGATTACTTTTTATTAGTAGGATTCTGCTTTGCTCTTACATCAGGATTATTTTTAGGATTAAAATCAATTAAATTAATTTAATATTTATTAGACTCGACAAAATGGAAAATGAGATTCGTCAAGATGTAATTGTTGGATCAAGACGTTTTAGTAATTATTTCTGGTCAGTCTTTTTATTTTTTGGGGGTATCGGCTTTTTATTAGCTGGTATGTCTAGTTATTTTAAAGTTAATTTACTACCTTTTGCAAACCCAACCGAATTAGTTTTCATACCACAAGGTTTAGTTATGATGTTTTATGGAACTTTAAGTTTTGGTGTAAGTGTCTACATAATTGGTACAGTTTTGTTAGATATCGGAGGTGGTTATAATGAATACAACCGAGTTGAAAATTTAGTCAAAATTGTTAGAAAGGGATTTCCAGGTCGTAACAGAGAAATTCTTTTGACATACCCTTTGTCTAATATTCGAGCTATTGGAATTAAAATTACTGAAGGTTTAAATCCAACTCGTAGTATTTATTTATGCTTAAAAGATGAACGGAAAATACCTTTAACGCCTGTTCAAGAACCAACAGCAATTTCAAATTTAGAAGAAGAAGCTGCCAGTTTAGCCAAGTTTCTTGATTTGAAATTAGAGAATTTATAATATTTTATTGCTTTTTATACCCGCATAATTTTATAATATAAATGTGCGGGCATAGTTTAGTGGTAAAACCTTAGCCTTCCAAGCTGATGATGGGGGTTCGATTCCCCCTGCCCGCTTTTGTTAAAATTATATGAATGAGCAACAATCTTTTTTTATAGAGGAATATATAAGTTATGTCTGGTGGATCGACAGGTGAACGTCCGTTTTCGGATATTATTACAAGTGTACGTTACTGGATTATTCATAGTATTACAATCCCATCACTTTTCGTATCAGGATGGTTATTTGTAAGTACTGGTTTAGCATATGATGTTTTTGGAACTCCACGTCCAAACGAATACTTTACACAAGATCGTCAACAAATTCCACTTGTAAACGATCGATTTAGTGCAAAACAAGAATTAGAAGATTTAACTAAAGGTTTATAATTTAAGGAAAAAACAATGGCAAAAAATATCAATCAACCTGTAGCTTATCCCATTTTCACTTTTCGTTGGTTAGCCGTTCACGGATTAGCTGTACCCACAGTATTTTTCTTAGGTGGAATTACAGCAATGCAATTCATTCAACGATAAATTAATAAAATATATACGAGGTAATTTTTTATGACAGGTCCAAATCCTAATAAACAAGCTGTAGAATTAAATAGAACTTCACTTTACTGGGGACTTTTATTAATTTTCGTTTTAGCGGTATTATTTTCAAGTTACTTTTTCAATTAATCTATATATTCAGTAGGAGTTTTTTATGGCAAACACAGGTAGAATCCCATTATGGTTAGTAGGCTTAGTAGGTGGCCTAGCCGTAATTACAATGCTTTCTTTATTTATTTATGGAGCATATTCAGGGTTAGGTTCATCATTATAAATTTATATATTTTAAACTTAAGTACGTAAGAAATTTCAAAGATAAACAAATTAATTTTGTTTATCTTTGAAATTTCTTACGTACTTGTTTTATAATTTTTGCTATCAAATTTTGTAAGAAAGACAAAGGAGTTTTGGTAGATTTGGTTCCACTTCCAAACCAACCATACCACAATTTTGGAAAAACTCTATCAATATTTTGATCTTTCTCATCTTGCCAAGCTGTATTTCCACCACTATAAATACTATTTTTTGGTCGTATGCCGATATGAAGCTCTGTATTTTCAACCAAAAATGGAATATAGAAATATTGTCCCCAAATAGCATGGAATAAACCAAAGAAAATTAAACCAAAATGAAGACAAAGAATGAAAACGGTTAAACCATTTAACGCGTTGGCCTGAGATATTAAATTCTGACTAATATAGTTTGAATTTGATTCCATACTGTCTTCAATTTGGGGAATTATAATATTATATTGAAAAGCAGTTACACGAAACCATAAATAAACTAAAATTTGTTCAAGAAATCCAACAATTAATAAAAATGTCCAATGCCAACGAACTAAATAAGGGCAATATTTTTTTCCAATTCTAGTTATTACGGCATAAGCTGCAATTCCAGATAATTGCGACCAAAATTTACTTATTCCTTCAAATACTTGTGGAATAATTTTATTATAAATTTTATAATAAATTGGAAGAACTGATGATTGTTGTGATTCTTTTAGATTAGAAATTATCATTGATATTGGATCAATATAATAACGCATTCCTGTATCCATATCAGTACTTACAATTCCTTTAATAAATGCATAATAGATTACTTGGCCAGGATTATACCAATGGACATTATCACCCAATTTTAAATCTGTTAGTGCAATTTGACGACTCATCTCTTTTAATTGAAGAGAATCCATTCCTAATTTATGTAAATACGGTAGTTGGATTAATGTACTTCGGTAAAGCGAAATAAGATCAATTAAGTGCCGATACCATAAATAACCAGCAACAAGACCAATGCATGTAATGTAAAATGACGTTTTTAAATTATAACGAATTGCTAATATAATAAAACGAATGAAAAGAATGAAAAATAATATATTTTCAATATCGGCTAAACTTAGTCCTTCTTGAACGTGTTGCCATAATCCTTTAATAATTAGGTTCAATGTTTCAATTGAAACAGCTGGTTTTACTGTTGTGTCAAAAGTTGAAAGATTAACATTATTAGTCAAGAGATTCTCACTATTTGGATTATTAATTCCAAACCAATTTAAAACGGTTTCTTGATCAATGTTAATTAAAAGAAATAAAAGTCTAAAGAGATGTAACATAAACTTGTTTTAAAAAGATCTTTTTAAATATTTTTATGATCATCTTTTCGCCAACAATTTGTCAAGTTTTCCAATAGATATAAATTAATAAAACTATAAAATAATAACATTATAATAGAATACCCCCAAGGGAATTCGAATCCCTGTCTGCTCCGTGAAAGGGAGCTGTCCTAGGCCTCTAGACGATGGGGGCATTTAAATGATTATACTTTAAATTTAAGCGGGCAACGCGATTCGAACGCGCGACATCAACCTTGGCAAGGTTGCGCTCTACCACTGAGCTATGCCCGCTAGTACACTTAAAGTTAATAATATATATATATTATCAAATCTATAGCAACTATAGTAATAAATGAAGTTAAATTTGTCAATACTTAAAATAATTAGAAATTATAGTTGAAACTATAATTTCTAATTATTTAGATTGCTGATGCAATACCATCAGCTGCAGCAATTACAATAACAAGGCTTACCCATGCTTGGAAAACGCGGTTAAAATTACCTTTTGACGCTTCCCATTCGCCAGGTGTAGCTAATGCTACCGGAACTGTTACAACTAAACCTAATGAAATTAAAACTAATAAAGCAGTTAAAGCAGTTATCATAAATATTCTTGTAAAATTTTTATATCGAAGATCTAATTAAATGTAGACGAGATTAAAGATTACCTTTTTTTAAAGCTAATAAAACAATTACTGCTGGACCTGATAACATAATAACCCCTGTTGCTACTAATTGTCCTATAATTTGCCAATTAATCATTTTTAAAATCCTTATTTATCAATTTTTAATGAAATTTTAAGTAATAAAATAACCAATAATATTAATTATAATTTTACTTTAAAATGTACAAAGTAAAAATATTATTTTTTAATTATTATAATTTTTTAGATTTTCGAATAAATAATTCTACTAACATCTTTCCTGTTTCTATTAGTTTATGTTATTATTTTAATATGGGCTGCTAACTCAATGGTAGAGTACTCGGCTTTTAACCGATTAGTTCTGGGTTCGAATCCCAGGCAGCCCAATATTTTACTTATCATAATATCAAATAAACTGTTTTAAATGTTATATCTAGTTAAAATAAGAAAAATGGATGATCTACAAAATTCTAAAAATCCTTCATCAATAGATCTAGAAAGAAGCAGAAATTATTATTTTTACTTAACAATATTGTTAAGTAAAAATAATAAAAGTATTAATTAATCGATAGGACGCATTGATAATACAGGTTCGTTAGCACGATTGATACCTTTTTCGAAACCAGCAGCAGCAGCACGAGCACGACCTGAGTGCCACCAGTGACCGATTAAGAAGAAGAATCCTAAGAAGAAGTGAGAACAACATAACCATGAACGAGGTGATACATAGTTTACTGAGTTAATCTCTGTTGCTACACCACCTACTGAGTTTAATGAACCTAAAGGAGCATGAGTCATGTACTCTGCAGCACGACGTTCTTGCCACGGTTGAATATCATTTTTAATTTTGTTGATATCTAAACCATTAGGACCACGTAAAGGCTCTACCCATGGCGCACGTAAATCCCAGAAACGCATTGTTTCACCACCAAAGATGATCTCTCCACTTGGTGAACGCATTAAGTATTTACCTAAACCAGTTGGACCTTGTGCTGATGAAACATTAGCACCTAAACGTTGGTCACGAACTAAGAATGTGAATGCTTGTGATTGAGACGCTTCAGGACCAGTTGGACCGTATAATTCACTTGGGTATGCTGTGTTATTGTACCATGAGTATAAAGAAGCAGTGAAACCCATTAATGAAATAGCTGCTAAACTATATGAAAGGTATGCTTCACCTGACCAAACGAAAGCACGACGTGCCCAAGCAAATGGTTTAGTGAAAATGTGCCAAATACCACCTGTGATACATAAAATACCAACCCAGATGTGACCACCAATAACGTCTTCCATATTGTTAACAGATACAACCCATCCATCACCACCAAATGGAGAACGGAATACGTAACCAAAAATTACAATTGGGTTTAATGTTGGAGTTGTAATAAAACGAACATCGCCACCACCTGGTGCCCATGTATCATATACACCACCTAAATACATTGCTTTGATAACTAATAAGAAAGCACCACAACCTAAAAGACATAAGTGAATACCTAAGATCGTTGTCATCTTGTTTTTATCACGCCAGTCATAACCAAAGAATGGGAATGATTCTTCTAATGTATCTGGTCCTAATAATGAATGGTAGATACCACCAAAACCTAATACAGCAGATGAAATTAAATGAATTACCCCAACAGCAAAATAAGGTACTGTTGTAGTGATTTCACCACCGGGTCCAATACCGTAACCTAATGTTGCTAAATGTTGCATACAGATAAAACCTTGTTCATATAAAGGTTTTTCTGGTACAAAGTGTGAAACTTCAAATAAAATCATAGCACCAGCCCAAAATACCATTAAGCCAGCGTGTGCTACGTGAGCACCTAATAATTTACCTGAAACATTGATTAAACGAGCGTTTCCACTCCACCAAGCGAAGCCTGTCGACTCAATGTCACGACCCGCGATACTACTATTAAAGGGCGTTTCCACGTGGTAATACCTCCTCAGGGAATACGAAGTTTTCATGCGGTTGATCTTGTGCTGCCATCCATGCACGAATACCTTCGTTTAATAAAATATTTTTTGTATAGAACGTTTCGAATTCTGGATCTTCTGCTGCACGTAACTCTTGTGAAACGAAATCATATGCACGTAAGTTTAATGCTAAACCAACGATACCGATAGCACTTGTCCATAGTCCAGTAACTGGTACGAATAACATGAAGAAGTGTAACCAACGTTTGTTTGAGAATGCTACACCGAAAATTTGCGACCAGAAACGGTTCGCAGTAACCATTGAATACGTTTCTTCTGATTGAGTTGGAGTGAATGCACGGAATGTATTTGCAGCATCACCATCTTCAAATAATGTATTTTCTACAGTAGCACCATGAATAGCACATAATAATGCACCACCTAGGATACCCGCTACACCCATCATGTGGAATGGGTTTAATGTCCAGTTGTGGAAACCTTGTAAGAATAATAAGAAACGGAAAATTGCTGCTACACCAAAACTAGGTGCAAAGAACCAACTTGCTTGACCTAATGGATATAATAAGAATACTGAAACGAATACAGCAATAGGACCTGAGAACGCAATTGCGTTATAAGGACGAATACCTACTAAACGAGCAATTTCAAATTGACGTAAACAGAAGCCAATTAAACCAAATGCACCATGTAATGCAATAAATGCCCAAAGACCACCAATTTGACACCAACGTGTAAAATCACCTTGAGCTTCAGGACCCCATAGTAATAATAATGAGTGACCCATACTATTTGCTGGTGTTGAAACTGCTGCAGTTAAGAAGTTACAACCTTCAAGGTATGAACTAGCTAAACCATGAGTATACCATGATGTTACAAATGTAGTACCAGTCATCCAACCACCTGCTGCTAAGTATGCAGTTGGGAATAATAATAAACCTGACCAACCAACGAAAACGAATCGATCTTTCTTTAACCAATCGTCAATTAGATCGAATAAGCCACGTTCTTGGTTTTGCCCAATAGCAATGGTCATATTTTAATAATCCTTTAATTTAATTTGTGAAAGAATAAACCGTTCCATAAACTTTTTATTCTAATCTTATCAATCTAAGAATTTATTATACATTAAATAATAAAAATTTATTGATAGTAACTAAAAAATTTTTAAATCACTATTTTTCATAAAAATATGTTTCGTATAATATTCTAATAAAAATAATATACGAAACACGTAGATTAACTGATGTCATCTACTTGAGTGTAGATAAAGAATAATGCCATACTAATTGCTGGGAAAACTAAGCCAACAAGAGGAACTAAAATTGCAGGTAAAAATGCAGCAGTCATATTTTAATCTATAAAAATTTTTAGTTACAAACTAATAATATAATATTATATATGAAAACAAGTTATAATTTTAGATTAATATAAGTCAAAAATTTACACTATTTTATAGTAGAATTAATATTATTAAATTTAATATACTTACTTTACAAACCTTTAGCATATATTATTAATTATGGAAACTTTACTATTATCTCGTTTACCAGAAGCATATGTTGTTTTTAGTCCAATTGTAGATGTATTACCAGTTATTCCAGTTTTCTTCTTATTATTAGCATTCGTATGGCAAGCTGCGATTGGATTTAGATAATTTTAAATTTATAATCAGATATAGTCTGTGTATAATAATATGCTATAGACAATATTCACGTTTATAATTTAAATTTACGTAAAATAAAAATAAATGGTAGAACCTATTTTATCTGGAATCGTTTTAGGAATGATCACGGTATCTGCAATGGGTCTTTTTGTTGCAGCATTTTTACAATACCGTCGTGGTAATCAATTTGAAGTCTAAACTTCTGTTATAACGAATATAAATTTGTTAATTTATATTCGTTATAATATTACTGCGAATTAAAAATATTGAGAACAAAAAGCTCTATTGACTATTTTGATTAATTTTGGTAACATTATTTTAACTTCATTCAATATAGACAAAAAAAGTGATAGCTGGTGTAGCTCAACGGTAGAGCAACGGATTTGTAATCCGTAGGTTGGGGGTTCAAATCCCTTCACCAGCTTAATAAAGAATAATAAAAATATCACATTAAATTATTGTAGCATAACTAACTCCCCTTTCTCTATTAAAACTTGTTTAATTCTATATTGGGCCGGGCTGGATTCGAACCAGCGTAGCATAACACAGCGGATTTACAATCCGCCTCCTTTAACCACTCGGACACCGACCCTGTTCAATTAGATAATATCAGATTGAATTAAAAAAAACAATGTAGAAAACCAACGTTAAAATATTTTAATTTATTTGCAGGTTGACGTTTGTTCCACTTTCTATTATTATCGTCGTAGACAATAACATTAAGATTATGGGTGATTAACTCAGCGGTAGAGTGTCTGCCTTACAAGCAGAAGGTCACAGGTTCAAATCCTGTATCACCCAGACTAAATTACGGGCCTATCGTCTAACGGATTAGGACAGAAACCTTCTAAGTTTCCAATGTAGGTTCGATTCCTACTGGGCCTAAACGGACTTTTTTCTATTTGAACCTTAATTAATTTTAGATTATTTTAATATTTCAAAATTGGTTTACCTAATTATTTATTAATTAGGCAAACCAATTTCTTATAATCCAGTCATACTTCTTAAAATAAAAAATAACAAGCCTGTAAAAAGAATGAAAAATACAATTAATATAATTCGTAGACTTGGAACTTTTAATAAATTTTTAATTGGTGCTAAAATAACTAAGATTAACCCTACCATACTACTAATAAAGAATCGGGGATAACGGGAAATATTATTCCAAAAATCATTCATAGATTTCTATTTAACAATTATTTAAATATCATTATATGTATATCCTAATAAAAATTAGGTTTGACAAAACGTTAAAATTTTAAAAATAAAAAAATAAATAAAGTTTAAATGATAATGAAACCTTTTTGTAAATTAATAACTAATTTCTATCAAATTATGTTAAGATTAGATTTAGAAAAGTAGTATCAGGCTCTGTAGCTCAGTGGTTAGAGCAGGGGACTCATAAGCCCAAGGTCGTAGGTTCAAATCCCACCAGAGCCATTTGCTACAAGTTTTATTTAATTTGGGAACTTCATAGTTCGGAGAAATGGCTGAGTGGTCGAAAGCACTAGATTGCTAATCTAGCGTACAATTATTTGTACCCAGGGTTCGAATCCCTGTTTCTCCTATATTAACTTAGAATTCTAAATTAAAAATTGACATATAAAAAATTTATGGCTAAAGTATAATTATCAATTATGGGATTGTAGTTCAATTGGTTAGAGCACCGCCCTGTCACGGCGGAAGTTGCGAGTTCGAGTCTCGTCAGTCCCGCTTTTCATAAATAATTTAATAATAATATAAAAATATTATTATTAAATTATTTATTATTCACCTTGAACTTTTAATAAAGCAAATCCTAATGAAAGACCAAATAAAGTCATTGAAAAACAAACTACAGCTGTAGTAACAATTTCAGGACTTGCATACGGAAAAATTGATCGGATTAATTCCATAATATTGTGCGTTTAAAAAGTTAAATAATTAGAAACCATTTCGAGCCCAAACAGTTAATGCTAATGAAAACGTAAACATTGTCATTAAACCGGCCCAACCTAGACTGATGATATCCATATATATATATAATGTATTTGATTTTTATAATTTAAAAGGTATTAATTCCTTTTAAATTATTTTATATAGTATTATACAATACCGTTTGCCCAATCTACGTCAACATTTTCAATAATCAACGATGAGTTATAAATTTGTAAAATAATTAATAAAAATACTAAAAACGCAACCATTACTACACCCATAATTGGAGTTGTTCCCCAACCTGGTGCAACTTTACCATATTCAGCATTTAATGGGCGTAGAATTTCACCTAATCTTGTTCGTAATGCCATAAAAATATTTTATATTTTTAATAAATTAATTTTTTCGTATATGTGATATAATAGTAAAACGTTAGTTTATAATATTATATCACATGGAAACAGCAACTATTATTGTAATTTTTGTATCAAGTTTACTTTTAGGAATTACAACATATTCTATTTACACTGCGTTTGGGCCAACGTCACAAAATTTACGTGATCCATTTGAAGAACATGAAGATTAGAAAATAAAACCATTTAAATGGTTTTATTTTCTAATAATTCTTGGCGTTTCTCGGAAGAATACGGCAAAGAAAATTACCATTAGAGTACCAATAAGTAAAAATGTATAAACTAAAGCTTCCATTATTTGATCCTATTTAAATATAAATAAATTTAAAAACACGGCTACAATTTATACGGCACCTTGTTTTTTAGTAGATTTATCACCTAATTTTTGGAATGCACCAAATTCTACTTGTTCTGTAACTTCAGCACCAATACCCGTAAATACATCACGGAAAATTGTACGACCACCATGCCATAAATGACCTAAGAAGAATAATAAAGCAAAGTTTGCGTGACCAAATGTGTACCAACCTCGTGGACTACTTCTAAATACACCATCAGATTCTAAACTTGTTCTATCAAATTCAAAAACTTCACCTAATTGTGCTTTACGAGCAAATTTCTTAACTGTTGGAGCATCTTTAAATGTTTGACCATTTAATTTACCACCGTAGAAATCTACACTTACACCAACTTGTTCGATACTGTATTTTGATTCTGCACGACGGAATGGAATATCTGCGCGGATAATACCATCTTTATCAACTAAGATAACTGGGAATGTTTCGAAGAATGCTGGCATTCGACGTACTGTTAATTCACGACCTTCTTTATCACGGAAAATTGGGTGACCTAACCAAGCTTCAGCAATACCATCTCCTTTATCCATCGGACCAGCACGGAATAAACCACCTTTTGCTGGGTTATTACCAATGTAATCATAGAATGCTAATTTATCAGGAATTCTTGACCAAGCTTGACTCTCAGATAAACCTTCACTAACAGATGTTTCAACCTGACGCTCAATTTCTTGTTGGAAATAACCGCTATCCCATTGATAACGAGTTGGGCCAAATAACTCAATAGGCGTTGCCGCTGCACCATACCACATAGTACCTGATGTTACGAAAGCAGCAAAGAATACAGCAGCAATACTACTTGATAATACTGTTTCGATATTACCCATACGTAATGCACGGTATAAACGTTGTGGTGGACGTACAGTTAAGTGGAAAATACCTGCAAAAATACCAAATATACCTGCAGCGATATGATGCGCTGCAATACCACCTGGATTAAATGGGTTAAAACCATCTGCACCCCAAGCTGGAGCAACGGGTTGAACTTTACCTGTAATACCATAAGCATCTGAAACCCAGATACCAGGACCAAATAATCCTGTTACATGGAATGCACCAAATCCAAAACATGCTAAACCAGATAAGAATAAGTGAATACCAAAAATTTTCGGTAAATCTAAAGCAGGTTCACCAGTTCGTGGATCACGGAATAATTCTAAATCCCAGTATACCCAGTGCCAGATTGCCGCTAAGAAACACATACCAGATAAAATAATATGTGATAAAGCTACACCTTCAAAACTCCAAATACCAGGGTTTGAAACACTCTCACCAGTAATACTCCATCCACCCCAAGAATCAGTAATACCAAGACGCGTCATAAACGGCATAACAAACATACCTTGACGCCACATTGGATTTAAAACAGGATCCGATGGATCAAAAACAGCTAATTCGTATAAAGCCATTGATCCAGCCCAACCTGCAACTAAAGCTGTGTGCATCAAATGTACTGCAATTAATCTTCCAGGGTCATTTAAAACAACAGTATGAACACGATACCATGGTAATGCCATAGTAATACATTCCTCAATATAAATAATGGTTTTTGACTTTCTTACAACTAAACTAGATAAAGGTTAGCTAGTATATTATTATAAGCAAAGATTGGAAAAATTAATTAATTTATTGTTTAAGGTTGAACAACTTGTGTAAATTTTAAAAGTAGAGTAACATGTACAAGAATAAATATAATTATTTATTCAGTCTTATATTATCTTATAAATTCTTTTTATTTATTTATGGCAAAAAAAAGTATGATTGAGCGCGAGAAAAAGCGCATTAAATTAGAAAAAAAATATTCACTTAAAAGAGAAATTTTATTAACTCAATACCAAACAGCTAATAATTTTTCTAGTAAAATGGAAATTCATTCAAAGATTCAACAACTTCCACGTAACAGTGCAAAAACACGTATTCGTAACCGTTGCTGGAAAACAGGTCGCCCAAGGGGTGTTTTTCGAGATTTTGGTATATCTCGTCATATATTTCGTGAAATGGCACACCAATGTTTATTACCGGGTATTACAAAATCTAGTTGGTAATAAAATTTCTATGTAAATTAAATTTAATGCTTTTTATTAATTTAATTTACAATTATATATTGAAAGATTTAATAAAAGTTAAATCAATTTTTTGTTATACCCTAACATATTATATTTTTTAGAATTACATAAATTTAATTTTGCAAATTAGGAGTTTTAAGTATGATTTATGATTCACAAGTTTATACAGCATTGTGTATTGCATTATTAGCAGCAGTTTTAGCTATTCAATTAGGAACAACACTTTACGAATAATTTAGTTTTAAAAATTAAATTCAAAATTATTCAATCTTTATTTTAAAAATTAATTAAAAATTCATGGTAACAGAAAATTTAAAAAAGTTTACTACTCCAGTTTTTCCTTTCACAGCAATTGTTGGTCAAGAAGAAATGAAACTCGCTTTACAATTAAATGTTATTGATCCTAAAATTGGTGGGGTTATGATCATGGGAGATCGTGGTACTGGAAAATCAACAACAATTCGTGCAATTGCAGATTTATTACCAGAGATTGAAATTGTAAAAGATGATCCATTTAACTCTCATAAATCAGATTTAGAATTAATGGGAAATGACGTTAAACTTGCAGTTCAAAATGATCAAACATTAGAGACAGAGTTAATCAAAATTCCAATGGTTGATTTACCTTTAGGGGCAACGGAAGATCGTGTCTGTGGTACAATCGATATTGAAAAAGCCTTGACTGAAGGTATAAAAGCTTTTGAACCAGGTTTATTAGCAAAAGCTAATCGTGGTATTCTATATGTTGATGAAGTAAATTTATTAGATGATCACTTAGTTGATATTTTATTAGATTCGGCAGCATCGGGGTGGAATACTGTTGAACGTGAGGGTATTTCAATTCGCCATCCAGCCAGATTTGTTTTAGTTGGATCAGGTAACCCAGAAGAAGGTGAATTACGTCCACAATTATTAGACCGTTTTGGAATGCATGCTGAAATTCGTACTGTAAAAGATCCAGTTTTACGTGTAAAAGTAGTTGAAGAGAGAACATCTTTTGATCAAACTCCACAATTATGGCTTGAAAATTACGAATCTCAACAACAAGAACTACGTGACCGTATTATTTCAGCACAAAAATTACTACCAACAGTTGAAATTGATTATGAATTTAGAGTTAAAATCTCTGAAATTTGTAGTCAATTAGATGTTGATGGTTTACGTGGAGATATTGTAACAAACCGTGCAGCCAAAGCCCATGCTGCTTATAATGGTCGTGATAAAGTAACTTTACAAGATATTAAAGCAATTATTACATTATGTTTACGTCATCGATTACGTAAAGATCCATTGGAATCTATTGATTCTGGTAATAAAGTAAGTAAAGTCTTTAACGAAGTTTTTGAAATTGAAGAGTAAATTATTCCTTAAATTTCATTTGTCTATTAAATTTAATTTGACAAATTAGTCATTTAAAAACAGTACAAATATATGTTAAAACTGATTGGAGTTTTTACGAGTCTTTTTTTGCTTGTTATTATTTTTTTACGCATTCCACAAGAAAATACAGGATTGGCAAGTTTTGCAACTAAGAGTAATCTATTAGGGTCACCACAATCAGCTCAACGTTTTTTAAATATTTTAACGGGTATTGCTATTGTAATCTATCTCGCAGTTGCTATTAAACAAAATTTTTAAAAATATTAAAAAAATAAATTATTAGTTAACAATTTATGTTAACTAATAATTTATTTTTTACCAAAAGCCTAAAGACACAGCTTTATCAATTGGTAAACACGCACCGATTCCAAACCATACTGCAAAAAAGAATCCAACAATAAACATTAAACTTGCAATTGGACGACGGAATGGGTTTTGAAATTTATTAACGTTCTCAATAAATGGAACAGTTATTAAACCTGCAGGAACAGCTGCCATTGCTAATACTCCTAATAATTTATTAGGTAAAACACGTAATAAATTAAATGTCGGGAAGAAATACCATTCTGGTAAAATTTCCAATGGTGTATTAAATGGATCTGCTGGCTCACCCATCTGTGTTGGCGCTAATGTCGCTAAACCTACACAACATGCTAATGTTCCTAACATTGTCAAAGGAAAAATATATAGAAGATCATTCGGCCAAGCAGGTTCTCCATAGTAGTTATGACCCATACCTTTTGCTAGTTTAGCTCTTAATTTTGGATCAGTTAAATCTGGTTTTTTAATTACTGACATAATAAATTTATTGATGTTTATATTGTTTTATTTTTCAATTATAATGGTCCTGAAATACCTTGTTTACGGATCATTAAGAAATGTGTTAACATTAATACTGCTGCTGCTAAAGGTAAGACAAACGTATGTGCACTGTAGAATCGTGTTAAAGTTGCTTGACCAACGCTTTCACCTCCACGTAAAATTAATACTAATGGTGGTCCAACAATAGGAACAGCCGCAGGTACCCCTGTTACAATCTTACATGCCCAGAATCCTACTTGATCCCATGGTAATGAATAACCAGTTACACCAAATGATACTGTAACCACGGATAATATAACGCCAGTTACCCAAGTTAATTCACGAGGTTTTTTAAATCCACCTGTTAAATATACACGGAATACGTGTAAAACCAGCATCATTACCATCATACTTGCTGACCATCGATGAACAGAACGAATTAACCAACCAAAATTAACACTTGTCATAATATATTCAACAGAAGCAAATGCATCTACTACGCTAGGTCTATAATAGAAAGTCATTGCAAAGCCAGTTGCAACTTGAATTAAGAAACAAGTGAAAACTAAACCTCCAAAGCAATAAAAAATATTTACATGAGGTGGGACGTATTTACTAGAAATATCATCGGCAATTGCTTGAACTTCTAAGCGTTCTTCAAACCAATCATAAACTTTACTCATAAAAGAATTTTTACAGTATTTAACACGGTTAAGCAAACTATAAAGAGCCTCGATTAAAAGGCGAGAGTGGGATTCGAACCCACGGAACCGGTAAAGGTTCATCTGATTTCAAATCAGACGCAATCGACCAACTCTGCCATCTCGCCAAAAAAGATTAGTTTAAGACTAATCTTTAAAAAATTTAACTATCATAAGTTGTTTTTCCACTAAACTTGATTGAGGCAGGATCCGGATTTTTACCAATTGAAAAATCACGGCTACCTGCAGCTATACGACCAGGATTAACTTTTTCTGGAAAAACCCCATCTTTAGGATGTAAATATTGAACTTCTCCACTTGGGAAAATACGATAAATTTTGTAATTATTGATTTTAAAAGTTCGTAATTGAGTACCCAATGCTAGGCACTGTTCTTTACGAGCTAAGTATAATAAATTTTCACCATTTCGCATAATTGCTGCACCACCGGTTGGCATTTCAAAAATTTGTTCTTTTGAACTTGTCCATGTGATTGCATATTTTTCTTCAACTTCTGCAGATCGTAACCATCCACCAGTACTTCCTCCAAACGTAGGAAAAGGAGTTTGTAAATTTAATGTCATTTTTAAATTTTTTATAAATACTTGATATTCACTAAATAATTGTAGTAGAAAACCTTTTTTTATTATAATTATTTTTATTTCTAGCGGAGAATGGATTTGAACCATTGACCTTCGGGTTATGAGCCCAACGAGCTACCTGGCTGCTCTACTCCGCGATTATTAGGAAATTTTCTTTTTGTCTAAATAACTTTCCAAAATCTCTAAATATCAATTACGACTTTAGAAGAGATAATAATATAGTTTACTGAAAAAGTCAACTATATTATTATTTAACTACCTTAGGATTAAACTATTTTAATGATACTTTACCACCGGCTTCTTCGATTTTTTTCTTCGCATCTTCTGCTACATCTTTTGCAACCGCTTCTTGAATCACTTTTGGTGCTGATTCAACTAACTCTTTAGCTTCTTTTAACCCAAGACCTGTAATACCACGTACAACTTTTAATATTGCAATTTTCTTATCAGCAGGTACTTCATCAAGACTGACATTAAATTCTGTTTTTTCTTCAACTTCTTCTACTGGAGCCGCAGCCATTACTACAGTGCCACCAGAAGCTGCAGAAGCGTCTACACCAAATGTTTCTTCAATTGCACTTACTAACTCTGATGCTTCTAATAATGTTAATGTTTTTAATTCTTCAACAATTTGATTAATTTTGTCTGACATAATAATAAGTTTATCTAATAATGTTAATATTTGTTTTTAATAATTTATGCTGTAAAAGCACTTAAATCTAATTTAATAGATGGACCCATGGTACTACAAATAAATAAAGTTTTAAAATATTTACCTTTAACACCAGATGGACGATTTTTTTCAATCGAATTATATAGCGCTTGTAAGTTATCAATTAATTGATTTTTAGCAAAATCTGACTTTCCAAAACTGACGTGAACAACACCTGTCTTATCAGCTTTATATTCAAATTTCCCTTTTTTGAATTCCGTTAATGTTGCGGTTAAATTTGTACTAACTGTTCCTGATTTTGGTGATGGCATTAATCCTTTTGGCCCTAATACTCTACCCAATTTTGCTAATTTAGGCATCATATTTGGTGTAGCAATTAACAAATCAAAATTAATATTTCCTTTTGTAATATTTTCAATTAATTCATCATTACCAATAATGTCTGCGCCCGCATTTTTAGCTTCTTCAAAATTTTCATCATTGGTTAAAACCGCAATTGTTAATTCTTTTCCAACCCCATGAGGTAGTGTTACAGTTGTTCGTAATTGTTGATCTGCATATTTTGGATCAATATTTAAATTAGCATGTAACTCAACACTTTCCACAAATTTTGTGGTTGCTGTCTCTTTTAAAATATCAATAGCTTCGTCTAAGCTTGAATAAATTTTATTTTTAGTTTTTTCAACATTTTCTTTATGACGGCGCGATATTGTTCGCATAAACTTCTCCACTAAAACTTATTTAATTTTAATTTAATCTACAATGGAGATACCCATATTACGGGCAGTTCCTTCAACAATTTTCATGGCACTACTCAGTTTAGTTGTATTTAAATCAGGTAATTTGATATTTGCAATTTCCTCTAATTCAGCTTTAGTAATTGAACCAACACTTACACGATTAGGTGTTGAAGATCCTTTCTTAATTTTTGCAGCGTTAACTAATAAAACAGATGCCGGTGGTGTTTTAAGAATAAATGTATAACTTCTATCTTCATAAACAGATATTTCGACAGGAATGATAAGTCCTGCTTTATCACTTGTTCTTGCATTATATTCTTTACAGAATGCGGCAATGTTAACACCATGTTGACCTAATGCCGGTCCAACTGGAGGTGCTGGCGTTGCTTTTCCAGCAGGTAAAGCTAGCTTAATTAATGCAGTAATTTTTTTAGCCATAAGAATTTTAAAATGTAGTTTGAAAAAAGATTTTGCTAAACTTGAAATTACTTTATAAAATCTTTCAATTATTTGAATTCTATTAAAAAATGGTAACCTCTTGAAAAGAGAAGCGCGTCCTGTAGGACTTGAACCCACGACATCTAATTTTGGAAACTAGCGTTCTACCAACTGAACTAAGGACGCTCTAACTATAGTATAATAATACTATAATTTGATTAAGTGAAATTTACAAGTTTATAAAGCGTAATTTAAAAAATATTAAAATATGAATGTTTTTGATCAAAATAATGGAAAAGTAGTAGTTCAAAATTCTTTACCACATAACTTTTTAGCAGAGAAAATGATTTTGGGTTGTATTATTTTCAATTCAGAAGCTCTTGAAATTACACGCCAAAATTTGGTAGTCAATGCATTCTATTTTAAGAATCATCAAGAGTTGTATAAAGCGCTTTTAAAAATGGATGAGGAAAAGTTACCGATTGACATTGTTACTCTAACAACTTTCTTGCAAAATAATGGATTACTTTCTGAAATTGGAGGAATTAAAGTTTTATTAGAACTTGCAAACCAAAGTTTAACATTTACCTATTTAAATGAATATGTACGTATTGTTAAAGAAAAATTCTTAAAACGATCTTTAATTAAATTTGGATATAAAGTTATTAATGCGGGCTATATTACTAATATTTCATTTGAGACTAGTTTAGAGAAAATTGAAAAAGAACTATTTAGTTTAACAAATGAGGTTAAAATTAATCAAACCGTTAATACAGCACAAGTTTTAAATGAAATTTTTTCCGACTTGAAAAATAAAATTTTAAATCCCCAATTGCCAGGATTACCATCTGGATTTGCGAAATTAGATGAGCTAACTCAAGGTTTTCAAAAATCGGACCTAATTATTATTGCAGGCCGACCTTCTATGGGAAAAACCGCTTTAAGTCTGAATATGGCACTAAATTGTATTAAAGTCAAACGTTTACCAGTTTTATTTTGTAGTTTAGAAATGTCAAAAGAACAAATTTTATATAGATTATTATCAACTGAAACAGAAATTAATCAAATGAAACTTCGCAGTGGTCAATTAACTAAAAATGACTGGATAAAATTAAATAAAGTAATGAGAATCATTTCTAAATTACCCTTTTTTATAGATGATAGTTCAACATTATCAACACAAGATATTCGCTCAAAGATTAAAACTATTCTTTTAGAACAAAATCAATTAGGACTAGTTATTATTGATTATATTCAATTAATGCGTGGTTTAAATACTAAACAAACTAATCGTGTTCAAGAATTATCTGAAATTACACGGGATTTAAAAAGACTGGCCCGAGAGTTTAATATTCCAATTATTGCATTATCACAACTTAGTAGAAATGTTGATAATAGGATTAATCAACGACCAATTTTATCAGATTTAAGAGAAAGTGGATCAATTGAACAAGATGCGGATTTAATTTTAATGTTGTCTGGTTCGAAAATTATTTCATCTTCAAATCCGATTTCTCTATCAATTAATCAACCGAATCAGTCGCCAATAACAGAGCTAATTATTGCAAAACAACGAAATGGTCCAACAGGTACAATCAGGCTTAAGTTAAATAAAGATAAAATTCAATTTAGTGAGTTGGAATCTGATACTACTAAATAATGCCCAGAACCAGATTCGAACTGGTGACACGAGGATCTTCAATCCACTGCTCTACCAACTGAGCTATCCGGGCTTACACAATATATTCTACTCGAACTTTGAACAAATAACAATACTAATATGACCAAATTAAACCTTGCTTATTGTATGAAATTTTAGTATAATAATTTCTGGGTATAGGATTTAATATATTTTTTAAATTTATTTATAATGTCAGGGTCGTAAGATAGCAGCATAGAATAAAATTTAAAAATTAGTATTAAACCTATATCTATGATATTTTTTCTCTCAATTTTTAATTTCAAAATAAAATATATAATATTTATTATATTTTTTTGTAAAAATTGATACAATTACTATTGTAGTCAATCTTACTATTTTTAACTTTATTATTATTGAAATAAAAAGGAATCTTATAAAATGACACCTTCATTAGCCAATTTTATCTCTAGTTTAGTTGCCGGCGGAATTGTTGTACTTGCTATTGGTATTGCATTAGTCATTATTAGTAAAAGTGATCGAGTTACACGAGCATAGACCTCTAGTAAATATTTAAATATTTATTTATACTGTTTTTAGTTAAGCCAAGCTTAGAATATAGTAATTTAAAATAAATGTGTTATGATAAATCTTAGTTTTGGTCCAAATATCTTTTTAGGTATTATGGTAAGTATTGGTGTATTAATACTCTATTTTCTCCGAAATGTTAAACCCGAAGTAGCTAGAGATGAAGATATTTTTTTTGCAACAATCGGTTTTCTCTATAGTTGTATACTAATGGTTCATGGTTGGCGTTTAGATCCAATTCTTTTATTCAGTCAAGTACTTATTATTATAACTGTTTTAGTTGCAGGATGGGAAAATATCCGTCTACGTGGTTTAATTGCAAACATGGCAAAAGTAAAAAATAAGAAAAAAAATTAACAATTTAGCACAATAATTCTTGGTTTCAAGTTTGTAAATAATTTTTTTAAATTATGTTTAAAAAGTATTCACAAATCTTTTCTATCGTCTTAGTAGGTCTTTTTAGTATTTTTGTAACAAATGCTTCAGCTATTGATTTAGATGAAGCAACACGAACTGTTGTAAAAGATGGATCTGGAAAAACCGTTGTCTTAACTCCGGAACAAGTAAAACGTGGTAAACGTTTATTTAATGCAACATGTGGTGCATGTCATACTGGTGGTATCACAAAAACCAATCCAAACGTTGGATTAGATCCAGAAGCTTTAAGTTTAGCAACACCGCGTCGTGATAATATTGACGCTTTAATTGATTACTTAAAAAATCCAACGACATATGATGGATTAGATTCAATTGCTGAAGTTCATCCAAGTATTAAGAGTGCGGATATTTATCCACGTATGCGTTCAGTAACAGATGATGATTTATATGCAATTGCTGGTCACATTTTATTACAACCAAAAATTGTTACAGAAAAATGGGGTGGTGGAAAAATTTACTACTAAAATCTTAAACTAATTGATTGTATATTTTAAAACGTAGTTTAATATTACGTTTTAAAATACATTGAAAAATGTTTTACAAAAATAACAATTAACCTTACACTACAAGCATGTAGCTCAGTGGATAGAGTATCAGATTCCGATTCTGGAAGTCAAGGGTTCGATTCCCTTCATGCTTATTAATAAAAGTTTAAAAAAGATTGGGGCTGTTTTGGTTTCGACATTTAACAATAATTAATCTATGATACAGGCCGAAGTGTATACTCTTCGGAAAAAAGGTATAAACTTAAAATAACTGCTAAAAATTTAATTTTATCTTTAGTTACTCTTTTCGGATTTAATACTAGAAAACCTCAATTACAATTTGCTGTTTAATTAGTTCAAATCAAAAAACTTTTTCACTAGTACTAGACGTTTTAGTCAAATCTAGTTTAGAATAATCTATATTTATAATTTTGTTCATAGAAACTAAGCCTGTGAACGAGTAGATTAAAAATTGTTAAATGGACGTGGGTTCAATTCCCATCAGCTCCAAATTTATTTGCATTCGTGGCCGAGTGGTTGAAGGCACCGGACTCATAATCCGTTTTCCTATGGAACGTCACTGGTTCAAACCCAGTCGAATGCATTTTATTGAATTTTAAGTTGTCTTTTTTACAATATAATTGTAAGATTACAAATAACAAATAATTACATTTAATTACTCAAAGCTATGGCTAAATTAAATATTCAACAAACCATTAATAGTGTTGAGAAAGAGTTCTTAAAAGATAATCTTCCAACTTTTTTAATTGGTGACACTGTTAAAGTTGGTGTAAAAATTATTGAAGGGAACAAAGAGCGAGTTCAATTTTATGAAGGAACTATTATTGCAAAAAAAAATAGTTCAATTAATACAACAATTACAGTTCGAAAAACATTACAAGGTATCGGAATTGAACGAATATTTTTAATTCACTCTCCCAAGATTGATTCAATTTCAGTTTTAAGGTCTTCAAAAGTTCGTCGATCAAAATTATATTACTTACGAAATTTAAAAGGAAAAGCTAGTCGTTTAAAACAAACTTTTAACTAAACGATTAATTTTTAATTTTTATTAAAAAAATTTTATTTGTATTAGAATTACGTAGTATAATATAAGGTAGTAGAGTAAAAATATAAATAAAATTCAATAATTTTACTTTATCATTTATTTATAATAAGGAGTTATATGGTTACTTACAAAGTGACATTATTAAGTGAAGAGCATGATATCAACTCAACAATTGATTGTAATGATGATGTATTTATTTTAGATGCTGCTGAAGAACAAGGTATTGAATTACCATATTCTTGTCGTGCTGGTGCTTGTTCAACATGTGCTGGTAAAGTAACAGCGGGTGGAATTGATCAATCAGAACAAACATTCTTAGATGATGATCAAGTAGAAGCAGGTTTTGTTTTAACTTGTATTGCATACCCAAAATCTGATTGTACAATCTTAGTACATAAAGAAGATGAATTATACTAATTCATAAAATTATAACTTATACCTATATATTTAATTACACAAGTAGGTATAAGTTATAATCTTTTGCCGTAAAAATTTTTTATTTTTTATTCTTACTAAAAACTAATTTTAAATGAAGCTATTAATTCAATAAAATGATCAAAAGCTTGTTAATTTGAAGTTTATAATTTAAAAAAAAATTATCGTAACAAGTAAAATTTTATATCTTAATATAACAAAGGATTTCTTTTAAATCTAATAAACCATATTTATAAATTTATGATTTATCAATAGATAATAAGTAGTCGTTTAGAGCAAAATTTAAAATCGAAAAAAAATTATATTTAATGAATTCTTTTGAATTCATTAAATATCATAAAAACCACAATTTCATAAGAACCCTAAAACTAGGTATTATAAACTTTAGAAATTTAATTCCGCTGCTTGAACTTTCTCAAATTGTTTTTTCTTTAACACTAGTAAAATCTGTGTTAATAAAACACAGAAACAGAAAACTAAATATCCGACGATACGGGCAGGATCTTGTAATACTATTTCTGATTCTTCTTGACCAAATCCACCAGCATTTGGATCAACGTTTAACGGTTGTTCCACTTGAACAACATCACCAGTTTTTACAACTAACTCCAGACCAGCTGGAATAACTTGTGATACTTTTGTACCATTTGAGCTTACGATGATAACATTCGACTCACCTTTTTCTGATGTTGTGATTTCAGTAATTTGACCTGCTTGTGTTGCTGCAAATATATTTACGTTACTCTTTTCCCCTGTCGGATAAACTTGTCCTCGACCACGGTTTCCACCTGCGTAGAATGGGTATGTTAAGTATTTGATATCAGAATCTTTTTCAGGATCTGGAGCTACAACTGGGAATAATAATTCTTGATGTGTTTTACCAGCAATTGGACCTACAACAAAAATATTATCAAATTCAGTACTATAAGGTGAAATGAACACACCTTTATTTTTTGCTTTTACTTCTTCTGAAATTTGGCTTTTTGATGCTAATTTAAAGCCTTTTGGTAAAATTAAAATTCCACCAACATTAAGATCAGCTTTCTTACCATTAGCACCAATTTGTTGTTTACTTGTATCGTAAGGAACTTTAATTTCAACTTCAAAAACTGAATTTGGAAGAACAGCTTGTGGAGCTTCAACTTCAATTGCTTTTTGGTTTAAATGACAATTCGCACAAGCCAATTTACCATTGGCCGCACGTGGATTTGAGTAGTTTTGTTGTGCAAAAACTGGATATGCTGATGCTTCTTGAGCACAAAAACCAAAGGCGTTTATAGCAATCGTCAAAGCAAAGAAAAGACTTTTAAAAAACTTGTTAGTTGCCATAGTTTAAATACTTGTTAAGTATAATTACTCTATTATAAAAATTAATTTTTTATTAAAAACAAGATACCTAACCCTGAAAAATATAACAATAAAATTGCTACAGATAACAACGATTGTGTTAAAGGGTCAGTTGAGGGTGTCAAGATTGCTCCAAGAATTGTTGAAAGTAAAATGACATATCGCCATGCACCAAGCATTTGTTTTGGCGAAACAATATTTAATAACCCTATTAAAATTTGAAGAATTGGAATTTGAAAAGCTAAGCCTGTACTATAAAATAAAACAAGAATAAATTCGAAATATTGATCAAAAGACCAAAAGGGTTCGAGTACTTCTTCACTATAATTTAAAAAAAAGTTTAAAGCGGCAGGTATTAAAGTATAGTATGAAAAAGCTAAGCCTAAGCCAAATAATATTAACGAACTTATTAAAAGAGGTAAAATAATTTTGGTTTCTTTTTTTGTTAATCCAGGTAATAAAAATAATATTAATTGACCAATCATAAATGGACTTGAAAATAACAAGCCAGTATAGAAAGAAATTTTTACCGTTGAAATAAAATATTCTCCAGGTGAAAGTTGAAAAAATTTTACATTACTAATTGGTAGTTCAAGTATTTTAACTAAACTTTTGACTTCAATAAACGAGAAACAAGTTAACAATAAAATTATCCCACATACTAAAAAAATGCGTTGCCGTAATTCATCAATATGCTCTGAAAATGGTAATTCTAAAGTTATAATTGAGTTGTTTGTAAAATTAAAATTAGAATTAGTCGTCATGTGAGTTGATTATTCTTACTATTCTATAAGTTTATTTTGTAAGTTTTGGTTTCTAAAAACTATATTTAATTATAGTTTTTAGAAACGCTATAGAATCGTCAATAGTTAATTTAAAACAAATTAATTAATTATATTTATGATAAATAATTAATTGCTTCTAAACGTGCTGTTGCTTTTTTTAATTCAACAGACGCGTCTAATCTAGCTTTACTTGTTTCAGCTTGTTCAACTGCTAACGTTGCTTTTTCTAATTCTTTTGTAGCTTCACTTAGCTTAACACCTGTAAGTTCTTCTACATCGTTTACTAAAACTGTTACGCGATTGCGATCAATTTCTGCTAGTCCACCACATAGAATAATAGGTGTCCATTTTTCATTTAGTTTTATTCTTAATAATCCAGTATCTAAAGCTGTAATTAAGGCTGCATGACCGTCTAAAACCCCTACTTGACCAGTTAAACCCGGTAAAACAACTTCGTCAGCAGTTGTTGAGCAAATAACTCTGTCTGGGGTAAGAACGCGAATGTTCATAACCATATTTATTACTCCTTATTTTAGAGTTTCTGCTTTTGCAATTGCTTCATCAATATCACCAACAAGGTAGAATGCTTGTTCAGGTAAATCATCTAATTCACCACCTAAAACCATTGTGAAACCTTTGATAGTTTGCTCTAAACTTACATATTTTCCAGGTGATCCTGTAAAAATTTCTGCTACAAAGAATGGTTGTGATAAGAATCGTTCAACTTTACGTGCACGTGCAACTGTTAATCTGTCTTCTTCAGATAATTCATCAAGACCTAAAATTGCAATAATATCTTGTAATTCTTTATAACGTTGTAATGTTTCTTTTACTAACTCTGCTACAGCATAGTGTGTTTCACTAACGATACCTGGTTGTAACATTGTTGAAGTTGAATCTAATGGATCTACTGCTGGGTAAATACCTTTAGCCGCTAAACCTCTTGATAATACAGTTGTAGCATCTAAGTGAGCAAAAGTAGTTGCTGGAGCTGGATCTGTTAAATCATCGGCAGGTACATAAACTGCTTGAATTGAAGTAATTGAACCTTGCGTTGTTGATGTAATACGTTCTTGTAATGCACCCATTTCGGTAGCTAACGTTGGTTGGTAACCTACTGCCGATGGCATACGTCCTAATAATGCAGATACTTCAGAACCAGCTTGAGTGAAACGGAAGATATTATCAATAAATAATAATACATCCTGTTTATTAACATCACGGAAATACTCAGCCATTGTTAAAGCTGTTAAACCTACACGCATACGTGCCCCTGGAGGTTCATTCATTTGACCATATACTAAAGCTACTTTAGATTCGGCGAAATTCTTTTTATTAATTACACCAGATTCTTTCATTTCTTCGTATAAATCATTACCTTCACGAGTACGTTCACCTACACCGCCAAATACTGATACACCACCATGTGCTTTAGCAATGTTATTAATTAATTCCATAATTAATACGGTTTTACCTACGCCTGCACCACCAAATAAACCAATTTTACCACCACGACGGTAAGGAGCTAATAAATCAACTACTTTAATACCTGTTTCAAAAATTGATGGTTTTGTTTCTAATTCGGTAAATGCTGGAGCATCACGGTGGATAGGTAAAGTTTCATCAAATGAAACGTCACCTTGTTCATCAACAGGTTCACCAATTACATTGAAAATACGACCTAAGGTTGGTGTACCTACAGGTACACAAATTGGTGCACCTAAATCAATAACTTCGGTTCCACGTTTTAAACCATCTGTTGATCGCATTGATACTGCACGTACTTTATTATCCCCTAATAATTGTTGTACTTCAACGATAGTTGCAGTACCATCTTCTAATTCAATTTTAATAGCACTGTAAATAGGGGGTAAATTTCCATCTGGGAATACAATATCTAATACAGGACCAATAATTTGAGTAACGAAACCTTTATTTAAATTAGTTTTTACCATTTTGATTTAACATATTAAAATACTTTCGAATAAATATACTTTCAAAGTCTTACCTTCCAAATTTAAAAGACTAACAAATTTGATAGTTAGCTATTATTGTACAACAAGAATCTATCAATTATTGAATATAATTAATATTCATACTAATGATATGAACGATTTTTTAACTTAGTTATTCTCGCGTAATCGACCGGTTACTTTTAACCAATTCCGCGCACCTGGATAATTATCTGGTGCTAATTTTAAAGCTTGAATCCAATACTCTCCTGCTTTGTCAAATAATTCCTTTGATAACTCAGTATATTCATCTTCTTCTAATGTTTGAGCTCGTAAAGCTTGAGAATGATAAATAACAGCAATATTATTTAATGCTTGCGGTAAATTTGAATTTAATGCTAAAGCTTGATGATAAAATTCTAATGCTTGGGTATATTTACCAGTATTACCATAAATCAAGCCTATATTATACAAAGTATAACTACGATCATATGGATCTTCTTCAACTTGCAGAGCTTCATAATAATTTTGCAATGCTTCTGCATAACGACCTTTTCCTTGCGCTGACATTCCAGCTCTATAATAGGAAAAAGCTTGTTTTTCTTGTTTACTAGCTGGTAAAACTTTTAGTAAAATGTCAGCGATAACAGTAAATGTTTTATCGATAAAATTTCCCATAGGATATTCCTTCTAAAATGCTTATAAAGAATTTAGAGTTATTGTATATTAAAATAATAACTCTAAAATTTTTTAAACTAAATTTGATGCAACAAATGGGAATAACGATAAGACACGAGCACGCTTGATTGCTTTTGATAATTTACGTTGTTGTTGAACTGTTACTCCCGTCGCTCGACGTGGAAGAATTTTTCCTTGTTCTGTTACAAATAAACTTAATAAATCAATATCTTTATAATCAATTTTTTGATTTAAACTAATTGGTGATAATTTTCGTTTTTTTAATGCCATATAATATTTAAATTTATTTAATTTCTTTATGTACAGTAGGTTTATTACAATGAGGACAATATTTTTTTAATTCTAATCGTTCAGGATTATTTCGACGATTTTTTTGTGTGGAATATCTTGAAACACCTGATGAACGTTTATTTGGATTTGAACGACATTCAGTACACTCTAAAGTGATTAAAATTCTAGCACCTTTATTTTTTGCCATAGAAATTTGAAGATAATAATTTTATTAGTATTATATTGCCTAAAAAAGTTTATCTTATCAAGACTTAATCTTTCTAGAAAATTTTTTTTCTTAAAAACTTTTAATTTTTTGTGAAATATATTACATTACAGTAAATATTAATTTATAAAAAATTAAAAATATGGCGAACAGTAAATCAGCGCAAAAACGTATCGAAATTAATAAACGAAACCGTCTAAGAAATAAATATTATAAAACATCAGTACGAACTTTAATTAAGCTTTTTTTTGTCAATTTAGAGACATATAAAACGTCTAAAAATGTAGACGATAAGACGAAAGTTCAAGAAATTCTAAGTTCTGTTTATAGTATTATGGATAAAGGAACAAAGAAAAATATTTTTCCTAAGAATACCGCAGCAAGAAAAAAAGCAAAGTTAGCAAGTTACTTAAAATTAGCTTAAACTTTTAACAGATTAAATATTTTAAATTCCATTTTTTAGTTAAGAACATTACTTTCTTAACTAAATCTTAAATTTTGTAAACCGTACCGTAAGATAAGAAAACCACCCCTATAAATATTTGCATTATTATTTCAACATTATGCGACAAAAAATGAATTACATTAATGCTCTGCCAGATTTTTTGGCAATGCAGCGAGTAAGTTTTTGTTGGTTTATCACGCAAGGTCTAAATGAAGAACTAGCACTATTCTCCAAAATTCATGACTTTAGTCAAAATACTGAATATATCATGTTTAGTGAAGAATACAATTTAATAAAACCACCTTATAGCTTACTAATTGCTCGAAAATATAGTGGAAATTATAGAGCTCAGTTGGTAATTCCAATTGAAGTGCGTAACAAAACTATTAATAATATTCGTTATCATAATCAATTTCCTGTTATTACTTTGCCTTTAATGACTACTTATGCAACCTTTATTATTAATGGTTGCGAACGAGTTATTGTAAGTCAAATTATTCGAAGTCCGGGGATTTATTTTGAAAAACCAAAAAATCAAAAAACTCAAAAACAATTCAAACGAAAACTATCAACAGATATTAATAAATTACGTACATTCCTGCCCTCAGGCGAAGCGTTTATTTCGGAATCTGATCTATTTTTTTCTGTTCCCGTATTCACTTTAGATAAAATTAAAAAACGAAAGAAAATAATTCCAAATTGGAATCAGAATACTATTTACTATTATTCGCTTAAATATCTAAAAGATTCAAATCAGACTTCAACATATTATCTTTTTCAGTGTTTCAAATTTTACCAATTAATTTCAAAGAACATGAAATTAAAAAATAAAGATAAATTAATTCAGCTATTTATCAAATGGTTAAAATTAAAGAATCAGAATTTTAAGTTTGACATAGATAAAAATAATGTTAATTCTATCCTAAATTATTTTCAATTTATTGCAACATTGTTAATTAAATATCAAGTTTGCCAGTCAAGTAATGTACTTCCCTCAATTAATTTGTCGATCCAAACTATTCTTGATGATTTTAATTTTTCCAAAAGTCAACTATCGAAACTACTTCAAATTTATACAAAAACGATATTTAGTTCTCAAACGTCATTTCAAATAACATTGAATTACAATTTAGTTTTAGGTACAAAAAATACAACCAAATGGCTTAGTGCCATGGAAAATTTTCAATTTTTGAAAATCAATTTTAATAATACTCTAACGAAAGTTAATGAGCTTAATTCACTTATTGATAGTGCTAATTTATCCCCAACTATTTATTTTTCAAATAGTTTAAAAGATCAATTTAAATATGTATTTGGAAAAGATAAATTTAATAGTAAATCTGATCGACATAAATATTTAAAAACTAAAACACAGTTTCTTTTGTACAACAAGGATCATGAAATTAAAACAAATTATCATAAAAAATACGAAGAAAAAGATCTTTATAGTGCAACTTTAATTCCAGAGTATGGCTCATGGATCCGTTTCGGTTTTCAAAAAAATATCAAGATTAATGCTTATAAATATCCGATTAAAAATCAAGAAGATGAAGTTGTAATTCAATTAGACAAAATTAATCATAAACCAATTCTTTCATTGTTAAAAGAAATGGGATTAACGGATTTAGAAATTCATAAAAATTTACAATACGCGGATTTCTTTTATTTTAATAAGCCTTTACTAATTAATTCAAAACAATTTAAACAACCAATTTCAAGATTTGATTTTGATTTGCAATATTTTAAAAATATATCGGAATTTTCAAAAATTTTTGATCCTAATTATTACCGTTTAGGTAGAGTAGGACGATTAAAAGTCAACAATCGTTTAAACTTACAATTAAGTGAACGTTTACAAGTTCTGACATATGAGGATATTTTTGCCATTACGGATAAATTAATTAATTTAACAATTTCAAAAGCAGTTCCAGATGATATTGATCATTTAAAAAATAGACGAGTTCGTTCTGTGGGTGAATTATTACAAAATTTATTTAGAATCGGATTTCAACGTTTAGTGCGGAAATTACGAAATCAAACAAATAAAGTTGATTCGGGTTATTTATTAAGTTTTAACATTGTTAATGCAACAATTCGAGAATTTTTTGGATCAAGTCAATTATCACAATATTTAGATCAAACAAATCCATTATCTTCATTAACACATAGAAGACGAATTAGTGGCCTTGGACCTGGTGGATTTGACCGTGATCGAATTAGTTTTGCCGTTCGAGATATTCATCCAAGTCATTATGGTCGAATTTGTCCTATTGAAACACCAGAAGGTCAGAATGTTGGTTTAATTGCATCTTTAACAACCTGTGCCCGTGTTAATAAATTGGGATTTTTAGAAACGCCATTTTGGCGCGTAATTAACGGTAAAGTTATTAAAACAGGAAATCCAATTTATTTAACCGCTGACATTGAAGATTTATATAAAATTGCACCAGCCGATATTGCAACCAATGATAAAAATTATTTAGTTCGAAATATAATTCCAATTAGATATAAACAAGATTTTGTCAATGTTTCACCTTCGGAAGTTGATTTTATTGCAATTTCAACTGTTCAAGTTGTATCAGTGGCAGCTTCTTTGATTCCATTTTTTGAACATGATGACGCAAATCGGGCACTAATGGGTTCAAACATGCAGCGTCAATCGGTTCCTTTAATTTTTCCCCAAAAACCAATTGTTGGAACAGGATTAGAGAATCAAATTGCAATTGATTCAGGAATGACTCTTAATGCACATGTATCAGGTATTGTTAGCTCAGTTACAGCAAATAAAATTATTATTAAAGACAAATTTGGTAAAAAAATAATCTATAAGCTTCAAAAATATTTAAGATCAAATCAGCAAACATGTATAAATCATCGTCCAATTGTTTGGAAAGGTGAAACTATTAAATCCGGTCAAATTTTAACAGATGGACCTGCAATTACTAGTAGTGAATTAGCACTCGGTCAAAATGTTTTAGTTGCTTATATGCCTTGGCAAGGTTATAATTTCGAGGATGCAATTTTAATCAGTGAGCGTCTTGTTTATGATGATATTTTCACATCAATACATATTGAACGATATAAAATTGAGATTGATCGAAATTCAGAAATGTCTGAACAAACTATGAAACTAATTCCAAACTTAAGTTTGTCCGAAGTAAAACATTTAAATAATGATGGAATTGTTACTGTTGGAACCTTTGTTAGACCTGGAGATATATTAGTTGGAAAAGTAATTTCAAATAATACAGCTGAACAATTACCAGAATCTAAATTATTACGAGCAATTTTTGGTGCGAAAGCTAAAGGGGTTAAAGATAATTCTTACCGTATGCCAGATGGTGACTATGGACGAGTAATTGAAACCGTTACTTTCAACCGTAGAACAAAACTAACATATAAGTTTGAAAAAATTTATGTATTTATTGCCCAAATTCGAAAAATTCAAGTTGGAGATAAAATTGCTGGTCGACATGGTAATAAAGGTATTATTTCTCGTATATTAGCTCGACAAGACATGCCGTTTTTACCTGATGGAACTCCACTGGATGTAATTTTAAACCCATTGGGTGTTCCCTCACGTATGAATGTCGGACAATTGTATGAATGTTTATTAGGGCTAGCTGGTGATAAATTAAACTCGAGATTTAAAATATTACCATTTGACGAGATGTATGGTTTAGAAATGTCCCGTATTTTAATTAATAAAAAATTACGTCAAGCTTCCATTAAACGAAATGAAAGTTGGTTATTTAATCCTTATGCACCTGGCAAAATGGTATTGATCGATGGTCGAACTGGAAAAGAATTTGAAAATCCAATTACTGTTGGGAATGCGTACATGTTAAAATTAATTCACTTAGTTGATGACAAAATGCATGCACGTGCAACAGGACCTTATTCGTTAATTACTCAACAACCTTTACGAGGAAAAGCTCAGCATGGAGGTCAACGATTTGGCGAAATGGAAGTTTGGGCGTTAGAAGGTTTTGGCGCAGCATTTACGTTGAAAGAACTTTTAACCATTAAATCTGATGATATGCAGGGTCGTAATGAAACATTAAATGCCATCGTAAAAGGTCAAAAAATACCACAATTTGGAATTCCTGAATCATTTAAAGTTTTGTTGCAAGAACTAAGGTCAATTGGTTTAGATATGAGTACTTATAAAATTGAAAAATTTAGCTCTTCAAAACGGTATGAAATTGAGATTAATTTAATTGAAAAATATAAGGCTTTATCAAAAACGTTCTCACCTACTTCAACTATAAATGACATTTCATTTTAATAATTATGTTACAATCTGCAAAAGAATTTAGTTATATCAAAATTAAGTTAGCTTCACCATTTCGAATTTTACAGTGGGCTAATAGAAAATTACCTAATGGGCAATTTGTTGGAGAAGTTCAAAAGTCAGAAACAATTAATTACCGAACTTTTAAACCTGAGATGGACGGGTTATTCTGTGAAAGAATATTTGGCCCTAGTAAAAGTCTGGAATGTGCTTGTGGAAAGTATAAACGTGTTCGCTACGAAGGTTTAATTTGTGAACGCTGTGGGGTAGAATTAACCGAATCAAGAGTACGTCGCCATCGTATGGGTTATATTAATTTAATTTATCCCGTAACACATGTCTGGTATATTAATAGTCGTCCAAATTTTATGGCATTACTATTAGAAGTTGAGGAATCTGAAAAACAATTAAATACGACTTATAATTCTCATTCAGAAAAATGTCGAAAATGTAAAGGACTAAAATTAACAACCTCAACCGTTGTTGATTTATGGGATGAAAGAATTAAACGAATTAAACTTGCTTCATTAGCTTATTTTATTGCTGAAGATGAAATTTCATTTTATGGTTTACATTGGGATTTACAACAGTATAGAAGAAGTAGAGAATTGGGCTATAGTGGCTATCCTTTAAAACCTTATCCAAAACCTCAAAATCGACGTTATAATACACCTAAATATTTATTGCGCACTACACCTAATTTTTTAATTGGTGCGCCATTGATTAAACGAGAGTTAGAAAAACTTAATTTACAATCTGAAATTTTCCGAACACGATGCTTTATTCTAGTCTGTACAAAAGTTCTAAATAAAGAACAACCGTTGTATGATGAATCGCAATGGTTCCGAAAATGGGAACAGCAAAGGATTTATAAAATTCGGGAGCAAGCTATTAAACGAATTCGAATTTTAGAAAATTTAATTGGCACTGGTGCACGTCCTTCTTGGATGATTTTATCTATTTTACCTGTTATTCCACCAGCTTTAAGGCCAATGATTCAACTGGAAGGTGGTAGATTTGCAACTTCTGATTTGAATGAATTATATCGTAGAATTATAACACGAAATAATCGTTTATTAAGATTATTAGAAATTGATGCGCCCCAATTAATTATTAGAAATGAAAAACGCTTATTACAAGAAGCTGTTGACACACTAATTGATAATGGTAAACGAGGTAAGATTGCTTTAAGTGCGAATAATCGACCTTTAAAATCGTTATCAGATATTATTAAAGGTAAACATGGTCGATTCCGGCAAAATCTATTAGGTAAACGTGTTGACTATTCTGGTCGTTCTGTTATTGTTGTTGGTCCAAGTTTAAAATTAAATCAATGCGGATTACCTTATGAAATGGCTATTGAATTATTTCAACCATTTGTAATTCGAGAATTAATTAACCAAGGCTTAGCCAATAATATGAAAATTGCAAAAAATTTAATTCAACAGAATGAACTAATTATTGAACCAGTTTTAGAAAAAATTTTATCAAATCATCCCATTTTCTTAAATCGTGCACCAACATTACATAGATTAGGAATTCAAGCATTTGAACCAATTTTAGTCCAAGGACGTGCAATTAAGCTACACCCATTAGTCTGTTCTGCCTTTAATGCCGATTTTGATGGAGATCAAATGGCTGTTCATGTCCCATTATCATTAGAAGCGCAAGCTGAATGTTATATGTTAATGTTAGCTCCTTACAATTTTTTATCTCCAGCAAATGGGGAACCAATTATTATGCCGAGTCAAGATATGGTTTTAGGCTGTTATTATTTAACGGTTAATAATATTAAACAATTACATGGTTCAAATCATTATTTCTCGACCTTAAATGATGTAATATTAGCATATAACCAAAATAAAATTGAAATTCATAGTTCAATTTGGGTTCGTTATAATGATAAAAATATTAGTTTCGATAATCCAAAAAAAACAATTCAATTAAAAGATCAAACAACAATTGAATATTATGATGAGTGGCAAATCCGCAAGAATGTGGAGGGTGAAATTGTTGTTCAGTATTTAAAAACTACGACTGGGAGAGTGATTTTAAATTATACAATTCAAAAAACGTTAAATTTTTTATAAATTTAAAAGGTAATAGACTAAAGAGATTTTATGAAAAATTATACCTATCAAAATAGTTTAATTGGAAAAAAACAATTACGCCAATTATTAGCTTGGAGTTTCACAAACTATGACTCTATGCAAGCTTGTGCATTAGCAGATGAATTAAAATATTTAGGATTTAAATATGCTAGCCAAGCCGGCATATCAATTAGTATTGAAGATTTAAAAATTCCATTTGTTAAAAATGTAATGTTGGAAAAGGCAAACCAAGAAATTCAAAATGCCGAAAAAATCTATTTAAAAGGTAAAATTACGGATGTTGAACGATTTCAAAAAATTATTGATACATGGAGTCTTACTAGCGAATCGTTAAAGGATCAAATTATTTATTTTTTTAAAAATTATGATCCTTTAAACTCAGTTTATATTATGGCTTTTTCAGGAGCTAGGGGAAATTTATCACAAGTTCGTCAGTTAGTCGGAATGCGAGGTTTAATGTCTGATCCAAGTGGGCAAATTATGAATTTACCTATTAAAAAAAACTTTAGAGAAGGTTTAACGATTACAGATTATTTAATGTCTGGTTATGGAGCAAGAAAAGGAATTGTAGATACAGCGTTAAAAACAGCAAATTCTGGTTATTTAACTCGTCGACTTATTGATGTTGCACAAGATATATTAATTCGTGAAAAAGATTGTTTAACAACACACTCATTTTTGTTTTCGATTGCTGATTCAAATCAAAATGAAATTGAAGAAAAACTATTGGGTCGAATTTTAAGTAAACCCGTTTTTGAACCTCAAGCACATTATTTGATTGCACAAAAAAATACTCAAATTACTCCAGATTTACTAAAACAGTTTAAATCTAATAATATCACAAAATTTTATGTTCGTTCTTCTTTAACATGTAATTTATATCGCGCAGTTTGTCAAAAGTGTTATGGATGGGATCTTGCTAATGAAAATTTAGTTGATATTGGTGAAGCAATTGGAATTTTAGCCGGTCAATCAATTGGCGAACCTGGTACGCAACTTACAATGCGAACTTTTCATACAGGTGGTATTTTTACATCTGAAGCGCGTCAACAGATTATTAGTCCCTTAGATGGTATTATTCAATATTATAAAACTTTAAAAACTGTTATTTTAAGAACAAATCGAGGTGAAGATGTTTTAGTAACTAAGAATTCAGGTTCATTAGTATTAATTCCAGATAATAAAACCCTTAATATTGTTGAAATTGAGGTTCTTCGAAATACCATATTATTTCCAAAAAACAATCAATATATTCTAAAAGATACAGTTATTGGAGAACTAATTAATACAAATAAACAAACGAAAGTTGAAATTAAACCAATTTTAAGTGATACGTGTGGTGAAATTTTTATTCCTAAATTAAAACAAAAAGTTAATGTATTAAATAATAATAAACTAATTTGGATTTTATCTGGCCAATTCTATAATAGTCCAATCGATTCATTTCTAAATTTTTACCCCGATTATAAATTAAACAAACATAGTTATATATTTCGAACAAAATTAGTTAACCATTACAATGGAAATGTAAATTTTATTAATAATAAAATTAATTTACAACAACGATTAGTTACACTTTGCAATCAAAAATATATATTAAAAAATGCAACTATAAAAAAATTAGAAACCCAAAGTTATCTAAAAACTCATTTATTGCAAATTGATAAATATAAATATTTGGTGACTCTTCAACAAAAAAATATAAAAAATTATTTACAACTTAGCCGAAATGAGATGCTTGGAACATTAATTTCAAATGCATTCAAGGTTATTACAGGGGGGGTTGTTTATTACAATTTTAAAAATTTAGTTCATAGTAATTCTAAAACAACTATCGTTTCATATTATAATCGTTCAAATCGAAATAAGTTTTACCACTCAATTATTCGACATAAAACACTCGTTTGGTTACGAGAAGAATTTCATGAAGTAAACTGTGAGCCAAATATTTTATTAGTCGAGCATGGAGATTTTATTTCGAAAGGATTTGAATTAATTCCGGGATTATTATCAAAAACTTCAGGTATTGTAAGTCTAATTCAAAAAAATACTATTATTAAAACTATTGTAATTAAATCAGGCTTAGTTTATGAAGGTAAAAAGTTTAAAAAAAAAGCTAAAAAACTTTATTATCCTGGTGAGAATATTTTTTCAAACATTATCGTTAAAACATTATCGTTCTGTGAACATATTAATGGAAAAAATAAAGACCAACTTCTAGTTCGCCCAATTGAAATTTATGAATTTGCCCACTCAAATCAAAGCTCAATTCCAACATTACAAAAAGTAGATAGTGATATTTTTAATCTGACTTCAAAATCTATTTATTCATATAAATCAAATCAAATTATTAAAGGGACAAAAGATTTAAATTTAGTTTCAAATATTTTAAATTTCAAAACAAATAAATCATTAAATAAAAATATTAATATTCAATTATCAAATAATCAAAAATTTGGCTGTATTAATTTTGATGTTATTGAAAAATTAAATTTAATAAATTCTATTAGTCCGAATTTAAGGTATCAAAATATTCAGTCATGTTTTTTAATTCAACAAAAACAATTTATTAGTAATTATACATTATTAGGATACCTTGAAGCAGTAAGTCCAAATTCATTGGAAATTGTTAAATGTAAAGTTAAAAAACAAAATAATAAACAAATCTTTTTAATTTCAAATGATGATTGTTTAACCGTAAAAAAAACCGAAATTGGGAACAAAAAGTTAAATGACTTTATTGTGTCAAAAAATAATTTGGCAAAAATTGGTAAAATTATTATTGAAAATAAAGATTTTGTTACAATTCAAAAAGGTCGTCCGTATTTTTTCCCAAATTGTAATAACGAAAATACAGGTTTAAAAACAAATTTCCAATATAAATTAGTATCACCTTCTCGAGTTTTATCGAATTTTCAAACAGACCGAACAATCTCATTAACGTACTATAATATTGTTAAGTTATCAGTAAAGCGAAATCTACGTCCACTTCAAACATTATTATCAAAACAAAGTCTTAAATCGGAATTTTCAAAATTATTTATAAAAAATAATGGAAAATTGTACAGTTGCTTAATTCCTCAATTTTTTACTAAATTTAGCATTAAAGACAAAAATTCCGATTTAAACGTTCAACGTTTATTACGCTCAGATAGTCCAACAAAATTAGGAAATAAAAAAATTGGTCGAACTTTATTGTTACAAAGTTCTGATTTAATTGAAAATTTCAATAAAAAGTCTTTGACTAATACATCAAACTATCAATTAACCTTATTAAAATTTGTTGAGCAGCCTTTTACAAAATCGACAAAAGCTATTGGTTTATATTCGATTACTGAAGATTATTTTGAACAAGATGTGAATAGCGTTTTTTGTAAAAATACTGAATTTATTGAAGCAGGAAAAACGATTGGGTTACTAAATTTAGAAAAAGAAATTACAGGTGATATTGTTCAAGGTTTACCAAGAATTGAGGAAATTCTAGAAGCCCGGAAAAAAAATCTTGTCATGAAACGTATGCCGACTAGTCAGAAGAAAGGACTTTTAATTCAAAAAACGAGTCTTGATACTAATTTTGAATTTAAGAAGTTAGGAACAACAATTCAAGAGAATGATAAAATTAATCCTCATAAACTTTTAAAAGTTTATTTTAATTATTATGGTTCTTTGAAATATTTTTTATGTGATAAAACTAAAAAATTCAAATATACTCGTCTAATTGACAATTACGAAGGAAGTTATAAAAGCTTTAAAAAAGTTCAATTATTTATTTTAAATGCAGTTCAAGCTGTTTATCAATCACAAGGCGTTACGATTAATGACAAACATTTAGAAGTAATTATTAAACAAATGACAACAAAAGTTTTAATTACATATGAAGGTGAAACACCATTATTAAGACGTGAAGTAATTGATTTATATCATATTCAATATATTAATGAAATTATTAGAATGGAACGAAAACAAGTTGCCTGTTACATTCCACTATTACTTGGTATTACAAAAGCCGCGTTAAATAATCCAAGTTTTGTTTCTGCAGCAAGTTTCCAAGAAACAACTCGAGTTCTTACAAAAGCTGCTATTGAAGGTCGAATTGATTGGTTAAGAGGATTGAAAGAAAATATCATTATAGGTCATTTAATTCCATCAGGAACAGGTGCTCAAAATTATCGGAATTCCTTTCAACAACCCTTGCCAACATTAAATAGATCAAAGACCATTTCTGTTAGATTTGAAAATGATAAACAAAAATCTAGACAAGTTAATTAAGATTTGGTATATTTGAGTGTAGAAATATATTTATATATATATTGTATATACACAATTAAGTACTTTAAAATTTTTATGTCTGATATTACTTTATCACAATTATTAGAAGCTGGTGTTCATTTTGGTCATAAAGCTCATCGTTGGAACCCAAAAATGTTTCCTTACATTTACAGTGAAGTAAATAATATTCATATCTTAGATTTGATACAATCTGCTACACTATTAAAAGTTGCAAATGGATACTTAGAAACAGCGGCTAGTGAAGGAAAAACATTCTTGTTTGTAGGAACAAAACGTCAAGCAACTACACTTATTGCCCAAGAAGCAAAACGTTGTAACTCGTATTATGTTAATCACCGTTGGCTTGGTGGTATGTTAACAAACTGGTCAACTGTAAAAGAACGCATTAAACGGTTAAAAGATTTAGAAAAACAAGAAGCCGATGGAACGTTTGACTTACTATCTAAAAAAGAAGTTGCCGTTCGTCGAAAAGAATTATCAAAATTACGTAAACATCTAGATGGTATTAAAACAATGCCAACTATCCCAGATGTTGCTGTTATTATTGATCAAAAGCGTGAAATTACTGCCGTTTTAGAATGTCGCAAATTAGGAATTCCAATTGTTTCGATTTTAGATACAAATTGTGATCCTGAGCTAGTAGATGTTCCGATTCCTGGAAATGATGATGCAGTACGATCAATTAAATTAATTTTAAACTCCCTAACAGATAGCATTATTAAAGGTCAATATCAAGTTGAATAATTTGGTATTAGTCGACTATTAAGCTAAAAAATAGAGAAATAATCCAAAAATATAAAATATCTATATTATACCTTATAATTTGTTAAGATTTCTATTGGGTGATTTTGAATATATACATTAATTCAAACTCACCTAATACTTGTAATATTTTATAAAGATAAATTTAATGCTAACACAAAAATTTTAATTATTAATCAGCTAAAACTGGTAATTTCGAATGATTAGTTATCAAAATCTAGCTGAATACTATTAAATTTATAAAAATAAGTTAAGAAATAGTGAAAAAAAGAATCATAGATATTAAATACAATATCTATGATTCTCTCAGGATTTAACCGATTTTAATTTAAAAAATTAAAATTAGTAACGACCGCCTTCTGGATTCGCTTGTACACTGTAAGATTTAATAGTGTATTGGATTTGACGACCTTTTCCTTCTGTACGTTCTAAGTAGAAACCTGGTTCGCTTGTAGGACGGTTTACGATAAAAGACATAACACAACTTTCTACACCGTAACTTGCATCAAATGCATTTAAACGGATATAACCAGCTGCACATGCTTTACGAGCTTCACGTAATTCAAACATTACAGATGCTGGATCTTTAATGTCAAATAAAGGTAAACCCCATAATTCCCAGTAGTTGTTACGTGGGTGTGGATCATCTGTCCACTCAACGTTCATAGCCCAACCTTTAGAGATTGCGTACGTGATTTGTTTTTCAATTTGTTGATCAGTTAAATCTGGTAAGAACGAGAAACAACCTTGTGTAAGTCTCACTATTCAAATACTCCTTTAATTTTTTTAAAAGTAACTTATTATACGTTTGCTGTTGGTGTTTCAGCGAAATCAGCTGTATCTGTAGAAGTATAGTTGAAGCTAATATCTTTCCATAAATCTAAAGCTGTTTGTAACGGACCACATGTTTTAGCAGCGTTACGTAAAATTTGTGGACCAACTTGTTGGTTGAAGTAGTCTGCACCTTCGTTACGTGCTAATACCATTGCTTCTAAAGCAACACGGTTAGCTGTAGCACCGGCTTGAATACCATCTGGGTGACCAATTGTACCACCACCGAATTGTAATACTACGTCATCACCTAAGTAATGTACTAATTGGTGCATTTGACCACAGTGAATACCACCTGAAGCAACTGGCATACAACGACGTAAAGAAGCCCATGGCATTTCGAAGAAAATACCAAAAGGTAAGTTAACTTCTAACGTTGTTAAACGTAAAACATCATAGAAACCTTTAATCATTAAAGGATCACCTTCTAATTTACCTACAACTGTACCTGCGTGGATATGATCTACACCAGACATACGCATCCATTTACAGATTACACGGAAGTTAATACCATGGTTTTTTTGACGAGCGTAAGTTGAGTTACCAGCACGGTGTAAGTGTAAAAGCATATCATTTTTACGAGCCCATAAAGCAATACTTTGAATTGCTGTGTAACCCATTACTAAATCGATCATAACAATTACAGAACCTACTTCTTTAGCGTACTCAGCACGTTCATAAACGTCTTCCATTGTAGCACCTGTAATATTTAAGTAAGAACCTTTAACTTCACCTGTAGCAGCTGAAGCACGGTTAATACCTTCCATACAGTTTAAGAAACGTTCTCTCCAACGCATAAATGGTTGTGAGTTAATGTTTTCATCATCTTTTAAGAAGTCTAAACCACCTTTTAAACCTTCGTATACTACACGACCATAGTTTTTACCAGATAAACCTAATTTAGGTTTTACAGTAGCACCTAATAAAGGAACACCATATTTATTTAAACGTTCACGTTCTACAACAATACCTGTTGCAGGACCTTGGAATGTTTTTAAGTATGAGTGAGGAATACGCATATCTTCTAAACGTAAAGCCGCTACTGCTTTGAAACCAAATACGTTACCAATGATAGAAGCTGTTAAGTTAGCTAATGAACCTTCTTCAAATAAATCACATTCGTATGCGATAAATGCAAAGTATGTATCAGCTGCATTTGGAACTGGATCTACACGGTAAGCTTTTGCACGGTAACGATCACAAGCTGTTAATAAATCAGTCCATACAACTGTCCAAGTTGCTGTAGAAGATTCACCAGCTACTGCAGCCGCAGCTTCTACTGGATCTACACCTGGTTGTGGTGTAATACGGAATAATGCAAGAACATCAGTAGTTTTTACTGCGTATGAAGCATCCCAGTAACCCATTTTAGCGTAAGGGATTACACCAGATTCGTAACGGTCACTTTTAATTCGAGTCCGTTCTGATACAGATTGAGACATTG
>Ga0209812_10000232_pt1 | contig 52431 bp, 51 predicted proteins | sample JI71714BDNA_FD_187502 | JGI IMG/M metagenome (GOLD analysis project Ga0209812, IMG submission 187502) | Wastewater effluent complex algal communities from Wisconsin, to seasonally profile nutrient transformation and Carbon sequestration -... | ecosystem: Engineered > WWTP > Effluent > Algae...
GTCCTCGCCGTCCAGTTCGTTGACCCGCTGCTGGTAGTCCTTGTAGCGACGGTCCAGCGTCTTCCGGATCGCGGCGTCATCGCGACCGGCCAGCTTCAGCCGCAGCCAGTCGTTCTTGACGCGCTTGCGCCACAGCTCGTCCAGCTCCGACGTATCGCCGGCCCAGGTGACGTTCTGGCGGTTGTAGTTGAAGTCCTCGTCGACCGCGAAGTCGAAGCCTTTGTCGAGCAGCGCGCGGGCATGAGCGGTGCGTTCGCTGACCCGCTTCAGGTAGGTCCGGTAGATCGTGAAGGCCGGGCTCAGGTCCTGCTGCTCGATCGCGTCGTCCAGCTGCTTGCGGTAGCGGGCGAAGCCCTCGACATCGGCCTGGGTCAGAAACCAGCGGTCACCGTCCAGCGAGTCGAGGTAGGCGGTGAAGATCGCCTGGCTCATCGCATCGTCCAGCGGACGGGCGCTGTAGTGCAGCCGGGTCAGGAAGCGCGAGACCCAGACGGCCGCCTCGCCCTGCTGCTCGCTCGGTTTCAGCTCGACCTGCTGCCCCGCGGGGACATTGGCACCCGCACCGAGGCTGGTGGCGCCGAGGATCAGGGCGGCAAGGAGGCGACGCATGGGAATTCCTTTATGGGGGGACGTACGGTTCAGGGCGTGAGGCGGGTGGCGATGGCCGAAGGTTCCCGGGCGCCGGGAATCTTCAGGCCGGCGCCATGCGCAACTTCATCGGCGTGATAGGACGAACGAACCAGCGGACCGGAGGCGACGTTGCCGAAGCCCATCGCCTCGCCGACCGCGCGGAAGTCGTCGAACTCCTCGGGCGTCCAGTACTTCAGCACCGGGTGGTGGTGCGCGGTCGGCTGCAGGTACTGGCCGAGCGTGACGATGTCGACGTCGTGGGCGCGCAGATCCTGCATCGCGACGATGACCTGCTCGCGGGTCTCGCCCAGGCCCAGCATGATGCCGCTCTTGGTCGGGATGGTCGGGTGCTGCGCCTTGAAGCGCTGCAGCAGCTTGAGCGACCAGGCGTAGTCGGCCCCCGGACGCACGGTCGGGTACAGCGGCTCGACGGTTTCGAGGTTGTGGTTGAAGACATCGGGCGGGTCGCTGGCCAGCACCTCCAGCGCGCGGTCCATCCGGCCCTTGCCGCGGAAGTCCGGGACCAGCACCTCGATGACGATCTCCGGAGCGGCGGCGCGCACCGCGCGGATGCACTCGGCGAAGTGGCTGGCGCCGCCGTCGCGCAGGTCATCGCGGTCGACCGAAGTGATCACCACATAGCGCAGATTCATGTCCGCGACCGTGCGGGCGAGGTTTGCCGGCTCGTTCGGATCGGGCGGCTTCGGCCGGCCGTGGGCGACGTCGCAGAAGGCGCAGCGCCGCGTGCAGACCTCGCCGAGGATCATGAAGGTCGCGGTGCCCTTGCTGAAGCACTCGTGGATGTTCGGGCAGCTGGCTTCCTCGCAGACCGTGACCAGCTGGTTCTGCCGCAGCTTGGCCTTCAGTCGCTCGACCGCGTTGCCGGTCGGCAGGCGGACGCGGATCCAGGAGGGCTTGCGCAGCCGCGGGCCGGTGGGGTCGAAGGTGACCGGGTTGCTGCCGATCTTGTCGGCGCCGACTTGCTTCTCGCCGACCACCAGGGCCGGGATCTCCTTGCTGACGTCCACCGTGCTTGTGCGCTCCACGCCGTGTTCCCTTGCGAGGGTGGGCCAGTGTAACGCGCCGTCCGGCGCTCGCCCGTGCGGGAAGTCAGCGGGTCAGACGGGACAGCTCGGCGGACAGGCCTTCCGGGTCGCCGAGGTTCAGCTCGATCAAACGCTTGAGGTGGGTGAAGCTGTCGAAGTCCATGCGCCCTGCACGGAAGCCGAGCCGGTCCTCCTCGATCCGCGCCAGCTCGACACCCATGCTGATCACCGCCGAGCCCTGCAGTCGGATCTCCAGACGGAAGTTCTGATCCTTGCGGCCGCTGAAACCCTCGGGTCGGGTGACCTGCGCGCCCTGCAGCGAGAGATCGAGGATCTGGGTTTCCCAGACCTGCGAGGAGGAATACAGCCGCACATCGTTGGACAGCGTGATCCGCGCGAAGCGGCGGTCGACGCTCTGGTCGTTGGTGGGTGGAGCAGCGGGGTCGGACATCGGGTGGGCTCTGCGGACGGGGCCGATGCCGGACTCTGGCACAGCGTGAGCGTCGTGTGCACGGCGAACCACGGTGGCCGGCGTGGTCGGCAACGTACCGGTCGACGCCGATGTTGCAATCAGGCCGCCGGGCAGTCGCCCCGGCCCCAGCGGACTCGGCCGGCGTTGTTGACCACCAGCACCCGGGTCGCGTTGGCGACCGGCAGTCGCGGGCAGACCCGGAAGGTCGCGTTGGTGCCGCTGGCGCGGCCGGTCGGCAGGTAGCGCAGCTGCGGTCGGCCGGTGTTGCTCAGGATCGTCACGCGGGCGGCGGCCCCGGCTTGCCAGATCACCCGCTCGCCCGGCTCCAGTCGGTCATTGCGATTGGCGTCGATGCCGACCAGGTAGCCGGCCTCCCAGCGACCGTCGCCGCTGCAGCGGCCCTGACCGGGGCAGACGATCACCGCTTGACGGGCCGACAGCGCCTGCGCGCGCGCCAGTGTCAGCGCCGAAAACAGCTGTCGCGCCGCCGCCTCGCTGGCGAGGCGCTGCATCAGCGCGCTGTAGCTCGGCGCGGCGAGGCCGAACAGCACCGCTGCCACGGTGAGCGCCATCAGCAACTCGATCAGGGTCAGGCCGCGCTGGGCGGTTTGCAGAGGGCAGGGCATGGCGCAACTCCGTGAGGTCGATGCGCATAGCCTCGCCGCGCCGGTCGGCGCCGACGATGGCGGGTTGTCGTCACTTACTGTGCGACCGTTCCTACAAGTCCGAGTGGGCTTCGCGCCGCCGCTGCCGCCGAACGCGCAAACTCCACGTTCCCCGTCCGTTCCCGGTGCCCCGATGGCCGACCGTTTCCAGCTGAAATCCGAGTTCCTGCCCGCCGGTGACCAGCCGCAGGCCATCGCCCGGCTGATCGACGGCCTCGACGCCGGCCTGGCGCATCAGACGCTGCTCGGCGTCACCGGCTCCGGCAAGACCTTCACGATCGCCAACGTGATCGAGAGCGTGCAGAAGCCGACGCTGGTGATGGTGCACAACAAGACCCTCGCCGCGCAGCTCTACGGCGAATTCAAGGCCTTCTTCCCGAATAATGCGGTCGAGTATTTCGTGTCCTACTACGATTATTACCAGCCGGAGGCCTATGTGCCCTCCAGCGACACCTATATCGAGAAGGATTCCAGCATCAACGAGCACATCGAGCAGATGCGGCTGTCGGCGACCAAGGCGCTGCTCGAACGCAAGGATGTGATCATTGTCGCCACGGTCAGCGCCATTTATGGCCTCGGCGATCCGAACAACTATTTCAACATGGTGCTGCATCTGACCCGCGGCGACCGGATTCCGCAGCGCGAGCTGATCCGCCGCCTGACCGAGATGCAGTACAGCCGCAACGACAGCGAGCTGCGCCGAGGCGCCTTCCGCGTCCGCGGCGAGACCATCGACGTGCATCCGGCCGAAGAAGAGGATCTGGCGATCCGGATCCAGCTGTTCGATGGCGAGATCGAGAGCTTGGCGGCGATCGACCCGCTGACCGGCAACGTCCGCCAGAAGCTGCCGCGCTACACCATTTATCCGAAGAGCCACTACGTCACCAGCCGGCGTACCGTGATCGCCGCGATGGACACGATCAAGGAAGAACTGCGCGGTCGGCTGGAACAGCTGTACGCCGACAACAAGCTGCTGGAAGCTCAGCGGCTCAAGGAGCGTTGCACCTTCGATCTGGAAATGATGCAGGAAGTCGGTTATTGCAACGGCATCGAGAATTATTCCCGGCATCTGACCGGCCGCGCCGAGGGTGAGCCGCCACCGACGCTGTTCGATTATCTGCCGCCGGATGCGCTGCTGGTCATCGACGAGAGCCACGTCACCGTGCCGCAGATCGGCGGCATGTTCCGTGGCGACCGCGCCCGCAAGGAGAATCTGGTCAATTACGGCTTCCGCCTGCCGAGCGCGCTGGACAATCGCCCGCTGCGCTTCGAGGAGTGGGAAGCGCGCGCGCCGCGGATCATTTTCGTCTCGGCCACGCCCGGCCCCTACGAGCTGAAGCAGAACCCGGAGGTCATCGAGCAGGTGGTGCGGCCGACCGGGCTGATCGACCCCGAAGTCGAGGTTCGGCCGGTCACCGGGCAGGTCGACGACCTGCTGTCGGAAATCCGCGAGCGCGTGGCGATGGGCGATCGGGTGCTGGTCACCACGCTGACCAAGCGGATGGCCGAGAACCTCACCGAATACCTCGCCGAGCACGGCGTCAGGGTCAACTACCTGCACAGCGACATCGAGACCGTCGAGCGCGTCGAGACGCTGCGCAACCTGCGGCTCGGCACCTTCGACGTGCTGGTCGGCATCAACCTGCTGCGCGAGGGCCTGGACCTGCCGGAGGTGTCGCTGGTCGGCATCCTCGACGCCGACAAGGAGGGCTTCCTGCGCTCCGGCGGCTCGCTGATCCAGACCATCGGCCGCGCCGCCCGCAACCTCCGCGGCAAGGCGATCCTCTACGCCGACGTCATCACCAACTCGATGCGGACCGCGATCGACGAAACCGCCCGCCGTCGCGAAAAGCAGCAGGCCTACAACGCCGAGCACGGCATCGTGCCGACCAGCATCCAGAAGAAGATCGTCGACATCCTCGAAGGCGCGCTGGACAGCCCGGTGCCCGGTCGCGGCAAACGCGGCAAGGCCGCAGCCGCTGCTGCGGCTGCCGTGGACCTGCCGAAGCCGGCGAAGGACCCGACGCTGATGGACGCCGAGGAACTCGGGCGGCTGCTGAAAAAGCTCGAAGACCAGATGTTCCGCCACGCCCAGAACCTCGAATTCGAGGCCGCCGCCAAGGTCCGCGACGAGATCCGCCGGATCAAGGAGCTGCGGATGGCGGTATGAGCCGGCCGCGACCTGCCGAGCGGCACGCGCTCGGCTTGTGCGATCCGCTGGCGCAGGCCACGGATCCGTCATACCCGCGCAGGCGGGTATCCGACCTTTCGTGGATTCCGGCGCGCGCGGCCAAGACGGTCAGGGCGGGCAGGGCATGCCTCGTCGTGCCGGACCCGCCTCGGACGTCAGGTCGCCGGATGGGCCTCCACCTCCGGCGGCAGCAGCTTGTACATCAGGGGCGTCACCACCCGAGACAGCACGGTGGAACTGACCAGCCCGCCGATCAGCACCACCGCCAGCGGCGCATAGAGCGCCGAGCCGGACAGCGCCAGCGGCATCAGCCCGCCGATCGCGGTGACCGAGGTCAACACCACCGGCAGGAAGCGCAGCTCGCCGGCAGTGGCGATCGCTTCGTCCAGCGCCAGGCCCTCGCGGCGCAGCTCGTTGGTGAAGTCGACCAGCAGGATCGAGTTCTTGGTCTCGATGCCGACCAGCGCGACGAAGCCGATGATCGCCATGTAGCTCAGCGGGTAGCCGGCGACGTACAGCCCGACCAGCGCGCCGAGAATGCCGAAGGGCACCACGCCGAGCACGATCAGCGTGCTGCGGAAGCTGCCGAATTCCAGCACCAGCACGGCGAGGATGCCGAAGGTGGCGATGATCACCGCGGTGCCGAGGCCCCCGAGGCTGCTGGCTGCGGCCTCCGCCTCGCCGCCGGCCTCGATGCGGTAGCCGGCCGGCAGCGCCAGCGTCGCCAGCTCGGCATACACCGCCGCCGAGACCACGCCGGAGACCTCGCCCTGCCGGATGTTCGCGGTGATGGTGGCCATCCGCTCGCGATCCAGCCGCTCGATCTCGCTGGGGCCGCTGACCAGTCGCGGCTCGGCCAGCTGGCGGAAGGGGATCGCCGCGCCGGTGGTCTGACTGGTGAACCACAGCTGCTGCAGCACCGCCGGGGTCGGATGCGCCTCGGCCGGCAGCTTCAGCCGCACCGCGTAGTCATCGCCGCGCTCGTCGCGATAGCGCGCGGCGGTCAGACCGGTGGTGGCGAGCCGGGTCAGCCGGTCCAGCTCCAGACTGGGCACGCCGAGCAGGCCGGCCTCCAGCGGGTCGTAGCCCAGATCCAGATCGATCCGCGGCAGCCGCAGCGGATTGCTGATATCGCGCACGCCATCGACCGTCGCCAGCCGCTGCTCGACCGTGGCAGCCAGCGTGCCGAGCACCGCGAGGTCCGGGCCGACGATGCGTACCGCGATCGGCGCCTCGATCGGCGGGCCGTTCTGGAACTGGGTGACGGTGATCTGCGCGTCCGGATAGTCGGCAAAGCGACGGCGCAGGCCCTCCAGCAGCGCCTCGGATTCGGCACCGCGCCAGCGGTCGAGGGACACGAAGACCTCGGCCACATTGGCCTGCGTCTCGGCCGGGAACTCGTTGTAATAGATGAGCGGATTGCCGCGGCCCAGATTGGCCATCCGGTGCATCACGCCCGGTGTCTGGTCGAGGACTTCGTCGACGAAGCGCAGCGCCCGGTCGGTGGACGCCAGCGAGGAGCCCTCGGCGGCTTCGATCTGCACCAGAAACTGCGGCTTGTCGGCGGCCGGAAACAGCGAGAAGCCGAGCAGCGGCACCAGCCCCAGCGAGGCCACGAACAGCGCGGTGCAGATCGCGAGCGCCCGCTTCGGCGCGCGCAACGCCGCCGCCAGCACCGGCGCGTAGCCGTGGTGGATCAGGCCCTTCAGGGCGCGCAGCAGCGCGTTGCCATCGGCGTGCGCCTCGCGCGGCAGGAAGCGGCTGGCCAGAAAGGGCACGATCGTGAAGGCCACCAGCAGCGAAGCCGCCACCGTCAGCACCACCGCCAGCGGCAGCCCGCGGGTGAACTTGCCGGCGCCCTCGGGCAGGTTCAACAGCGGCAGGAAGGCCAGGATCAGCACCGCGGTGGTGCCGAGCACGGCGAGCGCGATCTGCTGCGTGCCGGCAATCGCCGCGGTCACCCGGTTCGCGCCCTCGCGCAGGTGGCGGGCGATGTTCTCGACCACCACGATAGCGTCGTCGACCAACAGCCCCAGCGCGACCACGAAGCCGGCGATCGAGATCTGGTTCAACGAAAAATCCAGCGCCCACAGCGCGGCAACGCCGATGGACAGCGACAGCGGGATCGCCACCATCACGATGCCGGCAGCGCGCAGGCCCAGCGGCAACAGCGTGATCGACACCAGCGCCAGCGCGATCAGGAAGTCCAGGCCGAGCCGACCGAGCCGGTCGGCGACGTTGTCGGCCTGCACGAAACCGACCTCCAGCCGCACGCCGGGCGGCAGCGTCTCGCGGAAGGTGGCCACCCGCGCGTCGATGCCCTGCTGCACCGCGAAGATGCTCTGACCGTCCTTCATGTTGGCGGTCACGAAGGCCGCGCGCTGACCGTTGTGCCGCGCCAGATGGGTGGCCTCGGACTCGGCCCAGGTCACGGCGGCCAGCTCGCGCAGCTGCACCGGCCGGCCGCTGCGTTCGGCCACCACCGTCCGCGCCACCGCCTCGACCGCGTCGTAATCGCCGGTGCCCTTCAGCGTGTAGCGCCGCGAGCCCACATCCACTGTGCCGCCCGGAATGCTGGCGCCCTCGCCCTGGATCGCCGCTTCCACCGTGCCGACGGCGATCCCGAGCGCCGCCATCCGGGGCAGGTCCAGCGTCACCCGCACTTCCGGCTCCGGAAAACCCCACGACTCGGCGCGACGGATGCCCGGCACGGTTTCCAGACTGTCCTCCAGCGCATCGGCCAGCTGCTTCAGCCGCCGCGCCTCCAGCGTCGGCGCCACCAGCGCCAGCTGCACGATGTTGACCAGCCCCGGATTGGCCTTGCGGAAGGTGATGTCGGTCACCCCGCTCGGCAGGCTGCCGCGCAGCGCGTTGACCTCGCGCACCACCTCGTCATATTTGTCGTCGGGATCGATGCTCCAGTCGAACTCGACGGAGATCACCGCCAGCCCGCTCTCGCTGGTCGAGCGGATTTCGGTCAGGTCCTCCAGCTCGGCCAGCGCATCCTCGATCGGATCGACCGCGAGGCGCTCGACGTCGATCGGGTCGGCGCCCGGGAAGCTGACGATCACCGTGGTGGTCGGGATTGGGAAGCTCGGATCCTCCTGCCGCGGAATCGCGCTCAGCGCGTAGGCGCCGAGGGCGACCAGCAGCAGCAGGGCGACGCTGGTGAACTGCCAGCGGCGGACGGAAAACTCCCACAGACTCATGGCTGCGCTCCCGGCGCCGCCAGCTCGCGCAGCGTCTCGCCCTCATCGAGGTACGCCGCGCCCTCGACCACCACGCGATCGGTGAGCGCCAGTCCCTCCAGCACCTGCACCAGCGTCACGCCGACCTCGCCCAGCACCAGCTCGCGCGCCACCGCGCGACCCTCGGCCGCGAGGAAGATCCGGCCGCGACCCTCGTCTACCGCCACCAGCGCCGAGGTCGGCACCGCCAGCCCGGTCGTCGCCGCGGCCTCGATCCACGCCCGCGCGATCAGCCCGCTTTTCAGCGACGCGGCGCGCGCCTCGTCCAGACCCGCCAGCGCCAGATCCACCGCCACCCCGCCGCTGCGCGGATCGACCTCGCCGCCGACCCGCTCGACCACTGCCGGCCAGTCCCCGGCCAGCGCATCCAGCCGCACCCGCGCCGTGTCGCCGGGCTTGAGCCGCAGCCCGTCGCGATCGGCCACCTGCGTGCGCACCCGCCAGCCGCCGCCCTGACCGCTCAGCTTCAGCACCGGCGTGCCGGCCGCCACCACCTCGCCCGGCTCGGCCAGCCGCGCCAGCACCACGCCGTCCGCCGCCGCGACGATCCGGCCATAGCGCGCCACGAAACGCGCCTGCTTCAGTGCCGCGGCCGCCACGTCCTCGCCGGTGCGGGCGTCGTCCAGCTGCTGCTGCGGCACCAGCTGCCGATCGCGCAGCGACTGCGCCCGCTCCACCTCGCGACGCGCCTGCGCCAGCGTCGCCTCCGCCTGCGTCACCGAGGCCTCCAGCGCGGTCGGCGTCAGCCGCGCCAGCAGCTGCCCGCGCCGCACCCGATCGCCGATATCCACCTCGATCCGCTCGATCACCCCCGCCGCCAGAAAGGCCAGCGTCGCCTCGTCGGCCCGCTCCAGCCGGCCGATCGCCGGCACCGGCAGCGCCGTGGCCGCCGGCTCCGGCGCGGCCAGCACCACCGGCGTGCCCGGCGGCGCCGGCGGCAGCGGCGGATGCCCGCCACTCCCGCAACCCGACAGACCCAGGATCAGAACGCCCACTGCCAGAGGTGCCCGCGACATCACAATGTTCCTGTTGTACACATTGTGGATAGTGTACACATCGACGCGGCGCACGAGTGGTGTCCCGAAAGTCACTCGGATTTCCGATGGATGGGGTGCCAAGGCAAGACGCGAGAGGGACGCAGTCGCAGCGTGACAGCGACGCCGAACAAGGCCGCATCAGTGAAGGAATTGCCGAGACACCCACTTATAGTCCAGCGATGAGCAGCAACCTGCGAAAACCCCGCGACGCCTACCACCACGGCAACCTCCGCGACGCCATCCTGCGCGTCGCCCGCCGCGAGCTGGACCTCGGTGCCTACGAGTCCCTGAGCCTGCGCGAACTGGCCAAGCGCGCCGGCGTCACCGCCAACGCGCCCTACCGCCACTTCGCCTCGAAAGAAGAAATCCTCGCCGAGCTCGCCGCCGAAGGCTTCCGCGAACTCAGCGCCCGCTTCGACGCCTACGCCGAGCCGGACCCGCGCACCCGGCTGATCCGCATGTCCGACCTCTACACCGGCTACGCGATGGACTACCCGCATCTGTACCGGCTGATGTTCGGCATGGAAAAAGCGGCGCTGATGGAGCACACCCCGCTGCACGAGGCCGCCACCGCCTGCTTCGGCCGACTGGTCGAAGGCGTCGCCCGCGCCGGCCGCACCGGCGGCATCGACGACCCCATGACCCTGCGCCGCGCCAACGCCATCTGGGCCATCGTCCACGGCTGGTCACGGCTGACCATCGACGGCATGACCCATTTCCAGCCGATCGACGCAAAGCCCCCGGCCGCGGAGATCGTGGCGGCCTTCGTGGCGGGGTGGAGTTAGGGCGGCGAGGGCGAGCCTCAGGCGATCCAGTCTTCCAGACGCAGTCCGCCGATGCGGGAAAACTCGCGGGTGTTGTTGCTGACCAGAATCAACCCGCGGGACCGGGCGTGCCCCGCGATCATCTGGTCGTAGGGCCCCACCGGCTGACCGATGCGCGCCAACTCGGCGCGGATCTGTCCGGTGTGAACCGCGGCGGGGGTGTCGTAAGCAAGCACGTCCAGCCGCGCGGCGAACTGCTCGATGTCGCGCAGATTGCGTTCGACCTGCTGCGAGCGCTCTGCACCGTAGACCAGTTCCATCATCGTCACCGTCGAGATGCACAGCTGATCCTGATGCTGCATGAAGCGTTCCCGCGCCGCGGCTGGGCGGTTCTTGATGACGTAGATGACGATGTTGGTGTCGAGCAGGTACTTGAGCATTTCTCAGAAGCCCTCGCGCGACTGTTCGGTCGGCTGGTCGCGCTGACGCATGAAGTCCTCGCTGACACCCTCCGCGTCGAACCAGCTGGCCCAGGCCTCGCCGGCGGGGGTGATCACCCGCGTGCGGCCCACGGCAACGATGTCGACCCGCGTCACGGAATCCGGCAGCGCAACCGGCTTGGGGAGTCGCACGGCCTGGCTCTTGTTGCTGCGGAACACGCTGGCTTTTTCCATGCCTGATCTCCGTCGTGGCCCCATCGCCAGGCAGCCTAGGAGCCGCGAAGGGATATGTCAAAGGGATATCCCGATTGCTGCGGTGCGCGCACTGCGCGACTCGAGATTCCCCACGCACCCCGCCGCTCGGCTTGTGCGAGCCACCGGCGCAGGCCACGATCGGGCCCTCGCGCCGATGCTGGCGAGGCCGTTCATGCCCACGATTCTGGACTACAGCGAAGACGACATCAGCGCCAAGTACATCACCCCGGCGCTGGCCCGCGCCGGCTGGGACGAGGCGCAGATCCGCCGGCAATACAGCTACGCGCCGGGCCGGGTGATCGTCCGCGGCAAGATGTCGCTGCGCGGCAAGCCGAAGCGCGTCGACTTCCTGCTGTTCCACCAGCACCTGCCGCTGGCGGTGATCGAGGTCAAACGCGCGCAGTTTTCGCTCGGCCACGGCCTGCAGCAGGCACTCGGCTACGCCACCGCGCTCGACGCCCCCTTCGTGTTCGCCAGCAACGGACTGGGCTTTCGCCTGCATGACCGCACCGGCGCCGAGGGCCCGGTCGAGACCGATCTGACGCTGGACGCCTTCCCGAGTCCGGCCGAGCTGTGGGCGCGCTACCGGCGCTGGAAGGGCTGGACCGTCGAGCAGGAACGCATCGTCCTGCAGCCCTTCCACGAGGACGACCTCGGCAAGGAACCGCGCTACTACCAGCGCAACGCGATCAACGCCGCGGTGGAGGCCATCGCCCGTGGTCAGCAGCGGCTCTTGCTGGTGATGGCCACCGGCACCGGCAAGACCTACACCGCCTTCCAGATCATCTGGCGGCTGTGGAAATCCAGCTGGCGGGCCGGCAAGCAGAAGCGCGTGCTGTTCCTCGCCGACCGCAACGTGCTGGTCAACCAGACCATGGTCAACGACTTCCGGCCCTTCGGCGCGGCGATGGCCAAGCTGTCGACCGCGGCGAAGACCATCGAACGCGCCGACGGCAGCAAGGTCGACCTGACGCTGGCGCTGGACGGCCAGCGCCGCATCGACACCAGCTACGAGATCTACCTCGGCCTGTATCAGGCGCTGACCGGCCCGGAGGAACGCGACCAGCTGTACCGCGAGTTCTCGCCCGGCTTCTTCGACCTGATCGTGATCGACGAATGCCACCGCGGCAGCGCCGACCAGGATTCGGCCTGGCGCGACATTCTCGACCACTTCAGCGGCGCCGTGCAGATCGGCCTGACCGCCACCCCGCGCGAAACCGCGTACGTCTCCAACATCGACTACTTCGGCCCGCCGGTCTACAGCTACAGCCTCAAGCAGGGCATCCAGGACGGCTACCTCGCGCCCTACAAGGTCATCAAGGTCCACCTCGACATCGACGTGCAGGGCTACCGACCGGCGAAGGACGAGACCGACCGCCACGGCAAGCTGATCGAGGACCGGATCTACAACCGCATCGATTACGACCGCACGCTGGTCATCGATAGCCGCACCGAGCGCGTCGCCCAGTGGATCACCCGCTTCCTGCAGGAGAGCGGCAACCGGATGCAGAAGACCATCGTGTTCTGCGTCGATACCGAACACGCCGACCTGATGCGCAAGGCGCTGGTCAACGCCAACCCGGATCTGGTGCAGAAGAACGCCCGCTACGTCATGCGGATCACCGGCGACGACGCCGACGGCGTGGCCCAGCTCGACAACTTCATCGACCCGGAAGCCGACTGGCCGGTGATCGTCACCACCTCACGGCTGTTGTCCACCGGCGTCGACGCGCAGACCTGCCGGCTGATCGTGCTGGACCGCGCAGTGGGCTCGATGACCGAGTTCAAGCAGATCGTCGGCCGCGGCACCCGCATCCACGCCGCCACCCACAAGCTGTACTTCACGCTGGTCGACTTCCGCGGCGCCAGCAGCCACTTCGCCGACGCCGACTTCGACGGCGAGCCGGTGCAGGTCTACAAGCCCGGCCCCGACGACTCGACCCAGCCACCCGACCCGCCGGCCGCCACCGAGCCCACCGAACCCGCAGACGACGGCAGCGACCCCGACGCCCCGGACCCGCGCGGCAGGCCCGAGCCCGGCACCGTCGGCCCGGACACCATCGTCGAGCCGCGCGCCAAGTACTACATCGACGGCCGCCCGGTTCACGTCGCCACCGAGCGTGTTGAATACCTCGACGCCGACGGCAAACTGGTCACCGAATCGCTGCGCGACTACTCGCGCAACACCATCCGCCGCCAGTACGGCAGCCTCGACCAGTTCCTGCGCCGCTGGCAGGGCGAGGCCCGCAAGCAGGCCGTGCTCGACGAACTCGCAGAAGCCGGCCTGCCGCTGGAGCCGCTACGCGACGAACTCGGCCCCGATCTGGACCCCTTCGACCTGATCTGCCACCTTGCCTACGACCAGCCGCCGCTGACCCGCCGCGAACGGGCGCTGGGCGTGCAGAAGCGCGACGTCTACACCCGCCACGGCGCCCAGGCCCGCGCCGTGCTGGCCGCACTGCTCGACAAGTACCGCGACGAGGGCGTGGTCGACGGCCTCGACAACCTCAAGATGCTCGAAGTCCCGCCGCTCAACGCGCTCGGCACCACGATGCAGCTGGTCAAGCTGTTCGGCAGCAAGGCCGCCTTCCTCGACGCCGTCCACGCCCTGCAGGCCGCGCTGTACGAGGACAGCGCCTGAGGTGTGTGGCGCAAGACCTTGCAGCGAGACGAGATCGCCACGGCGCTTTGCGCCTCGCGATGACGAACTCTTGGGCGAGCCACGCACCGCTGCGCCAGACATGGCGTGTCCGGACGCGTTCTTCATCTACCCCATCATCGCGAGACACACCACCAGCCCGTCATCGCGAGGCGCGCAGCGCCGTGGCGATCTCAACGCCCCCGCGGGATCGTTCTGCCTCAGAAGCCGCCGATCACGCCCGAGTTCAAGCCGCGTCGGCGTCCGGCGTCAGCCGCGCCAGCCATTCCTCGGCGGTCGTGCAATCCAGAAAATCCTCGGCCAGCACTTCCAGCCGCTGCAGATTGCCGATGAACTGCAGGCGCTCGGCCACCTGCGCCGCCACCTCCGGCCCGAAGCGCTTGCGCGACTGCCGTTCCAACGTCGAGCACTGCATCTCGCGGCGACCTTCCTGCCGGCCTTCCTGCCGGCCTTCCTGCCGGCCTTCCTGCCGGCCTTCCTGTCGACCTTCCTGTCGACCTTCCTGTCGGCCCTCTAGCCGACCCTCCTTCAGGGCGTCGCGCTTCCACTGCTCGGCCCAGGTCAAGCGTCGTCTATCCAGCATTTCCGGTACCTCCGCCAGTTCCACGAAGCGGCTCCATTCTACGTCCGGCAGCTGATCCGGCAGGTACACCTGCGTCAGCCAGACCAGCAGGCTGTCCCGCAGCGCCTGACGTCGCGAAGGCGCGAGTAGCGCCTGCGCCTCGGTCAGCACCTGGGCGACTTCCTCCGGTCCGGCGCTGTGCTCGATCCGGAAGATCAGCTGTGCCAGATTGCCGACCGGGCTGTCCGGATCGCCCCGATGCTCGGCCTCGTCGATCAGCAGCGCCTGCAGCTGCGGCTGGAAGCGCTCCAGCGCCGCCGGCAGCTTCGGCCGCAGGCCCGCCAGGCTCATCGGCGTCGTCCAGCGCCGGCTGCCGCGATACAGCACCACTGGCAGCACCGGCGGCAACGCATCCCGATCCTTCAGCACCCCGGAGCGACGCAGCTGCTCGTAGCAGCCGAGTACGTACTGCAACATGCGCAGCGGCATCCAGCGCTCGGGCTTACTCTGAAATTCCAGCAGCAGATAGACGTAAAGCCAGTCCTCCCCGCGCCATTTCAGCCGCCACACCACGTCGGAATGCCGCTGCCGCAGCTTCTGGTCGATCGAGCCGGTCTCGATGCGCTCCAGCGTCGTGTAGTCGAGGTCTTCCGCCCAAGCGTCCGTGACGCAGGCGCGCAGCAGGTCGGCGACCAGCTCGGGATGGGAGAACAGCCGTTTGTAAGCAGCATCGTGACGCATGACCGCAAGCATGCGCGACGCCCAGGCCGGACGCCAGCGCACCCGTCCCCGAAGCTCGTGCGCCCCGCCATTGCAGCCCGCGCCGCGGCGCCGCACTCTCCCGGCGACCGAGTACAGGCACCAGACCCCATGAGCGTCCGCAGTACCGTCAAATCCATCCAGGACACCATGCGCCAGGACGCCGGCGTCGATGGCGACGCGCAGCGGCTGTCGCAGCTGTGCTGGCTGTTCTTCCTGAAGATCATCGACGATCAGGATCAGGCGCTGGAGCTGCTGGACGACGACTACCGAAGCCCGATCCCGCCGCCGCTGCAGTGGCGGAACTGGGCGGCGGACCCGGAAGGCCGCACCGGCGACGCGCTTTTGGAGTTCATCAACCTGGAGCTGTTCCCGGCGCTGAAGTCGCTGACCGCCAAGGGCCGCTGGGCCAATCGCGCGCGGGTGGTGCGCGGCGTCTTCGAGGACGCCTACAACTACATGAAGTCCGGTCAGCTGCTGCGGCAGGTGATCAACCGCATCCAGACCGTCGACTTCAACGACCTCGCCGATCGCCGCCACTTCGGCGAGATCTACGAGCAGCTGCTCAACGACCTGCAGAGCGCCGGCAACGCCGGCGAGTACTACACCCCGCGCGCGGTGACCGCCTTCATGGTCGAGCGCATCGACCCGAAGCCCGGCGAAATCCTGTTCGACCCGAGCTGTGGCACCGGCGGCTTTCTGACCTGCGCGATCCGCCACATGCGCGAGCGCTACGTCAAGACGCCCGCCGACGAGGAGCGCCTGCAGGCCGGGCTGCGCGCGGTCGAGAAGAAGCCGCTGCCGCACATGCTCTGCGTCACCAACATGCTGCTGCACAACATTGAGGACCCGAGCTTCGTCCGCCATGACAACACGCTGGCGCGGCCCTACATCAGCTGGGGCGCCGAGGACCGCGTGGACGTCATCCTGACCAATCCGCCCTTCGGCGGCCGCGAGGAAGACGGCATCGAGAGCAACTTCCCGCAGCACCTGCGCACCCGCGAAACCGCCGACCTGTTCCTCGCTCTGTTCCTGCGCCAGCTCAAACCCGGCGGCCGCGCCGCGGTGGTGCTGCCCGACGGCACCCTGTTCGGCGAGGGCGTGAAGACCCGCATCAAGGAACAGCTGCTGGAAGACTGCCGGCTGCACACCATCGTGCGGCTGCCGAACTCGGTGTTCCGGCCCTACGCCAGCATCGGCACCAACCTGCTGTTCTTCGAGAAGGGCGCGCCCACCGAGGACGTCTGGTACTGGGAACACCGCGTGCCCGAGGGCCAGAAGGCCTACTCGATGACCCGACCGATCCGGCTGGAGCACTTCGCCGACTGCGCTGCGTGGTGGGGCGGCGCCGACCGCCACGGCCGCGTCGAGAACGACCGCGCCTGGCGCGTCAGCGCCGAGCAGATCAAGGCCCGCGGCTACAACCTCGACATCAAGAACCCGCACGCGGTCGACGCCGACCACGGCGACCCCGAACACCTGCTCGCCGAACTGGACCAGGCCGAAGCTGACGTCCAACGCCTGCGCGAGCAGCTGAAGGCCGTGCTGGCCGAGGCGCTGCTGCGATGAGCGACGCTCGCCCGCACGCCCTCGCCGAGTACACCCGCGTGGTCGCCGTCGCCGACGGCCACCGCTTCGAGGTGGCGCGACTGCATTGGCCGCAGGTCGGCGAGTCCGAACGCGTCTGGCGCCCCTTCCGCCACTGGAAACGCCCACCCGACGCTGCGCAAATCCGCCGCGCCGAAGCCGCCGCCCTGCGCAACCCGCGCTACTTCCGCACCTGCAGCCACTGCGGCGAATCGACCCCGAGCGGCTACCGCTATGACGACTACTGCCACCCCTGCGCCGCGGCCGTCCTCGGTGTGCGCTACTGAGAACGACATGGACACCCCCGAGCTGCTGACCCACTTCAACCGCCTCGCCGACGCCCCCGGCGCGATCCCGCGCCTGCGCCGACGGGTGCTGGACCTGGCCGTGCGCGGGAAATTGGTGGCGCAGGATCCGGCGGATGAGCCGGCGTCTTGCGCACTCGGCCGAATCTCATTGATTCGCCATGAATTGATGGATGGGATGAAATCAAGAACGGCGAGAAGCTCTTCTGCGTTATCTGCTAAATCTCCGGAAGCATTGCCAGCGCAGTGGAGCACAGCAAAATTATCGGACCTTGTGCGCGTTCTAAATGGCAGAGCATACAAGAAGACCGAACTTCTCGAATCAGGCACGCCCGTACTTCGCGTTGGCAACCTTTTCACATCAGAGCATTGGTACTTCTCCAACCTTGAGCTTGAAGCCGACAAGTGCTGTGAAGAAGGAGACTTGTTGTACGCTTGGTCAGCATCTTTCGGGCCGTTTATCTGGACAGGTCCGCGAGTAATTTTTCATTACCATATCTGGAAGCTTGATCTATTCAGTGCAGCCGACCTTGAGAAGCGATATCTCTATCTTTACCTCTTACAGAAGACGCGAGAAATCAAGGATGCCAGCCATGGAATATCGATGGCACACATGACGAAGGAGAAAATGGAACAACTGACAGTTCCTTTGCCGCCACTCGCCGAACAACACCGCATCGTCGCCAAAGTCGACGAGCTGATGGGCCTGCTGGACCAGATCGAAGCCCGCCAGACCGCCCGCGAAGCCACCCGCCGCCAACTCACCACCGCCAGCCTCGCCCGCCTGAGCACCAGCGACACCAGCCCCGACGACTTCCGCGACCACGCCCGCTTCCTCCTCGACCACCTCCCCGCTCACACCAACAGTCCCGAACAAGTCAGGCAACTCAGGAGAAAGATTATTGAGCTCGCAGTGATCGGCGCATTGAGTTCGGAAGTAAGTGAAAGGACGGCCGACAGAGCCTCGACAATTACCTTGGATTCGATGACCCTCAAGGTGCCGCCCGAATGGAAAGTCGGCACGCTAAGCGACGCAATTAGCGATGGTCCACAAAATGGAATTTCTCCAAAGAAATCGGATGTAAAGAGTGGCCCGAAATCACTCACGCTTACTGCAACGACCAGCGGCAAACTAGACGTTTCCTTCCACAAGCACATTGAATTAAGCACCCAGGATGCCGAGAAGTATTGGCTACAACCTGGCGACCTGCTGTTCCAGCGAGGCAACACTAGAGAATACGTTGGCATGGCCGCCATATATGATGGGCCCGAAAAGGAATTCGTTTTTCCAGACTTGATGATTAGAGTGAGATTAAAGCCTGGAATAAACCTGCGCTTCATGCATCTCTGGTGCATTTCCCCTGCTGCGCGGGAATATTTTTCAAGAAACGCGTCTGGCGCACAAGAAACCATGCCGAAGATAAACCAGCGCATCCTCTTGGATTTGCCAATTCCACTTCCGACCCTGAAAGAGCAGGAAATCATTGTCGCTAAGGTCGACGAACTGATGACCCTCTGCGACCACCTCGACGCCGCTCTCGACCGGGCCGAAACCAGCCGCACCCGCCTGCTAGACGCCGAGTTGCACGCGGCTCTCGACAATCGCGAACCCTCGGAGCTCGCAGCATGATGGAGATGGTCACCGCAACCCGCTTCGAGCGCCGGATGACGAGCGGCAAGACGGAGCCGTGCCTGCTGACCTGCGAACGTGAAGATGGCTCGGAGGTCGAAGTTGTCGCCAAATTCTCCAAGGGTTGCGATCGCGACGTGGTCGCGCTGGTCGTCGAAGCCCTCTGCGCCATGCTGGCCAAAGACTTGGGCTTGCCGGTGCCCGAACCGCTGCTGGTAACTGTCGACGACACCTTCATTCAGTCACTGCCTGATCAAGCCCGCAACGCCGCTGCTCAGATGCGCGCAAGCTGTCGGGTGGCCTTCGGTTCCGCGAAGCTTCCGGATGACTTCACTGTGTGGATTCCGGATGGCTCGATTCCGTCGAGCCTCCGTCAAGATGCGTTGGAAGTGTTCGCGTTCGACTGCTTGATCGACAACCCGGATCGGCGGGTCACGAAGCCGAACCTGCTCTTCAACGGCAGCAGTCTGGCCATCATCGATCACGAAATGGCGCTGATGACAGACCTTGGGAGCCTCTGGTGGCAGCCTCCGTGGGTGCTTGGTGCACTGACCCAACCAGCTCCGCAACACGTGCTCTTTGCCAGGCTGCGCGGACATCAAGCCTCGCTGGAACGCCTGCTGGATGCGTGGTCGGCGATCAGCAATGAGCGACTGAGCCAGTACCTAGCCGCGCTCCCAACGGAATGGATCATGAACGGTCAGCCCGCCCGAAAGGCACTGGCGTACCTCCAGTCGCTCAGGGACAATGCGAAAGCGGCCCTGGATGAGGTCGCGAGGGTGCTGTCATGAGTGCAAGGATTGCCTACAGCTACGTCGTGCTGCGTTACATGCACGACATCACCACGGGCGAGTTCGTCAATGTTGGCGTGGCGCTTTATGCGCCAGCGCGGAATTTTCTTGGCGTGCGCTGCCGTTCGACATATGGTCGGCTCAGCAGGCTGTTCCCGAATCTGCGTGCAGATCACTTCAAGTCGCTCATGAAAAATATCGAGAGCGCTTTCAGGAATCATGCTTCGCGCCTGCAGAACGAACTTCCACTCGTCGCAGGTGAGTCCGTTCTGGACTTCGCGCATGCAGTTTTGCCGCCGGATGACAGCTCACTGCAATGGGGGCCGGTCAGCTCAGGTTTGAGCGCGGATCCTGAGATCGCACTGGAAAAAATTTTCCAGCGCATGGTCATGCGACATGAAGACCGCTCCGGACGCGATCGCCGCGGAGAGGAAGACGTGTGGCGTTCCTTCAAGACCACGCTGGAGCGACGGAATATTATCGACTATCTTGAGCCACACACGATCGCGGTGAAAGATGACGAGGTCGAGTTCAAGCACACCTGGAAGAATGGCGTGCTCCATTGTTTTGAGCCGGTATCATTCGACTTGGCGAGTGCGGACAGCATCAAGGAAAAAGTGCATCGTTGGCTGGGTCGCATCTACAGCATTCACCAGAGCAACGAGAAATTTGAGATTTACTTTCTGGTCGGTGAACCCGCAGATGAAAAGCTTAAATCGCATTATGAAAAAGCAATCAAAGCACTAGCTCGCGCACCCGTCAAGAGCCAGATTTTTTCCGAGTCAGAAGCGGAAAAATTCGCGGAGCAACTTGCGCGTGAAATTAGGAGTCATGAGGCCGAAGTTGGCGCAGGCCACGCCTCGCGCGTGAACTGAAGTCGCGCTTCAGCCAGGGGACTCTGCGTGCTGACAACGAGCACCGCCCTGATCGTCGAATTGATCCGCCGCTACTCGGTGCTCGGTTTCGACTGCAGCCTGATCGAGGTGCAGAAACTGGCGTGGTTTCTGGAGCGCGCGATCCGGGCGTATGCGCTGCCGGATCCATTGGACCTGCTTTTCAACGCCAATCGTTACGGGCCTTACGCGCATCGGTTGACCAAACTGCTGGAGCAAGTCGATGGCAGCTATCTGGAATGCGATAAGCAGCTGACCGATGCAGCACCTCTTGATTGCGTCTGGATTCGCCGCGAGCGCGAGGCGGAACTGTCGGCTTATCTGGCCAGTGCCGAGGTCGCGCCCTATCGCGAGGTGCTGGAGCGCGTGGGCGCCTTGATTGACGGCTACGAATCGCCCTTCGGCATGGAGCTGCTGGCCACCGTCGACTGGCTGCTCACGCGCGAGGGCACGCCGCCCGAGACCACCGCCATTCTGGCCGCGCTCGCGCATTGGCCGGCTGGCCCGGAGCACGCCCGCCGCAAACAGGCCATCTTCGATGCACGGACCATCGATCTGGCGTTGAAGCGGCTGGGCACGCGCTTCGCGTTCCAGTGATCGAGAATCCGGCTTCCGCAAGCGGCGGAAGCCGACCATGTCTCCGTCTATCCCGAAACCGCCTCCGGATCCGCACGCCGAGCTGACCATGCAGCAAGCGGCCGACGTCCTGAACGTCTCGCGGCCCTACCTGATCGGCCTGCTGGAGCGCGGCGTGTTGCCCTTCCACAAGGTCGGCACGCATCGACGCGTGCGCTTCAGCGATGTCATGGCCTACCGCGAACGCTCGCTGGCCGAGCGGCAGGCGGCGCTGGATGATCTGGCCGAGCAGGCGCAGGAACTGGGGATCGGGTACTGAGGGCACGTCGGGCGAGGTCGGGATGCGCATGGCCGAGTGCCGACGCCGAAGCGATCCGGTGCAGATCGCCACGGCGCTACGCGCCTCGCGATGACGAGCATTGGGGGCCGCCAGCACCCTGAGCTCGTCCGTCGTCAACGGCCGCTGAGTCGCGGCAAGTCGGGTGTGCTGCGCTCACCCCCGACTCAGTCGCCGACGTCTTCCGGCTCCGGCTCGCCCTGCAGCAGGGCCGGGACGTCGCGCTGGCCGTGGAGGATGCGCAGGACGTCGATGCGGTCGGGGTGGTCGACGTAGAGGATCTGGTGCGGGAAACGCTTCACTGGCCAGCAGCGCACCTCGAATTCCGGCAGCAGGTCGGCGTAGCGCGGGGAGCCGCTGGCGGGGAACTGGCGGACGTGCAGCAGCGCGGTGTCAACGGCCGCGATGAAGCGCAGCGCCAGGGCAGCGCCGCCAGCTTCGGCGTAATGCTCGGCGGCGGTCAGCAGGTCCTCGGTGGCTCGCTGGCGCCGGATCGCGGGCTTGAGGCTCATGCCTGTGCGCCGTTGCGGATGCGGGCGCGTAGCTGGTCGAAGAAGTCCTCGTCGAAGGTGCCGACGACCGGCGAATTCAAACCCTCCAGGATCAGGCCGCGGAAGCGCTCGGTGTCGCGCTGGCGGCGGATCAGTTCGCGCAGGTATTCGCTGCTGGAGCTGTAGCTTTTTTCGCGGACTTGCTGCTCGACGAAGTCGCGCAGGTCGTCGGGCAGCGAGATGTTCATGGTGGCCATGGCGCGCTCCGGCTTGGCAGGGTTTGCCAAGTTTAGGGGGTCTGGCGGTCGGGGTGGCTGGCCGGGCGGCTTTGGCACTGGCTTTCGGGGGCAGGCCAAGGCCCGCGAAGCGGCCCTGTTGCTGCTGTCGAACCGACGCGCCGGTGTCGCGGGACGGGTGCAAGGTCTGCAACTCGCAGGGTATTCGGGTCGGCGTCGCTACACTCCGGCCCATGAAGATCGCGACCTGGAACGTCAATTCGCTGAAGGTGCGGCTGCCGCAGCTGCTGGACTGGCTCTCGACCGCCGCGCCGGACGTCGTCGGCCTGCAGGAAACCAAGCTGCTCGATGAGGATTTCCCCGATGGCGAGCTGGCGCAGGCCGGTTACCACGTGGTCTTCATCGGGCAGAAGGCCTACAACGGCGTCGCGCTGCTGTCGCGCGAGCCGTTGACCGACGTCAGTTTCGGGCCGGCGGCGCTGGATGATCCGTCGCAGCGGCGGATCGTTGCGGCCACCGTCGGTGACTTGCGGGTGGTGAACCTCTACGTGGTCAACGGCGAGTCGCTCGATTCCGACAAGTACGCCTACAAGCTGCGCTGGCTGGCCGAGGTGCGCGAGTGGCTGGCCGGGGAGATCGCGCGCCATCCGAAGCTGGTGGTGATGGGCGACTTCAACATCGCGCCCACCGATCTGGACGTGCATGACCCGGCCGGCTGGCAGGATCAGGTGCTGTGCTCGGTGCCGGAGCGCGAGGCGCTGACGGCGATCCGGGCGCTCGGCCTGGTCGATGCCTACCGGCTGATCCACACGGGCCCGAAGCTGTACTCGTGGTGGGATTACCGGCAGCTCGGTTTCCAGAAGAACCGCGGGCTGCGGATCGATCTGGTGCTGGTGTCGGAGGCCTTGCGCGGTCAGGTGCGCGAGGCCGGCATCGACCGCGCGCAACGCAAGCTGCCGCGGCCGTCGGATCACGCGCCGGTGTGGGTGGAGCTGGCGCCGTGAGTGCCTTGCTGGACGAGCAGGACCTGCGCGATCTGGACGAGCTGCTGGCCCTGATCGAGCATCCGGACGCGCTGCACCTCGACGGCACTCAGGGTCTGCTGACCGCGTGCATCGTCGGGCCTGATCAGGTGCCGGCGGAGGAGTGGATTCCGCAGGTGATCGGCCGCGGTCCGACCGGTCTGGCCGAGGACGCCGAGGCGCGGCTGATCGAGCTGCTCATGAAGATGCACGACGCGATCCGGCAGGGGCTGTGGAGCTACGCCTACGAGCCGATCTTTGCCGAGCACGAGGACGAGGACGGCGAGCGGGTGTCCGAGGTCGGCGGCTGGTGCGAGGGCTTCTCGCTGGGCGTCGATCTGCGCGCCGAGGCGTGGGAGCGGGCGCTGTCGGCCGACACGGATCTGATGGATCTGCTGGAGCCGGTGATGGCGCTGGGCGTCGATGACGGCGTGTTCGCGCAGATCCGCGATCCGGACCTGGGCAATCTGTCGGAGGCCGAGCGCGAACAGCTGATGCTGCAGCTACCCGGCTCGATGGCCGAACTGCTGCACCATTTCTCCGGCCAGCGCGGTCCGGCGTCGCGCACGCTGCATTGAAGCGGGTCGCGCGTCCGCCGGTGCCTGCGGGGGTGGCGCTCTGCCGGGCGATCAACCGCGCCGGGCATTGCTCGCGCAGCGCGGCCGAGGCGCTGGTGCGGGAGGGGCGGGTGACCGTCGAGGGTCGCCGCGTGGTCGACCCCGAGGCTCGAGTGCGCCCCGACGCGCGCATCGCGATCGACGGCGTGCCGCTGGTGCGCGTGCCGCTGCGGACGATTGCGATCAACAAGCCGCGCGGGCTGGTGGTGACCGCCGCCGACGAGCGCGGCCGCGACACGGTCTATGCGCTGCTGGAGGGCTCGGGCTTGCCGCATCTGGGGCCGGTCGGCCGGCTGGATCAGGCCAGCGAAGGTCTGCTGCTGCTGAGCAACGACACCGCGCTCGCCGCGCGGCTCACCGATCCGGCCACGCATGTGCCGAAGACCTATCACGTGCAGATCGACCGTCGCGTCGATGCCGCGCTGCTGGCGGCGCTGATTGCCGGCCAGGAGGTCGACGGCGAGTGGCTGGCGGTGGCCGCGGCGACGCTGCTGCGCGAGGGCGGGCGCAATTGCTGGCTGGAGCTGACCCTGACCGAGGGCCGCAACCGGCATTTGCGCCGGCTGCTGGGCGCCTTCGAGATCGCGGTGCTGCGACTGGTGCGCGTCGCGATCGGCGGACTGCTGCTGGGTGACTTGCCGAAAGGGCAGTGGCGCGAATTGGGCGCCGCCGACCTGGCGCTGCTGGCGTCGGAGCGGGATCGGGTCCCGCCCCGTTGAGCCTCAGGTGCGCTTCGGCCCCCACGGATTCGGCGCGGGCGGCGGTTGCGGGCGGCCGAATTCGTCGATCTGGGTGGCGGCCAAGTCCTGGCGTCCGTCGATGCCGAACTTGCGGCCGGTATCGAGCGCCAGCTGCACGGGGGCCGGAGCTTTCTCGGCGACGACTTCCCGGCCGACGTCCTTGCCGGCCAGACTGGCGCCCAGCCGGATCCGCAGGCTCAGGTCGGTCCGCGAGTCGGCCTGGCTGATCGCTTCCTCGGCGCTGATCCGGTTGTCGGTGTAGAGCTTGAACAGCGCGTCATCGAAGGTCTGCATGCCTTCCTGGGCGCCCTGCTTCATCGCGGTCTTGATGCCGTCGATGTCGCCCTTTTCCATCAGGTTCGCGATCAGCGCGGTGCGCTTCAGCACTTCCACCGCCGGGATCAGCCGGCCCTCGTTGCCGTGCACGAGTCGCTGACCGACGACGCCCTGCAGGTTCAGCGACAGATCGAGCAGCAGCTGCTGGCGGGCGGTGTCGGGGAAGAAATTGACCACCCGCTCCAGCGCTTGTGCGGCGGTGTTGGCGTGCAGGGTCGACAGGCACAGATGGCCGGTTTCCGCGTAGGCGATGGCGTGCTGCATCGTGTCGCGGTCGCGGATTTCGCCGATCAGGATCACGTCGGGCGCCTGCCGCAGCGCGTTCTTCAGCGCCTTGCCGTAGGAATGCGTGTCGATGCCGATCTCGCGCTGGTCGACCACCGACATCTGGTGGTGATGCAGGTACTCGATCGGGTCTTCGATCGAGAGGATGTGGCCGGTCTGGGTGGCGTTGCGGTGGTCCAGCATGGCCGCCAACGTGGTCGACTTGCCGGAGCCGGTGGCGCCGACCACCAGCACGAGGCCGCGCTTGAGGCTGGAGAAGTCCTTCAGGGTGGCGGGCAGATTCAGCTCGTCCAGCTTCGGCACCTGGTGGCTGATGAAGCGGACCACCAGGCCCACATCACCTTTTTGCCGGTACAGGTTGATGCGGAAGCGGCCGTGCTCGGGCATCTGGTAGGCGAGGTTGAGCTCCAGCTCCTCCTCGAACTCGCGTTTCTGCGCCGGCGTCAGCACCGACAGCGCCATGCCCTCGATGTCGGCAGCCGTGACCGGGCGCTCGCCGATGCCGTAGGTACGGCCCTCGATCTTGATCGACGGGCGTGCACCGGTGGAGAAGAACAGGTCGGAGGCACGCTTGCTCGCCATCAGCCTGAGAAAGGGGATCAGATCCATCGGATGCATCGGCTGGGGCATGGGGTTTGCAGCATTGTGCGCCGTGTGCTGGTTCAAGTCATCCGGTCCGCAGGGTCGGCTGCCCGGCTGCCGCTACACTCGTGGCCGTTCTGGCGGAAATCCTTGTCCATGTCCGGCATTCTGGTCGTCGAGCGCAGCGGCACGCTGCAGCATTTGTTGCAGCGCACACTGAGTGCGGCGCAGATCGGGATCGATCGGCTGCTGATGAACTATGGCGAGACGCAGGCGCTGCTGTCCGCCCATGCCGGGCCGAATGCGCCGTGGCGGGTGTTGATCCTCGGCGCGCCGCAGCGGTCGGCCGCCGAATTCGATGGATTGCTGGAGTTCCTGAAGTCGCCGCCGATGCGCGATCTGGCGGTGCTGGTGCTGGCCCACGAGAAGAACGCGGCGCTGTCCGGCTGGCTCGCCGAGCGACGACAGGCCGGCGTGCTGCTGTGGTCGAACTTCTCGCGATTGCCGGCGGCGCTGAAGCAGCTGCTGCCGGAGACCAGCACCATCGTCCGACCGGCGGCGACGACCAACACCGGCCTGCGGCTGCTGTTCGTCGACGACTCGGCCAGCGTCCGCTTCGCCTACAGCCAGCTGCTCGGTGATGCCGGCTATCAGGTCGACGCGGTGGCCAGCGCGGCCGAGGGTTACCAGCGGGCCACCACGCAGAACTACGACCTGCTGATCCTCGACTACTACCTCGCCGATGGCACCGGCGACGAGCTGGTGCTGAAGCTCAAGGAGCATCCGTTCTCGCGGCATGTGCCGATCGCGATCATCACCGGCAGCTACAAGGACTCGATCATCAAGCGGTGCCTCGACGCCGGCGCGGTCGAATGCATGTTCAAGAACGAGGTGCTGGAGCTGTCCCTGGCGCGGATTCGCGCGCTGGCCCGCAGCATCGAGTCCCAGCGTCATGTCGAGGCCGAGCGGCAGCGGCTGGACGGCATCCTCGCCTCGGTGGGCGATGGCGTGTACGGCGTCGACGAGAATGGCGCGGTGACCTTCTTCAATCCGACCGGCCTGAAGCTGCTCGGCTTCGTCGATGACGCCGAGGCGCTCGGCAAGAAGGCCCACGGCTTGTTCCACTTCGCGGCCGGCGACGGGGTGCCGCAATCCGAAGACCAGAGCCCGATGGCCCGCGCCTACAGCGAGGGCAGCCGGCTCGCCAGCCACGAAACCGTGTTCTGGCGCCGCTCCGGCGAAGCGCTGCCGGTGGAGTGCTCGGTGGTGCCGCTGGCCATCGGCAACCAGCGGCGCGGCTCGGTGGTGGTGTTCCGCGACATCTCCGAACGCAAGACCGCCGACCAGTTGCGCTGGGAGATGCTGCACGACGACCTGACCGGCATCGCCAACCGCCGCCACCTGATCCAGAAGCTGACGGAAGAGATCGCCCGGCGTCGCGAGCGCGGCGGCTATTCGGCGGTGGTCTATTTCGATCTCGACCGCTGGAGCCTGATCGCCGAGACCGCCGGCGAACACGCCGCGCGGCGGGTGCTGGTCGAGGTCGGCGGACAGTTGAAGCAGCGCCTGCGCGAGGACGATCTGGTCGCGCGGCTGGAGGACGACCACTACGCGATGTTGCTGACCGGGCTACAGCTGGAGAACCTGTTCACCATCGCCGACGGCTTCCGCGAGCACGTCCATGCGGTGGGCTTCCAGTCCGGCAGCCGCAAGCTGGCGATCTCGGCGTCGCTGGGCGTGTCGATCCTCAGTCGCGACACGCCCTCCGCCGAGTACGTGCTGGAGCACGCGCGGATGGCCTGCCAGCAGGCCAAGCGCCGCGGTGGCGACCAGACCCAGATCTTCGTGCCCGAAGCCGACGCGCGGATCGCCCGCGAGCTGGACTCGGCCTGGGCCGCCCGGATTCGCGAGGCGCTGGCCGAGGACCGCTTCATGCTGCTGGTGCAGCCGATCGTCACGCTGCCGGCCGCCGGCGGCGCCGCGCTCGACCATCGCGGTGGCTGGCGGCTCAATCAGGGTCAGCAGACCGAGCGGCTGTTCGAGTTCCTGGTGCGGATGGTCGGTCGCGACGGTCAGCTGATCAGCCCGGGCGTGTTCGTGCCGTTGGCCGAGCGGGTCGGCATGATGCCGAAGGTCGATCTCTGGGTGATCTCGCGGGTGCTGCGCTATCTGACCGAGCAGCCGACCACCTGTCCGCTGTCGGCGACCATCAACCTGTCGAACCTGACCCTGCAGGACCCGGAAGCGCTGAAGCACATCGAGGCGCTGATCGAGGGCAGCGGCATCCCCGGCTCGCGGCTGATCTTCGAGGTCACCGAGACCGCCGAGATCGGCAGCCTGCATTCGGCCCGGAAGTTCATCCAGGACCTGCGCCGGCTCGGCTGCCGCTTTGCGCTGGACGATTTCGGCACCGGCTTCTCGTCGATGTCGCACCTGAAGCACCTGCCGGTGGACTTCGTGAAGATCGAGGGCAGCTTCATCAGCGACCTCGCCGCCAGCGAGATCGACCAGAAGGTGGTCGGCTCGATGATCGCGATGGCCCACAGCCTCAACCTCAAGGTCATCGCCGAGCACGTCGCCAGCGAGGAAATCCACGTCTGGGTGCAGCGCTGCGGCGCCGATTACGCGCAGGGCCACTGGCTGGGCGAGCCGCGCGCGCTGTCTGAGGTCAATCTACCGGCACTGGTGGGCTGAGGCGGTGACCATCGGCGAGCGGCTCCGCGCGGGCCTCGCGCATCCCGGCGTCGCGCTGTTGGCTCTGATCGGGCTGCTGTTGCTGCTTGGCCCGTGGCTGGCGCCGTTCGGCCCGCGGCTGCCGGACTGGGAGCAGGCCGCGACCGGCCCCAGCCTCGCGACCGGCCACTGGCTCGGCACCGACGCGATCGGCCGCGACATTCTGGCGCGCGTCCTGGCCGGCGGCCGCGTCTCGCTGGCGGTCGGCGTCGGCGCCGCGCTGACGGCCGTGCTGCTCGGCGGCCTGCTCGGCGCCTGGGCCGGCTTCCGCGGTGGGCTGGTCGATGCCGGCGTGTCGCTGGTCGCCGACGTCGGCACCAGCCTGCCGTTTCTGCTGATCGTCGTGCTGCTGCTGTCGGTCTTCGAGCCCAGCCTGATGCTGCTGATGCTGGCGATCGCCGGCTACGCCTGGATCGACGTCGCCCGAATCGTCCGCCCCGAAGCCGCGCGGCTGGCGGCGATGCCCTTCATCGAGGCGGCGCGCGGCGTCGGCTTGTCGAACGGGCGCATCTACGCCCGCCACCTGCTGCCGAATCTGCAGGGTCCGATCGCGCTGGGCCTGAGCCAGACCGTGCCGGCGGCGATCCTGATGGAGTCGTTCCTCAGCTTCCTGGGCCTGAGCCCGCTGGAAGGCGGCGCCAGCCTCGGCAGCCTGATCGCCGACGGGGTCCACGAGCTGGACAGCAATCCGGCGGCGCTGATCGCCCCGGCGCTGTTGCTGATGGCGATCCTCTACGCGCTGCAGGACCTCGCCGACGGCATCGCTGCCCGCGAGCCGCCGCTGCCATGAGCGCGATCGAGGTCGAGGGCCTGCGGCTCACCGACGGCGCCGGTCGGGTGCTGCTGGCCGGCCTGTCCTTCACGCTGGAAGCCGGCGAGCGGCTGGCGATCCTCGGCGAGTCCGGCTCCGGCAAGACGCTCACCGCCCGCGCCCTGCTCGGCGCTGTGCCGGCCGGCGTCACGCTCGCCGGTGGCGACGTGCGGGTGGCCGGCCACGCCGCGCTGGGCGATGCCGCGCGCGACTGGCCGCTGCAGCGACCGCGCTGCATCGCGCTGGTCGGCCAGGACCCGACCGCCGCGCTGCATCCGCACTTTCGTATCGGCGCGCAGCTGGTCGAGTTGCTGACCCGGGTGCGGGGTTTGTCGGCTTCGGTGGCGGCCGCCTGCGTGCCGACCCTGCTGGCCGACGTCGGGCTGGCGCCGGAGTTGGCCGCCGCACTGCCGCACCAGCTGTCCGGCGGTCAGCGGCAGCGCGCCGCGATCGCCATGGCGCTGGCGCTGGAGACGCCGATCCTGGTCTGCGACGAGCCCACTGCCGCGCTGGACCCGGCCAACGCCGCGCAAGTCCTGAAGCTGCTGCTGCGCCTCGCCGCCGAGCGCGGCCTGACGCTGGTCTTCGTCACCCACGATCTGAAGCTGGCGCGGCGGTTGTGCACCCGCGCGCTGGTGCTGAAAGATGGCGTCTGCGTCGAGGCCGGCCCGCTGACCGAGCTCGCCCGCAGCGCCCGCCACCCGTACACCCGCGAACTCTTCGACAGCCTGAGCCTGCCCCCGCTGCGCGGCACCGAGGTCGGCGAACCGCTGCTGGAGGCTCAGGTCTTGAGCGCCGGCTGGCCGCGCCGCGGCTGGCAGGGCTGGTTCCGCGTGCCCACGCCCAGCCTGCACGCGCTGGACCTGCGGCTGGCTGCCGGTACCGCGATCGGCGTGGTCGGCGCCTCCGGCGCGGGCAAGAGCACCGCGGTCCGCGCCCTCGGCGGCCTGCTGCCGCCGCTGGCCGGCAGCCTCCAGCTCCAGCATCACGCCGGCCCGCGCCCGCAGATCGTCTTCCAGGACCCGTATCGCTCGCTGTCGCCGCGGCAGACCGTCGGCGCCGCGCTGGACGAAGTGCTGGCCGTCCACGGCACCCCGAAGTCAGCCCGCCCCGCCCGCATCGCCGACCTGCTCGCCGCCGTCGAACTCGCCCCCGAGCTGGCCACCCGCCTGCCGCGCACCCTCTCCGGCGGCCAACGCCAGCGCGTCGCCATCGCCCGTGCGCTGGCGGTGCGCTCGCGGGTGCTGATCGGCGACGAAGCCCTCAGCGCGCTTGACGCCCGCGTGCAGGTCACCGTGCTGCGGCTGCTCGCCAGCCTGCGCGACCAGCTGGGCCTGGGCCTGGTCCACATCAGCCACGACCTCGCCAGCGTCCGCGCGCTGTGCAACGAGGTGCTGGTCCTTGACGCCGGCCGGGTCATCGAACGCGGGCCTCCGGACGAGGTGCTGGTGCGCCCGCAGCATCCGGCAACACGGGCATTGGTCGAGGCCGAGCGGGCGCTGGGCGGGTGGCTGGGCGACGAGGCGTCTGGTGTGAAATGAAAATCTGGGTCGATGCCGACGCCTGCCCGGCAGTCATCCGCGACATCCTGTTCCGCGCCGCGGTCCGCACCGGCGTCCCGCTGACCCTGGTCGCCAACCAGTGGCTGAAAGTCCCGAGTTCGCCGCTGATCTCGATGCGGGTCGTGCCCGGCGGCTTCGATCAGGCCGACGACGCCATCGTCGGATGGCTCGCCGCTGGCGATCTGGTCATCAGCGCCGACCTCGCCCTGGCCGAAGCCGCCTTGAACCGCGGCGCCCAGGTCCTCAGTCCGCGCGGCGAGCGCTACTCGACCGACACCATCCGCGCCAAGCTGACGATGCGCGATTTTCTGGAGACGCTGCGGGCTTCCGGCGTGCAAAGCGGCGGTCCACCGCCGCTGTCCGCGGCCGACCGTCAGGCCTTCGCGGGCCAGCTGGATCGGGTGCTGGCGGGGCGGGCGAGGTCAGGCGCAGCACCGTAGTGCCTGGGGCTCGTGATCGCCAACGCAGTGCAGCGTTGCCGCCGGCCCTGCTTCGCACGCCGGGCATCGAGTCGCTTTTGCCGTCGTCACGCTTCGTGACATTTCGTTTTTCCCGGAGTACGCTAGCCATCGGTTACCCCGAGGCAAAAGCGAGGCTCACATGGCACTACTCCCCCGTATCCATCCCACTCTGCCGCAGAACGACACGCCGGCGGAGCGGAAGCAGCGACAGCAGCAACTGCAGTCGGAGCAGGCGGTCTACGTCTGGACCGACTCGGTCGAGACCTTGCCGGGCGTGCCCCTGGCGACGGCGGTGCCGAAGGATGATCGGCCCACGATCAGCTGGCTGCTGGATGTGGCCGAGGTCGCGATCGACATCGTCACCAACCAGCTGCTGGTCAAGCTGGGTCAGCGCGACGCCAGCAAGGCGCAGACCGCGGCGGCAGCGTTGAAGCCGCATCTGGACAGCCTGCGGCAGACGGTGACGGCGATTCGCCGGGAGCACGAGGCCAGCGCCAACAGTCCCTTCAGCATCGTCGCGCATGCCGCCAAGGCGCTGGTCGGCTTTCACCGCCTGCGTCTGGACGCCGAGTTCCAGACGCTGCAGCAGGTGATCGAGGCGAACTATCAGGACGATCTGGACGAGCGTGCGCTGAAGGACTACCGAGCGCTGTTTGTCAGTTTGCCGCTGCCGCCGATCGCCGACACCTTCCTGGACAACGACACCTTCGCGCGGATGCGGGTGGCGGGCCCGAACAGCGTGCTGCTGGCGGGTCTGGCCAGTTGGCCGCTGAAATTCGGTCTGAGCAACGCCGATTATCAAGCGGTGATGGGCACCGACGACAGCCTGGAAGCCGCCCTGACTGAAAAGCGCCTGTACTGGCTGGATTATGAGGAGCTGGCCAATCTGCAGGCCGGTAGCACGAACGGTCAGCCGAAGTATTTCTGCGCACCGCTGGCGCTGTTTGCGGTGCCGAAGGGCGGCCGCGCGCTGGTGCCGGTCGCAATCCAGCTGGGTCAATCTGCCGCTGATGGCCTGGTGCTGCGCGCCGATGGCCCTGAAGATCCGAACTGGTGGACCTGGCAGAGCGCCAAGACCTTCGTGCAGGTGGCGGAGGGGAATTACCACGAACTGTTCGTGCATCTGGCGCGGACGCATCTGGTGCTCGAAGCCTTTGCGGTCGCTACGCATCGGCAACTGGCGCCGGTGCATCCGCTGAATATCCTGTTGCTGCCGCATTTCGAAGGCACGTTGTTCATCAACAACGCGGCGGCCGGCAGCCTGATTGCCAAAGACGGACCGATTGATCACATCTTCGTCGGGGAAATCGGCTCGACCCAGCAATTCGCCAGTGCTGATCGCCTGTCTTTCGATTTCACCCGCCACATGCTGCCGAATGACCTCGCGGATCGCCGGGTTGATGACGTCCAGGCCTTGCCCGAGTATCCCTATCGCGACGATGCCCTGCTGGTCTGGCAGGCCATCAAGGATTGGGTCCGGAGCTATGTGGCGGTCTATTACAAGGACGACGCCGCGGTCCGTGAGGACACCGAATTGCAGGCCTGGCGGGCGGAGTTGCAAGGCTCCGGCAAGATCGTCGGCCTGCCCGCGATCCAGGACCGCGACGCGCTGGTTGCAGTGCTGACCATGATCATTTTCACCGCCAGTGCCCAGCATGCGGCAGTGAACTTCCCGCAGAAGGACATGATGACGTACGCGCCCGCGATCACCGGCGCCGCGTGGTCACCCGTGCCGGCCGCGGGGACCTCGCAGAGCGAAGCCGATTGGCTCAAGTTGCTGCCGCCGATTGCCGAAGCGCAGGAGCAGCTCAATGTGTTGTGGCTGCTGGGCTCCGTCCACTACCGCCCGCTCGGCGATTATCGGGTGAATCACTGGCCCTATCTGCCGTGGTTCGAAGATCCGAAAATCATCCGACCCCGGGGTCCGCTCGCGGACTTCAAGGCGGCATTGAAGCAGGTCGAAGCCAAGATTGACGCTCGCAATCAGACACGCGCGGTGCCTTACCCGTATCTGCAGCCGAGTCTGATTCCGAACAGCATCAATATCTGAGGCCAGGCAGCGCCGGGTGCGGACGTGCCATCGACGGACGTCCGCACCGACGCTACCCGAAGCTTCGTCCGCACCGACGACCGGCGGTTCCGGCGCCTCCGCGCCGGAGTGACGACCTCGGTGGAAACCGACGAGAGTGTCGACCCGGATCTGTACTTTGCGCTTGGCAAATTCGATCTGAAGGGGGACCTACCAATACAGCGTGCAGCGGCCGTGGCTGGGCACACCCTACATCAAGGTGGAACGGGTGTATGACGGCACCGAGACCTATAATTGGGACCCGCCGCGCCAATGCGGAATCATCGACCACATCGTGCCGTATACCCTCGCCCAGCGCGGCCAGGCGGCCAATTTCCGTGTGCGGATCCGCTGGGGTGAGCCCGAGTTCAAGCTGAATCTGTGAGTGGCGATCGGTCGAGGTCGCCTGAGCCCCGGAATGGCCCGTCGCCGGCGATGGAATCGTCAGCGACGGTATTGCGCGGGACAGTCAGCGTCGTTGCGGCGGCGGCTCTGTTATGGTCGTCGCCCCGCGGTGTTCACTCGACTCGCATGCATACGCCGGACGATGTCATTGCGCAGCTACGGCTGACCCATTTTCTGGACCTCCAGGGCCGCGCCATCGAGATCGATTTCGGTCAGGGGCCGGTGCCCAGCGAGATCCTGTCCGCGACGCCGGTCGGTGGCAATACCTTGCGTCCGGGTGGCGGTTTTTCGGTGATGCTGCGCGCGCCGGTCGCGACACCTGCGCAGGGCGTGTACGCGATCCACCACCCGGAGCTGGGCGTCCTGGAACTGATGCTGTGCCCCCGGCGCCAGCGGTCTGGCGTCACCGAGTTCGAGCTGGTGATGAACTGAGTGCCGTTGCCGATCAGACGGCGCTGAGCAGCAGGGCGTCGAAATCGCGCGGGCTGCCGTCAACCATGGATGGCTCCAGCGTGACCGGGTCCAGTCGCAAGTCGATCGCCAGTGGCGCCCGTCCGGTACTGGTGCGGGCGGTCGCAAGGATGGAATCCAACCCCAGCAGAGGACGCCCGCTCCAGGCGTGGGTCGTCTTCGCGCCGCGCTGACGCTGATTGACCACCAGATTGGTCAGTCGGCCGGGTAACGTCATTCGAAAGCCGCCGGCGCACGACGCACAGCTGCGCCGAACCATTTGCCAGGCGTAAATCGTGTGCATCTGCTGGCGATCATCCAGCAATTGCAGGTCGATGGAGAGGTATTCCAGCTGACCCGGGCCGTCGGTCTGACTGGGAAAAAAGCGTCGAAGACGGATTTCGCGCAGACCCGCCGCGTTGGCGGGTGCAGGCTGGATCGGGATCAATGAGCAGTCACTGCTGAACGCGCCAGCAGTCGAGGCACTCGGCAGCCCACGGCCATTCATGGCAAGAACGTTTCCGGACGCCACACAGACGAGTGCGCCGGAAGTAGCCAACAGCAGGTCTCGACGATTCATGGATGCTTCCTGGCTGATTGCGCACACGGGCAGTACACAGAGGCGGGCGCGTAGGACTTCACGGGCGTGGCGGGAAGATGCCCTGCAGCGCGATGATGAAATTCATCGCCAGGTACGGGGGCATATTGTTGTGCGGCTGACCACTGCCGGCTGGCGCCAGCGCGGTGGGTGACATCGGCGTCAGGTTGTTGGGTGCGGCGTAAATCCGACCGGAATCCGGAACCGAATAGAGATTCCCGGCAGGATTATTGCGCTCCGCGACATTGTCCGAAGCCCGATAGGTGTGCCGATGCGAAGGAATCTCGGATTCCAGCAGCGTCACCGTTTCTGCACCCCCCGCTTCACCGATGAGATAATCACTGAGCCCCGGTCCCTGCCCATGCTGGATCGGCGCCCGCCCCTGAAAATCCGGCAATGCGAAATCGCTCTTGCCATTGCCGCCGTAAATGCTGCCGAGGAGCGAGAACAGCGCAGTGTTTTGCGAAATCGGCAGCAGCTGGCCGTTGCAGAATGCCCAGCCTCTGGGCGCGAAGTTGAAGCCGACGATGCGGACTTCTGCGACGAAAGGATTGCTCATGGCAACAGGCCTCAGGAAGATGGAAAAATGCCGAACAGCGAGATGATGAAGCTGGTGGCCAGATAAGGTGGCCGATTCTCATGGGGCTGGTTGCCGCCCACCGCGCTGATAGTGGTCGGCGCCATGGACGTGAAGGGCGTCAGGTTGTTGTAAATCAGTGCCGACGGCGATGCGGGGATCACGTTGGCCGAGGGCGCAGCCTCCGTTGCAGTCTGCGAGTTCGCCAGCAGCGGATGGCTGTGCGCGGGGATTTGCTGCGCCGTCAGCGTGACCGATTCGGCACCGCCGGTCTCGGCGATCACGAATCCGTTGCCGAAGTGGATCGGAATTCGCCCGCGCAGGTCCGGTAGTGCAAAGGTCTCTTGCCCGTCGCCGCCATAGGAGGTCCCGATCAGGTTGAACAGGGTCTCGTATTCCGAGATCGGCAATAGTTGTCCGTCGCAGAACATCCAGCCCAACGGCGCAAAGTTGCCACCGAACATCCGGATCTCACCAACAAAAGGGTTTGCCACGGGGATCTCCGCCAGATCAGTTCTGTGAAGGGAAAATGCCTTGCAGCGCCACGATGAAATTCAGCGCCAGGTACGGCGCCATATTCAAGTGGGCTTGCGAGCCCCCGGTGTTGGCCACCGCTGCGGCATTCATCGCAACTTGTGACTGCGGCGGGCCGTAGATCGGTGACACCGTCAGCGCTGGTGCGTTGTTCGCGGGGTTGTCGGTGGTCGCGGCGCCGGTCGAATGCAACAGCGCATGGGTATGCGTCGGCAAGGCGTTGATGTTGAGGGTATGCGCCTGCTCGCCGCCACGCTGGCCGACAGTATATCCGTTGCCGAAATGGATGGGCATCCGGCCGCGCAGGTCCGGCAGTGCGAACTGGGTCTGGCCGTTGCCGCCGTAGGCAGCGCCGAACAGAGAAAAAAGTGCCTGATTCTGGTTGATCGGCAACAGCTGCCCATTGCAAAAGGCCCAGCGCTGCGGCGCGAAGTTGAACGCGCAGATCTTGACTTCACCGAGAAAGGGCTGAGACATGACGCCTCCGATTCATAATCTGCGCGGAGCGCGGGGATTCGGGCCATGCGGCCTTGCCGGGACGCATGGCTTGCAGTCTGGACGCCGTGCCAGCGTCGCCAGCAGGCCCGAAATCCTTTTCGCTTTCCGCGTGGACGATAGCCCAACGACAGGGTCGTTGCACGCCGCTGCGCGCTCAGTCCGGATACACCCCGCTGAAGCCGGTGGCCGCGACGTCCTTGCCGATGGCGATGGCGTCGAGGCGGGCCAGGGCCGTGTCGCCCACCGGGAAGTACAGATAGCGGATCGCGGCATCGGGGTCATGCGAGCTGCCGGCCAGGCCCTGCAGGGTCAGGGCTTCATCAAAGTCCTGCTGGTGCACGCGGACCCAGGTCACGCCATCGGTGGAGCCGAGGCCCTCGACGCGGCGTCCGCCGTTGCTCACCACCAGTCGCAGATACATCCAGGTGCTGGCCTTCACACCGCTGCTGCCGGGATCCAGATCCCAGGCCGAGGTGCTTGCGCCGTTGGTGGTGCGCACCTGCACCCGCATCGGTTCGTCTCCCGCCGCTCGCAGCAGGGCGAAGCAGGCGGCATCGGCAGCGGCCGATGCGCGCACCATCAGACCCGCCTTGCCCCAGTCGTTCGGCACATGCGAGGCGGGTACCGAGACGCCCCAGGTATGCACGGCGTCCACGTCGCCGGCGACGAAGGGCAGCAAGGCCCCGCTGTCGGCCTTGCCCCAGAAATCGCCCGATTGCACTCGCAACCCAAGAATGGTGCCGGGCTCGACGGTGTCGGGATCCACCGCGAACTCGATGCCTTGGAAGGGCCAGCCGTACGTATTGTCGGTGCGTGCCCAGGAATCCTGTTCGGCGTTGACCTTGTCGGTGCCGATCAGATGCGCCTTGCCGGTCACCGCCTTCTGCCAGTCACGGTTGCTGTTGGCGCCGTAGGCGCGTGCCATGAAGCCCTGCGCGAAAATCTTCGGCCCCAGACTGGCCACCGAGCTCATGGTTAGGTTGAACCACACCGCGTAATCGAAGGCCTTGATCTGCGCGGCCGTACTGATTTCAGGGGCCACGAACCCGGTGCGGAGATTGGCGGTGGCGCCATTCTGCACATACTGGTTCAGATGGCTGGTCGGCGAATCCAGATTGCCGGTGGTGAGGATGAACACGAACTTCCCGCGCAGGTCTGCCAGCCGTGGCCATTGACCGGCGGCTTGCTGCAGGTTGCTGTGGCTGCCCAGCAGGTCGGCCGGCGTGTACACGGCGCCGGGCAGGGCTGCATTGATCAATGCGTCCAGCTGCTCCGGCGTGTGGGTGGCGTCGAAGTTGTCCTTGATGTCGAGCGCGATGGTGCAGACCTCGTGGTCGGGCACCGCGGCATGGAACCCGGCCAGCACCTCCAGCGCATCCTTGAAGGTGCGCACGCTGCTGCCTTGATCGACCACGCTGACGTGATAGACGTACCAGTCCCCGTCCAGCGTCGGCCAACCCGCACCGTCGTTGCCGTTGTGCAGATCCAGCTCCAGGCTGCGCAGCCGCCAGTATGCAAACTGGTCGGACAGCCCCTCGGTGCGCTGGTAGGAATTGTGCGAGGCCTTGGCACGGACCTGGTTGTAGAAGACTTCGGCGTACGGCACCGTCGACATGGACGACCTCTCGGGTGATCAGGGTCTTCCTTATAGACGCCTCGGGTGGCGCTGGCTGTAGTCCGATCGCTCTGGACGGATCGGATTCGGTGGTCCGTCATCTTCATGACAGCGGTTTGGCAGCGCTGAATGTCGTGGAGCGCGCTGAGCCAGATGCACGCCGGGTTGTGTCGTAGTTGCCCGCCGCTCAGCGCGTTTCGAGGCCATCGACGAAGACTTCGTCGAAGCGTTGCTCCCAGTCGCAGGTGCCGGCAGCAAGCTGGGTATCGATGCTGGCCAGCATGTCGCGATAGGCCGGGATCGCCGCGCTGTTGATGGCCGCGGCGCCGCGGATCATGAAGACGCCGAACGCGCGGCGTTCGAAATCCACCCAGGGCATGAAGCCGAAGGCGCCCAAGCTGTGCACCAGACGCGGTCGGTCGGGGCCGCCGACGCCGTCGATCCAGGCGCCGAAGCCGTAGCGCACCGGCGGCGCGACGTTGGCGGGTGCGCTGGCGACCGGCAGGCCGGCGGCGCGGTCGATCAACAGCGTCTCGGCCACGCCGCGCGACAGTAGTCGGCGGTTGTTGGAGCGGCCGTCGTTGGCCAGCAGGTGCAGCAGGCGGCCAGCGTCGCGCAGGTTGCTGCGGGCACCGCCGGCGATGGAGTAATTGGTGGTCGCACCGAAGGCCTGCCAGTCGATGGAGGTGATGCCGAGCGGCGCGCCGAGGCTCGCTTGCCAGCCCGCCTGCCAGTCGGTGCCGGTCGCCACCTCGGCCATGCGACCGGCAATGTGCATCGACACGCCGCCATAGGAGAACTGCCCGCCCACCGTGTAGCCCGCAGGTAGCGGCCGGCAGCAGGCCATCTGGTCGACCGCCTGCGCCAGGGTGATCGTGCGGTCGAAGACCAGCGGATCGCCCGAGTCGTCCCCGTAACCCGCCGTGTGCGAGAACATCTGCAGCACGTTCATCGTGCCCTTGGCGCCTGTGAACTGCGGCAGCACGCTCGACACCGGCGCGACCGGGTCGATCACGCGCTGGTCGATCAATTGCAGGAGGCGCACGCCGGACACGAGCTTGCTGCCGGAGGCGATCGGCACCACGGTCTGCGGCGTGTAGCTGCCGTAGTAGCGCTCCAGCAGGATGCCCTGTCGATCGCCGATCAGCAGCGCGCCGCCCGGCAGGTTCTGCGCCTGCAGCAACTGCGCGAAGCGCTGCTGGGTGGCGGTGAATGCACAGGTCGCTTGCGCGAGTGCCTCAGCCGGCAGGGTCAGCAGCAGGCTGGCGACCAGCCAGCATCCACGGGTCAGAAAGGGCATGGGATCGATGCTCGAGTCGATGGGCCTCCGATGCAACGCGCCCGCAGGCGGGTGGTTGACCAGAGTTTCTCCTTCGCTTTGTGCGTCCCTGCTGCCGGTCTTGCTTTTGCGATTCGTCTCCGCCGTGATGTTTCCACTCCGGCGCGAGCTGGCTGCCTCGCCCGGAAGCCAGCCTGCGCAATGCTCGCAGCGATGGTCGGCGCTTGCTCTGGCGGTCCTTCCGAACCGCCAGATTCGGCGAACGCAGCGAAGTGTGGCGGGCGCGAGCGCGGCGTGGCCAGACGGGATCAGGGCGGGGCCGGCGTGGCGTCGCCGCAGCGAGCGGCGGCAACGTCACCACGGCAGCCTTCGCGCCGGTCGCTCGGTAGACGGCGTTTCAGCTTTCCATGCCGCGCTCGTGAACATGGGCGGAACCAGCATCGATTTAGGCCGCTTTCGGGCTTGTTCGACCAAACAGCGGGTGCTTTTCCGATCGTCCGGCGTTGGCGTCCAGCGCCGACCGCCGTAACGTAACGGCGGTCTGCTATCGACGGCGGAGCGAATGTGGCGGATTGAACCAGGTTTGGGACCCTAAAAAGTTGGCTTATTTGAACGAACACTGACATTTGGCGGCTCGCCTCTGTCATTCGGGTCCTCGCCGGCTGTAGCATCCGCGGCTCGCGGAAAGCGGGTGTTGCCCGCTGCCCTGTCCATGAAAGACGCAAATGCAAGACGTCATGGGTAACGGTTCGCTGGTAGTGGCCCAGTCCTGCGAGGGATTGTCATGCTGAGTCGTGCGACTTTCGTTCGTCGCACCAGGCAGCGTTCGATGAAATCGTGACCTTCGCCGGCCGCGCAGCATTTTCCGAAGAGACGGCGCCATTGGGTTGCAGCTTTTTCGGGCCGAAAGAACTTTCAATCAAGAGACCAGAACATGGCCAGGCAGAAAGAGCTCGCGCTGTACCGCAACATCGGGATCATCGCGCACATCGACGCGGGAAAGACCACGACGACTGAGCGCGTGCTTTATTACACGGGCCGGAAGCATCAGATCATTGACGTCCATGACACCAAGGACGGCAAGAGCAGCACCACGACGGACTACCTGGAACAGGAAAAGAAGCGCGGCATCACGATTCAGAGCGCCGCGGTTTCGACCGAGTGGAAGGGCTTCCACATCAACTTGATCGATACGCCGGGGCACGTCGATTTCACCATCGAAGTGAATCGCTCCCTGCGCGTGCTCGACGGCGCCGTGGTGGTGTTCGACGGGGTGGCCGGCGTTGAGCCGCAGACCGAAACCAACTGGCGCCTGGCCGACCAGTACAACGTGCCGCGGATGTGCTACGTCAACAAGATGGACCGCATCGGTGCCAATTTCGCGCATTGCGTGAAGGGCATCAAGGAACGTCTGGGCGCCAACGTGCTGCTTTGCCAGGTTCCGCTGGGCAGCCAGGACGAGTTCGTCGGCATGGTCGATCTGGTGGCCGGTGCAGCCTATGTGTGGCACTCGAACGACAAGGACGCCGAATGGGAAGTCGTGCCGCTCGATCAGGTGCGCTCGCGCTTCAAGTTCAAGGTCACGCGCGATGACGAGTGGCTGGATAACCTGCCGCAACTGCGCAGCGAGTTGATCGAATCGGCGCTGGCAATGGACGAGGATGCGTTCATGCATTTCGTCGAAACCGGTGAGTTCGATCCGGCCAAGCTGAAGCAGTGCATTCGAATCGGCTCGGTGTCCGGCAAGCTGGTGCCAGTGCTGTGCGGCAGTTCGTTCAAGAACAAGGGTGTGCAGCAGTTGCTCGATGCGGTGATTGATTATCTGCCGTACCCGGGCGAGAACGGCGGCATATCAATGGTCGATCTGGACGGCAACGTGATCGGCAAGCAGGACGTGCGCGACGATGCGCCGGTGCGTGCCTTGGCGTTCAAGGTGATCAATGACCAGTTCGGCACCCTGACCTTCACGCGCATCTACTCGGGCGTGATCAAGAAGGGCGACACCTTGATGAACGTCACGCGCGGCAAGAAAGAGCGCGTCGGTCGTATCGTCGAAGTGCAGGCCAACGCCACCAAGGATATCGAAGAAGTTCGCGCTGGTGACATTTGCGCGTTCGTGTCGATGAAGGACACCGAGACGGGTGACTCCCTGACCGATCCGCAGAGCCCGGTTCTGCTGGAGCGCATGCGTTTTCCGGATCCAGTCATCAGCGTATCGGTGGAAGCCAAGACGCGTGACGATATCGACAAGATGTCGGCGGCGCTTTACAAGATGGCCAAGGCCGATCCGTCTTTGCGTCTGAACGTGGATGCCGAAACTGGCGAAACGGTCTTGCGCGGCATGGGTGAGTTGCACCTGGAAATCACCATTGACCGCATGCGCACCGAACTGGGCGTTGAGGCCAGCATGGGCAAGCCCAAGGTCAGCTTCCGCGAAGCATTCGGCCGCACGGTTGAGCACATCTATACCCACAAGAAGCAGACTGGTGGTTCCGGCCAGTACGCTGAAGTGAAGATGGTGTTCGAGCCGGGCGAACCGGGCAGCGGCGTGGTGTTCGTCGATGAAGTGGTCGGCGGCCGCATCCCGCGCGAGTTCATTCCGTCGGTCGAATTTGCCATTAAGACGGAATCACGTTCTGGGCAGGTCGCCGGTTATGAAGTGCTGGATTTCAAGGCGCGTCTGATCGACGGCAAATTCCATGACGTCGACTCATCAGCTCTGGCGTTCGAAATCGCCGGTCGCAATTGCTTCCGCGAAGCGCACAAGATGAGCAAGCCCAAGTTGCTCGAACCGATGATGCGTATCGAGGTGGTGACGGAGCCCGACTATCTGGGTGACGTCATCGGCGACATGAATCGTCGCCGTGGTCAGGTGACGGACCAAGGCACCAAGGGCAGCGCAGCCTTCGTGCTCGGGTTCGTACCGCTGGCCGAGATGTTCGGTTACATCAACTACCTGCGTTCCGCCACCCGCGGTCGCGGCACGTTCACGATGGAGTTCAACAACTACTCCGAAGTGCCGGCCGGTCTGGTCGACAAGCTGATGGAAAAAGAAGCGAAGTAAGCCGACTTCGCTGCTGTAGGCGTCAACAAGCGGCCGGGGCAACCCGGCCGTTTTTGTGCGCGTCTGCACTGGCGCAGATCCCCGGGTCCTGGCGAGCTGGCCCGGTTCCTGCCACGTGATCCCAACGGATGAACCGACGCCAAGGACACGTAGGCCCTGTGCCCTTCGGCTCAGGGCCGCCGAACGCGCGCTCGGGACACTGGGTGGGCGCCACTCCGGCGCGTCAACCCTGACACCTCATGATGCGTCAATCGCTCTGCACCCTGCTGTTGCTGGCCGGTCTGGCCGGCGCCTCCGCCCCGCTGGTCGCGCAGGAGGGCGCCTACGCCCGCGCCCAGCTCGGTCAGGCCCAGCTGGACTTCGTCGATGACGAGGACGTGGCCTTCGGCGGCACGCTCGGCTACCGCTTCACCCCGAACTTCGGCGCGGAAATCGGCTACTACGATCTCGGCAGCGGTCGTCGAGGTGGTGTCGCCACGGGCGGCGCGATCCCGGAAATCGACAGCCGCAGCTTCACGGTGGGCCTTGATGCCCGCTATCCGCTGGAAGCCGAGGATCGCGGCTTCTTCCTCGGCGGGCGTCTCGGCGTCCACTGGTACAAGAACGAGGGCGTCGCCAACGTCACCGGTCTGTCGGTCGGTTTCGACAACAGCGACAACGACCTGTACTTCGGCGTGGGTGTCGGCTACGCCTTCAACGAGCGCTTCGATGTCGCGCTGAACTGGACGCGCTTCAACGGCGACATCGAGGTGCCGGCCTCCGGCAACCGCGCCCGCTTCGCGGTCAGCCAGGACATCGACATGGTCGGTCTGTCGGCCGAGTTCCGCTTCTGAGCCTCAGGCGGGCCGGCTTCGGCCGGCCCGCCTACCAGTCCTCGCGACCCGGCAGCAGGCCGTTCAATTCGGCATCGGTGAGGTTCCGCCACTGCCCGAGCTTCAGCAGCCCGAGCGCGACGTTGTCGATGCGCACCCGGCAGAGCTGGCGGACGCGATAGCCGAAGGCCGCGGCCATCAGACGGATCTGCCGGTTCAGGCCCTGCCGCAGCACGATGCGGAAGCCGTACTTGTTGAGCTTGGCGGTGCGGCAGGGCAGGGTCATCTGGCCGTGGATCATCACGCCGCGGGCCATGCTGGCGAGGAATTCCGGGGTGACCGGGCGGTTGACCACGACCACGTATTCCTTCTCGTGGCCGTTCTCGGCGCGCAGGATCTCGTTGACGATGTCGCCGTTGCTGGTCAGCAGGATCAGGCCCTCGCTGTCCTTGTCCAGCCGGCCGATCGGGAAGATCCGCTGCGGATGGTCGACGAAGTCGATGATGTTGCCGTCCACCGTGGTGTCGGTGGTACAGGTGATGCCGACTGGCTTGTTCAGCGCGATGTAGATGTGCCGGCGGCCGCGCTTGAGCGCGCGCTTCGGCAGCGGCAGGCCGTCCAGCAGAACGGTGTCGCCTTCGACGACTTCGGTGCCGATGCCGCCTTTGACGCCGTTGACGGTGACGCGGCCGGCACTGATCAGCCGGTCGGCTTCGCGGCGCGAGCAGGCGCCGGATTCGGCGATGTGCTTGTTCAATCGCATGATCGTTGCGGCCTCAGAGTGCGCGGACGCGGATGTTGCGGCCCTTGACCCGGCCGGCGCGCAGGCCGGACAGGGCATCGGCGAGCAGGGAGGCGCGCACCGCGACGTAGCTGCGGATGGGATGGATGTCGATGCGGCCGATCGCTTCCGCCGGCAGGCCGGCGGCCCCGGTCAGCGCGCCGAGGATGTCGCCGGGGCGCAGCTTGTCGCTGCGGCCCGCGTCGAGCAGCACGGTGCGCATCGGCGCGCGCAGCGGATCGGCGGTGCGGGTGGCGCGGGGGGCGTCGGCCCAGATCAGCGGCGCGCCGGTCAGTGCTTCGAGCGCCGCACATCGATGCTTCTCGCGCGGACCGACCAGACTCAGCGCCAGACCGGTGGCACCGGCGCGACTGGTGCGGCCGACCCGGTGCAGCCAGGTGTCGGCATCGCCGGGCAGCGCGTGGTTGATGACGCAATCCAGCTCGCGGTTGTCCAGACCGCGGGCGGCGACGTCGCTGGCAACCAGCACGCGCAGCGATCCGTTGCCGAAGCGCACCATCACCTCATCGCGATCCCGCTGTTCCAGATCGCCGTGCAGTCCGGCAACCGCCATGCCGGCGGCGGTCAGAAAGGCGGTCAGTTGGTCGACCTCGCGGCGGGTGTTGCAGAACACCAGGCTGGTCTCGGGCCGATGCAGCAAGAGCAGGCCCAGCACGCTGGCGTCGCGCTGGCCGTCCTCGACCGCATGGAAGCGGGCATCCAGCGTCGGTCGGGTGGACAAGCTGCCGACGCTGACTTCCTTCGGCTCGCGCAGGCTGGCCAGCGCCAGTGCGCGGATTTCGGCCGGAAAGGTCGCCGAGCACAACACGCTCTGACGTTGCTGCGGCAGCTGGCCCAGGATCGCCCGCAGGGATTCCTCGAAGCCCATGTCGAGCATCCGGTCGGCCTCGTCCAGCACCAGCATCGACAGGGCCGACGGGTCCAGCGCGCCGAGTTCGAGCAGCTCCAGCACGCGGCCCGGCGTGCCGACCGCGATATGCGGCGGATGCACCAGCGAGGCGCGCTGCGGTGCCAGCGGCAGACCGCCGGTCAGCCGGGTGATCTTGACGTTCGGGATCGCGGCGGCCAATTGGCGCAACACGCCGGCGACCTGATCGGCCAGCTCGCGGGTCGGGCAGAGCACCAGCGCCTGCGTCGCGACGCGGCCGGCGTCAAGCCGCTGCAGCAGGGGCAGCCCGAAGGCCACGGTCTTGCCGCTGCCGGTGGGCGCCTGCGCCAGCACGTCATGCCCGGCCAAGAGCTCGGGCAGGGCGGCGGCCTGGATCGGCGTCGGGGTGGTGTAGCCGGCAGTCGCCAGCGTGCTGAGCAGCTCGGGCTTCAGCAGCAAATCAGTGAAGGCAGTCATGCGCCATGATCGCAGGGGCGCGGCGCGTGGCGGCTTCAATCCGGCGCGTCGGCGGTGTCGGGCTCAGGCCGCAGCAGGGTCTCGTAGTTCTGGCCCCCTGCGTAAATGCCGAGGATGAGCACCTGTTCCTCTTGGACCATGAAGGCGATCGCGACTCGCCTGCGGTAGCTGGTGATGCGTAGGCCAGATCGGACATCGTCACGTCGACGGCCACGTTGAGGGAAGCTCTCGCAGGCGCGGACGATGGCCTCGGTGTAGCGCGCCGCGATATCGGGGACGCGGCTTCAGCGATATGGCGATACAGCGCGACGAGTTGATCTTCGGCTTCGGGGGCGAAGACGACCCGATGACTCACGTCGCGTTCCGTTCGGCGGCCAGGCGCGCCCGCACCTGTTCGATGGAGCGTGCGCGGCTGGGATCGGCGATCAGCGCGTCATGAGCCGGCCCGACTTGATCCCGCAGCCAGGCCTCCATGGCGCGATCGCGGGCGAGCAGGGCGCGCAGGCCGTCGCGGATGACTTCGCTTTCGCTGGCGTACTCGCCACTGTGCACTTTGGCCCGCACGACCTCGGCCATCTCGTGCGGCAGGGTGACGCTGAACTGCTGGGTGGCGCGCATGGCGGGCTTCGGTTGGCGGGTGTAGTGGGATTGAATCCTACTGCAGGCCTCCGGCTGCGCCGCGAATCGCAGCAACAAAGAAACCCCGCATTGCTGCGGGGCTCCGGGTCTTGCAGGCGTCGGGGCGACTCGCGCCGCCCCGAAGGGTGCCGGACTTAGAAGTCCATGCCGCCCATGCCGCCACCGTGGTCGTGGCCATGGCCGTGACCTGCCGCCGCTTCCTTCTTCGGCAGTTCGGCGACCATCGCCTCGGTGGTGATCATCAGGCCGGCGATCGAGGCCGCGTTCTGCAGCGCCGAGCGGGTGACCTTGGTCGGGTCCAGGATGCCCATTTCAACCATGTCGCCGTACTCGCCGGTCGCGGCGTTGTAGCCGTAGTTGCCGGTGCCTTCGGCGACCTTGTTCAGCACCACGCTCGACTCTTCGCCGCAGTTGGCGACGATCTCGCGCAGCGGCGCTTCCATCGCGCGCTTGGCGATGGCGATGCCGTGGTTCTGGTCTTCGTTGGCGCCCTTCAGCTCACGAATGCCCTGCAGCGCACGGACCAGCGCCACACCGCCGCCCGGGACGATGCCTTCTTCGACGGCCGCACGGGTCGCGTGCAGGGCGTCTTCGACGCGGGCCTTCTTTTCCTTCATTTCGACTTCGGTCGCAGCGCCGACCTTGATCACCGCGACACCGCCGGCGAGCTTGGCAACGCGCTCCTGCAGCTTCTCGCGGTCGTAGTCGCTGCTGGTTTCTTCGATCTGCTTCTTGATCTGATCGATCCGGCTCTTGATCGTGTCGGCCTTGCCTGCGCCGTCGATGATCGTGGTGTTTTCCTTCTCGATGATCACGCGCTTGGCCTGGCCCAGATCCTTCAGCGTGGCCTTTTCCAGCTGCAGGCCGACTTCTTCGCTGATCACCTGGCCGCCGGTCAGGATGGCCATGTCTTCCAGCATCGCCTTGCGACGATCACCGAAGCCCGGGGCCTTGACCGCGCAGACCTTGACGATGCCGCGGATGGTGTTGACCACCAGCGTGGCCAGCGCTTCGCCTTCCACTTCCTCGGCGACGATCACCAGCGGCTTGCCCGCCTTGGCGACGGCTTCCAGCACCGGCAGCAGCTCGCGCACATTGCTGATCTTCTTGTCGTGCAGCAGGATGTACGGGCTGTCCAGCTCGGCCTTCATGGTCTGCTGGTTGTTGATGAAGTACGGCGACAGGTAGCCGCGGTCGAACTGCATGCCCTCGACGACGTTCAGCTCGTTGTTCAGACCCGAGCCTTCCTCGACGGTGATCACGCCTTCCTTGCCGACCTTCTTCATCGCATCGGCAATGATCTTGCCGATTTCGAGGTCGCTGTTGGCCGAAATCGTGCCGACCTGAGCGATTTCCTTGTCGTCCTTGCAGGGCTTGCTGAGCAGCTTCAGCTCTTCGACGGCGGCGATGACGGCCTTGTCGATGCCGCGCTTCAGGTCCATCGGGTTCATGCCCGCGGCCACGCCCTTCATGCCTTCGCGGATCAGGGCCTGCGCCAGCACGGTGGCGGTAGTGGTGCCATCACCGGCGATGTCGGAGGTCTTGGAAGCGACTTCCTTGACCATCTGCGCGCCCATGTTCTCGAACTTGTCGGCCAGTTCGATTTCCTTGGCGACGGAGACGCCGTCCTTGGTCACGGTCGGGGCGCCGAAGCTCTTCTCGAGCACGACGTTACGGCCCTTCGGACCCAGGGTGATCTTGACCGCATCGGCCAGAACATTGACGCCGCGCAGCATGCGCGCACGGGCGTCGGAGGCAAAACGGACTTCTTTGGCTGCCATGATTGACTTCCTTCAGCGAATGGGGAATGGGGCGCGGATCACTCGATCACGGCCATCAGGTCTTCCTCGCGCATCACGAGGAGTTCCTGACCGTCGACCTTGACTTCCGTGCCGCTGTACTTGCCGAACAGCACCTTGTCGCCGGCCTTCACGGCCAGCGCGCGCACCGAACCGTTCTCCAGGATCTTGCCGTTGCCGACGGCGAGGACTTCGCCACGGATCGGTTTCTCGGTGGCCGAATCGGGGATCACGATGCCGCCGGCGCTCAGGCGCTCTTCTTCCATCCGCTTGATGATCACGCGGTCGTGCAGGGGACGCAGTTTCATGGTGGAAACCTCTGGTCGTTGCTGAAAGGTGTAGGGCCTGCGCGGAACGCTCCGGGCCGGAGGCGGGAGCTGCGCGAGACGGCTCCTGATGTGTGGCGGTGCAGGCGCTCCTTCAAGGCGCCCGGGCCGATCGGTTTCAGATTCGGTTCACCGCCGTGGCCCGCGCGTGCAGGTGCCTCAACCCCGCACGTAGGGCCGCACCGCCGAGAAGCCGCCGTCCAGATGCAGGATCTGGCCGGTGATCCAGCCGGAATCGGCCGACAGCAGGAAGTCGGTGGCGGCGGCGCCGTCTTCCGCATCCCCGTGGCGACCGAGCGGGTACTGCGCGCTGATCTGTTTGGCGGCGGCCTCGCTGGCGACCATGCGGGCGGTCATCGGCGAGCGCATCAGGCCGGGGGCGATGGCGTTGATACGGATGCCGGCCCCCGAGAGATCGGCGGCCAGCGAGCGGACCATCGCTTCGATCGCGCCCTTGGCGGCAGCAATCGCGACGTGGCTCTGCACGCCGATGCCGGCCACCACCGAGGAATACAGCACGATGCTGCCGGGCTGGCCGGCGGCCTTCAGTTGCGCAACGTAGGCCTTGATGCAATGGAAGGCGCTGTCGACGTTGACCCGGAAGACCTCGCGGAACTGCTCGGCGCTGGTCCGCTCGATCGGCGCGATCAGCGTGCTGCCGACGCAGTGCACGAAGCCATCCGCCGGGCGGCCCTGCATCGCCAGCACGTCGGCGAAGGCGCCGGCGGCCTGGGCTGGATCGGTGACATCGGCCTGGATGCGGTCATCGTCACCGCTCGGGGGCTCGCGGGAGATCAGCGCCAGTCGACAGCCGCGGGCGCGCAGGCGCTCGGCCAGTTTGATGGCAACGCCGCTGCGGGCGCCGGTGATGACGACGTGCTGGGACATGCGGCCTCCGGGGTGATTCAGGCGAATCCGCAAGCCTGCGTCCGGCGCGGTGGCGCCACGGTGAGGCGCGCGGCACGGTCACATGAAGAGTGTTTCAGTCGCGGAAATTCTCGTACTGCAGCGGCCGCTCGAAGTCCGCCGCGCGCACCACCGCGATCGCCGCCTGCAGGTCATCGCGTTTCTTGCCCAACACGCGCAGCTTCTCGCCTTGAATCTGCGTGTCGACCTTGAGCTTCGATTCCTTGAGCTTGGCGATGATCTTCTTCGCCAGTTCCTTCTCGATGCCCTGCACGATCAGCACCTTCTGTTTCGCCCGGGCCAGATTGACCTCCGGGTCCTTCACGTCGAGACAGCGGGCGTCGATGCCGCGGGCAATCAGCCGGGCTCTCAGGATGTCGATCATCTGCTTCAGCTGGAAATCGCTGGGCGCCGATTGGGTGATGGTCAGCTCTTCCAGCGCGTACTCGGCGTCGACGTTCTTGAAGTCGAAGCGCTGACGCAGTTCGCGATTGGCCTGGTCGACGGCGTTGACCACTTCCTGGCGGTTGACTTCGGAGACGATGTCGAAACTGGGCATGGGGGCATCCTCATAGCCTGTCGTGCTTGGGCGATCGTCGCGAGGGAAAGCGGGATCGAGGGCGGATCGAGTCATCTTTTGAGGAAGATAGCCCAGCTATCTGACGAAAAAGGGGCCGATCCGGACCGATCTCCGCTTTTCCTCGCGACGATCGTCCCGAGTTCGACAGGCGGTTAGTCAGGCGGCCAGCGCGGCCTCGATGGCGGCGCGCAGTTCGGCGGCGTCGGGGCCGACGGTCGGGGCGTAGCGGGCGCGCACCTGGCCGTCGCGGCCGATCAGGAACTTCTCGAAGTTCCAGCGGATGTCGCCAGGGAACGCGGCGTCGGGCCCGGCCAGCCAGTGATACAGCGGATGCCGGTTGGCACCGTTGACTGCGAGCTTCTCGGTCAGCGGGAAGGTGATGCCATAAGTCGTGGAGCAGAAGCTGCGGATCTGCTCGGCGCTGCCCGGTTCCTGCCCGGCGAACTGGTTGCAGGGCACGCCGAGGATGCTGAAGCCGCGTGGCGCCAGCGCCTCGTGCAGCGCTTCCAGCCCGGCGTACTGCGGGGTCAGTCCGCAGCGCGAGGCGACATTGACGATCAGCACCACCGAACCGGCAAGGCGATCCAGCGGAAACGGGCTGCCGTCGAGGGCGGCGAGGGTGTGGTCCTGCAGGGTCATGGCGCGGGCCCGGAGGTGTGGAGGCCCGAAGCATACGGTCGGCGTCGTCGCCGACAGGTCGCCGGCGGCCCCGAGCCCACGGTCGAGTCGGGGCGGTGCATGCTGGCGCCATGCTCTCGCGACTGCTGCTCTCGATTCTGGTGCTGGAAGCCGTTGGCTTTGCTGCCTTCGGCGTCTGGCTGTCCCGCGTTGGCTACTCGATCTGGGCGGCAGTGTTGCTGCCGCTCGCCGCCTATCTGCTCTGGCGAGCGCTGATCCCGGCACTGAGCTTCGGCGTTTCCGGCGTCTGGCGCCGCGTCGAGGCCGGCGGCAAGCGCGCCAGACTGCGCGCCACCGTCGAGGAAGTGCTGCTGACCGTATGGCTCTACAGCGCCGCGCATCCGTTCTCGCGCTGGTTCCGGCCACGCCCGCAGCCGGGCGAGGGGCCGGTGCTGGTGCTGGTGCACGGTTTCTTCTGCAACGGCGGCATGTGGGGCGGGATGGCGCAGCGGCTGGCGCGGGCGGGTTACCTGCGAGTCCACGCGGTCGACCTCGACCCGCTGTACCGGGACATGCAGGCCTCGCTGGCCGACTTCCACGCGAAGCTCGGCGCCATCCTCGACGCCGAGGGCGAAACGCAGGCCGTGCTGGTCGGCCACTCGATGGGCGGCGTGCTGGTGCGGCTGTATCGACGCCTGCACCCGGAGCGCGTCGCGCTCGCGGTGGCGATCGGCGCGCCGCACTACGGCACCCGGATGTCGCATTGGGTCGGCGCCGGCGAACGCGGCCCGGCCACGCCGCGCACGCAGTGGCTAGCGGCAGCGAATGCCAGCCATGACCGCGACGCCGTCGACGCGGGCCTCGTCAACATCTGGAGCGAGGCCGACAACATCGTCGCCCCGCAGGAAAACGCCCGCCTGCCCGGCGTCGAAGAGCACCGACTCACCGCCCACGGCCACCTGCGCCTCGCGCTGGCGCCGGAGACCTTCCAGCTGCTGCTGGCTGCGCTGGTGCGGTTGAAGGGGCCCGCCGGCGCGGCGGAGTAGCACTGCGACGCGGTCGCATTCACGGATCGTGCAGGCTTGAACGCCCTCCGCTACAGTCCGGCCTCTCCGAATGGGAGTGTATGCATGGCCGTCACGATTGGAGTGCTGAAAGAGGCTGCGCCCGGTGAGCGCCGGGTGGCGCTGGTGCCGGAGGTGGCAAAGAAACTGAAGGCGGCGGGGGCCACCTTGCTGGTGGAGCCCGGCCTGGGTCGCAATGCCGGGATCGCCGATGCGGCGTTCGGTGCGAATGTCGAATTCGTCGATGCGGCGAGCATTCTGGCGCGCGCGGACGTGCTGCTGCATGTGGCGCCGCCGACGCAGGAGACGCTGGCAGCGCTGCGTCCCGGCACGGCGACGATCGGCTACCTGCAGCCGCATGCCTCGGCCGAGCGGGTGAAGCTGCTGAAGGAGCGCAAGCTCTCCGGCTTCGCGATGGAGCTGCTGCCGCGCACCACCCGCGCGCAGGCAATGGACGTGCTGTCCTCGCAGGCGGCGGTGGCCGGCTACAAGGCGGTGCTGATCGCCGCGGAACTCTGCACCAAGTTCTTCCCGATGCTGACCACCGCCGCCGGCACGATCCGGCCGGCGAAGGTGCTGATCGTCGGCGCCGGCGTGGCCGGCCTGCAGGCGATCGCCACCGCGCGACGTCTCGGCGCGATGGTCGAGGGCTTCGACGTACGCCCCGAAACCAAGGAGCAGATCCTGTCACTGGGCGCCAAATTCCTGGATCTGGGCGTCAGTGCCGCCGGTGCCGGCGGCTATGCCCGCGAGCTGACCGCCGAGGAGCGCGCGCTGCAGCAGCAGCGACTGGGCGAGCATCTGGCCAAGATGGACGTGGTGGTGACCACCGCCGCGGTGCCGGGCCGCAAGGCGCCGACCATCATCAACTCGGCGATGGTCGCCGGCATGGCGACCGGGTCGGTGGTAGTGGACTTGGCCGCCGAGACCGGCGGCAACTGCGAGCGCACGCGGCCGGGCGAGACCTACACCACGGAGAACGGCGTGACCGTGGCCGGGCCGCTCAATCTGGCCTCGATGGCGCCGCTGCACGCGAGCGAGATGTACGCGCGCAACCTGTACAACTTCTTCGTGCTGTCGCTGGCCAAGGACGGCGGCTGGACGCCGAACTTCGAGGACGATCTGGTGCAGGGCACGGCGCTGACCCACGACGGCACGATCAAGCACGAAGCAACCCGCAAGACGGTGGAGGGCGCATGACGCAGGCAGAAGGAACCATGGCCACGCCGTCGGCGGGCCTGAAGCACGGATTGCTGGGGGCGAAGCCCGCCGGCCCAGCGCTGGCACGGATCGTGCGTTGGGCGACGCTTGGTGGCCTCGTGGTCGGTGCGCCGGCCGCGTGGGCCGCGGCGCAGACCGCCGGCGGCATCGACGGCTTCATCGCGCTGTACATCTTCATGCTCGCGGCCTTCACCGGCAACGAGATCATTGCCCGGGTGCCGGTCATCCTGCACACCCCGCTGATGAGCGGCTCGAACTTCGTCCACGGCATCGTGCTGGTCGGCGCGATGATCGCGCTGGGTCAGGCCGACACCGTGCTGGAGCAGGTGATCGGCTTCATCGGCGTGGTGCTGGGCGCGGGTAATGCCGCCGGCGGCTACGTCGTGACCGAGCGCATGCTCGACATGTTCAAGCCCAGCGGCAAGAAGGAGGGTTGATCATGGAAAGCATCCAACTCCTGGGCCTGCTCGGCCAGAGCGCGCCGGCAGCGGCCGAACTGCATTACCCC
>Ga0209812_10000234_pt1:0-7500 | contig 52144 bp, 53 predicted proteins | sample JI71714BDNA_FD_187502 | JGI IMG/M metagenome (GOLD analysis project Ga0209812, IMG submission 187502) | Wastewater effluent complex algal communities from Wisconsin, to seasonally profile nutrient transformation and Carbon sequestration -... | ecosystem: Engineered > WWTP > Effluent >...
CTGTTCGCCCATGAAAGCGGTACGCGAGCTGGGTTCAGAACGTCGTGAGACAGTTCGGTCCATATCCGGTGTAGGCGTTAGAATATTGAGAGGAGCCTTCTTTAGTACGAGAGGACCGAGAAGGACATACCTCTGGTGTACCAGTTATCGTGCCAACGGTAAACGCTGGGTAGCTATGTATGGAGTGGATAACCGCTGAAAGCATCTAAGTGGGAAGCCCACCTCAAGATAAGTATTCTCATCACGTAAGTGAGTAAGATCACGGTAAGACTAACCGTTTGATAGGCATTAAGTGTAAGTACAGTAATGTATGTGCTAAGATGTCCTAATAGATCGAGGACTTGAATTTTAAAAATCTTTAAAATAAAATACTATTTTAAAGATTTTTTGCTTTGGTGTTTTTAGTGTACTGAGCGGAACCACACTGATCCATCTCGAACTCAGTTGTGAAACGTTATAAATCGACGACAATACTTGGGGGGGGACCTCCTGGGAAGATAGTTCAATGCCAAAGTTTTAAAAATATACCATAAAATTATTAATTATATACAACAGTTAGTCGTAACTAATAAAAAAAATTATTCTTAAAAAATATTTAAAGTTTTGTATATAATATTATATATAATACTAGTCATTAATATTATTTTCTGTATTTAAATTTTTAACATTTCTAAAGGACTATCAGTTATGGATACTCGTTTACTAGTAATTGCTGCTCCTGTTTTAGTAGCAGCCTCATGGGCTTTATTTAATATTGGTCGTTTAGCAATTCAACAAATTCAACGTTTATCACGTTAAAAGAATATTACAAGACTAGAAAAGTTAAAAATAGTCTTGTAATATTTTTTTAATGATTTTAACAATAAATTTTTTTAATTTAATTATTTAAACTTTTAAGTTTAGTTCTAATAACTTTAACTTTTTAAAAGCAGCTTTATACAAATCTAGACAAATTAAATTCTATTGTGTACAATCAATTTAAATTAAAAAACTATCTTAAATAAAGATAAAAAATTATGGCTGTACCTAAAAAACGGACATCAAAAGCAAAAAAAAATAGTCGCAAAGCTAATTGGAAAAGAAAAGCAGCAAAATCAGCACAAAAATCTTTATCATTAGCAAAATCAATTTTACGAGGTAAAACTACGAGTTTTGTATATCGTTTATATGTGGAGGAATAAATTTAGTATTTTCTTAATATACGTTTAAATTTATATTAAGAAAATACTAAATTTATTAAATCATTGTTAACAATAGATGTTTCTATTAAATTTTGAATGTTAAACAAACATATTAGTTTAAAATTAGCGGATGTGGCGAAATTGGTAGACGCGCTAGATTTAGGTCCTAGTAACTTTTGTTTTGAGAGTTCGAGTCTCTCCATCCGCAAGTATAACAATTCTTTTATTAATCTTTTGAATACTTTTTCTATGGTTCTTCCCTTTACTTTACAACAATTACGTATTTTTAAAGCCATTGCATCTGAAAAAAGTTTTACTCAAGCTGCTGAAATTCTATTTGTGTCTCAACCTTCATTGAGTAAACAAGTTAAAACGTTAGAAAATCATTTAGGAATTTTATTATTACATAGAACTGGTAATCAACTCGTACTAACTGAAGCTGGTATTGTTTTTCTTCAATATGCGGAACGAATACTTGCCTTATGTGAAGAAAGTTGTCGAGCCTTAAATGATTTAAAAGATGGAGAACGAGGGAATTTAAAAGTTGGAGCAAGTCAAACTATTGGAGCGTATCTAATTCCACGTATAGTAACTTTGTTCGCGCAAAGTTATCCTCAAATTAATTTACAGATTGACATTGATTCGACTCGAATTATTGCAAAAAAAGTTGCTAATCGAAGTCTTGATATTGCTATTGTAGGAGGAGATATTCCTACCAATTTAAAAAAAAATTTGGAAATTGAGGATTTTGTTCAAGATGAACTGATTTTAATAATTTCAAAGTCGCATCCATTTGCAAAAAAGAAAAAAAAGCAAATTAGTAAAGATGATCTTTACCATTTAAATTTTATAACATTAAATTCAAATTCCACAATTCATAAATTTATTAATAATATTTTAATTCAAAATAATATTCAAACTAAACAATTTAATGTCATTATGGAATTGAATTCGATTGAAGCTATCAAAACAGCAGTAAGTTTGGGACTAGGAGCTGCTTTTGTTTCATCTTCAGCAATAGAAAAAGAACTAGAATTAAAAACAATTGAAATTATACCAATTGAAAATATTAAAATAACTCGAACATTATCTATTATTACAAATCCATATTTGGATCGATCGAAAGCGTTTGATTTTTTTTACCGTGAATTATGGTTAATTAAAAATTTATAAATTTATCTATTTCTAATTTAAGTTGACTTAAAGAAAATTTATTTTGTAGTATTATTTAATAAAAGGAGGAAAGAGTTATGAATATGATGAATGAGATTAACTATGTTATTGTAGAAATTAGTGGAAGACAATTTTGGATTGAGCCATCCCGCTGGTATGATGTAAATCGTATTCCAACAGAAGTTGGAAAAGAAATTATTTTAAATCGAGTTTTATTAGTTAGTGAAAGTGTTGGACAAGTGAGAATAGGAAGACCCTATTTAGATGCGGTAAAAGTTCGAGCAAAAATTTTAAAACATTTACGTGGTCCTAAAACTATTGTTTACAAAATGCGGCCTAAGAAAAAAACTCGGAAAAAACAGGGTCACCGTCAAGATTTAACTCGAATTCTTATTGATTCGATAAACGTAACAAAAAGATAAACAAAAATATTAGGTTAAAAGAAAGATAACGAATAAATTTTATTCTATTTATAATAATTAAAACTTAAGGAATATATAGATATGGCACATAAAAAAGGTGCAGGTAGTACAAAAAATGGTCGCGACTCAAATGCAAAACGATTAGGTGTTAAAAGATTTGGCGGTGAAAAAGTAAAAGCTGGAAATATTTTAATTCGTCAAAGAGGAATGAAATTTAAACCGGGTTCTAACGTTGGATATGGAAAAGATTTCACTTTATTTGCATTAATTGATGGTACTGTAAAATTTGATTATAAAGATGCTCAACATAAACGAATAAATATTATTGCTTAGTCGACTTTTCGAAATTCTTAAAAATGCTAAAAAATCCATTTATTAAACAGTCAGTTATAAATCAATATCAAACTTTAATCAATCAAATTAATTCACTTGAAACGAATTTAAAAACATTAACTGATACAGAATTAAGAAATAAAACTTTTCAATTAAAGAAGCAATATAAGGAAAAAGGAGATTTAAATGCATTAATTGCTGAATCCTTTGCAATTACACGAGAAGCAAGTTTTCGAACTTTAGGTCTTCGGCATTTTGATGTTCAATTAATTGGGGGGTTAGTTTTAAATAGTGGAAAGATTAGTGAAATGCGGACTGGTGAAGGAAAAACTTTAGTGGCAACTTTACCAGCTGTTTTAAATGCTTTAACAAATAAAGGTGTTCATATTGTTACTGTAAATGATTATTTAGCAAGTCGTGATCAAATTTCAATGGGGCAAATTTATCGATTTTTAGGATTAAATACAGGTTTAATTCAAGAAGATATGACCTTTCGAGAACGACAAAAAAATTATGCTGCTGATATTACTTATGTTACAAATAATGAATTAGCTTTTGATTATCTACGTGATAATATGGCTTCTAATCTTAATCAAGTTGTTTTACCACCTTTTAATTATTGTATAGTAGATGAAGTTGATTCCATTTTTATTGATGAAGCGCAAGTTCCTTTAATAATTTCACAAGCCGTAGAAACTTGTATTGATAAATATATTGTAGCAGCAGAAGTGGCTGAATATTTAGAAGTTAATGTTCATTTTAAAGTTGATGAAAAAAATAGAAATATTATTTTAACTGAACAAGGAACAACTCAAATTGAAAAAATTTTACAGATTGAAGATTTATATAATCCAAATGATCCATGGATTCCTTATATTTTAAGTGCTATTAAAGCGACTGCTTTATTCTTCCGCAATGTACATTATATTGTTCAAAACAATCAAATTGTTATTGTTGATGAATTTACAGGTAGAATAATGCCAGATAGACGCTGGAATGAAGGTTTACATCAAGCTATTGAAGCAAAAGAAAGTGTTCCAATTCGACAAAATACAGAAACAGCTGCATCAATTACTTATCAAAATTTTTTCTTGCTATATCCCAAATTATCAGGTATGACTGGGACAGCTAAAACCTCTGAACTAGAATTTGAAAAAATTTATGGTTTATCCGTTGAAGAAATCCCAACAGCTCGACCAAATCTTCGTAAAGACTTACCCGATTTTGTTTACAAAGATAGCTTAACAAAATGGACTGCGATTGCCAAAGAATGTAAATCGATTGCAAAAACAAAACAACCCATTTTAATTGGAACAACGACCGTTGAAAATTCGGAAATGTTAGCAGATTTGTTAAAAGAATATCAATTATCATATCGATTATTAAATGCAAAACCAGAAAATGTAAAACGAGAATCAGAGATTGTTGCCCAAGCTGGAGAAATTGGAAGCATTACAATAGCGACTAATATGGCAGGAAGAGGAACTGATATTATTTTAGGTGGAAATATTACATTTAAAGTTCGAAAACAACTTTATAAGATAATAGTTTATTATAAAAGCCAAAAAGTATTAACAACTGATATTGATTTTACTTCACAAAAAGTATTAAGTGTTTTAAAGTCATTATTTACTGAGTCGAAATTTTTAAGTTTATCATCTACTGGAATTTTAAAATTTCTAAATGAAATTGATCAAATTCGAATTCCTAAAACTGCTTATGAATGTTCCATTAAATTTTTATTAACTCAACTAAGTCAATTTGAAAAAAAAAATCAAAGTCTTAATAATAAAATTGTTAAGAATTTAGGAGGGCTTTATATTATTGGAACAGAAAGAAATAATTCACGTCGAATAGATAATCAATTAAGAGGGCGATGTGGACGTCAAGGCGATCCGGGGACTTCTCGATTTTTCTTAAGTTTAGAAGATTCCTTATTTCGGAATTTTGGAAGTTCAAATCTTCAAAATTTTATGCAAAGTCAACTTTTAGATGATTTACCATTGGAATCAAATTTATTAACTAAAAGTTTAGATGCAGCTCAAAAACGAGTAGAAGAAAGAGATTATGATGGGCGAAAATATTTATTTGATTACGATGATATATTAAATAAACAACGTAATATTGTATATTATGAACGCCGAAAACTTTTAGAAAGTCAATCTCTTCGTCAAACTATTTTAGCGTATGGTGAACAAGTTATCAAAGATATTATAAACTTCTTAAAAGATGATAAGTTTTATAAAGATGGGTCTGGAATTGAAGAACTTTTTAAGACAAGATTAGTAAGTTTAAAGTATGATTTAAATACTTTAGATTCATTTGAATTAAAAACTTATTTATTCCAAGAATTTTGGTTATCTTATGAAACAAAAGTTCTCGAATTTGAAATATGTGAAATTGGGTTAATTCGATCTTTTGAACGAACAATTATTCTATATTATACAGATATTGCTTGGAAAGAACATCTACAAAAAATTGCTTTATTACGTGATGCTGTAGGATGGAGAAGTTATGGACAACGAAATCCTTTGTTCGAGTTTAAAGAAGAGGCATATAATTTATTCCAAAACCGAAATGTAACAGTAAGACATTTATTAATTCGTGATTTTTTACATTCCTTTATTCTATAAAGGTTAAATTCGTTTTTATTCAAAAAAAATAAATATATTTATGACAAAACGTACTTTATCAAATAAAACTCGTTCTTCTATTTTAAAAGTATCGGGATTTCGGGCCCGTATGGCAACCGCTGAAGGAAGAAAAATAATTCAAAATCGAAGAAAAAAAGGGCGAAAAAAGCTAGCAATCCAACGTTAATTGGAGAAATTATTAGAGTTAATACTGGTTATTTACTCTAATAATAAATAATTTTTTATGTAAAATTAATATAATAGGAATTTATTACACAAAATTTTGATCGAACGATTTTATGAAATTTACTGATGAATTAACGCTTTTATTAAAAGCGAGATATCCAATTATCTATATTACTACAATTGAAGAAGATCGCGTAGAATATATTATCCGCAAATCTATTAAAACAAATTTGAATAGAAGTATTTATAGTTGGGATTTTATTGATGGATATACAAATAATCCAAATAACGAAGGATTTGCAAAACGAAATCCAGTTCAAGCCCTTGAACTCATTGAACGTTTAACCCCTCAAACACCTGCATTATTTTTATTGAAAGATTTTAATCGATTTTTAACAGATATTTCCATTTCACGAAAATTAAAAAATATAACTCGAATTTTGAAACTTCAACCTAAAACAATTATTATTATTGGGTCAGAATTAAATATTCCAAAAGAATTATATGATTTAATTACAGTTTTACAATTTCAATTACCAATTGATAATGAAATTAACTACGAATTAAAAAGGCTAGTTGAATCATTAAACATTGAAATTGATCAACAAATATTGGAAAGTTTAACACGAGCATGCCAAGGTTTATCTCTCGAACGTATTAGACGGGTATTATCAAAAATTATCGCTACTTATAAAACAATTGATGAAAATAGTATACAACTTTTATTAAATGAAAAAAAACAACTTATTAGTCAAACAGAAATTTTAGAGTATTGGTCTGCAAATGAAACAATTTCTAAAATTGGTGGAGTGGATAATTTAAAAGATTGGTTAAAAAAACGAAAAATTTCTTTTAGTATTCAAGCATCAAATTATGGATTACCTACTCCACGTGGTTTATTACTTGTAGGAATTCAGGGAACTGGAAAATCTTTAACTGCTAAAGCTATTGCTAATGAATGGCAATTACCTTTATTAAAATTAGATGTTGGAAAACTTTTTGGAGGTATTATTGGTGAATCAGAATCTCGCCTTAGACAAATGATTGAGTTAGCAGAAACAATTTCTCCTTGTATTTTATGGATTGATGAAATTGATAAAGCTTTCAGTAAAAATGAAAGCAAGGGTGACAGTGGTACAAGTAATCGGGTTTTAGCCACATTTATAAGTTGGTTATCAGAAAAAAGTAAACCAGTTTTTGTCGTTGCAACAGCAAATAATGTAGATCTTTTGCCTTTAGAAATTATTAGGAAGGGTAGATTTGACGAAATTTTTTTTCTAGATTTACCACAAAAGCAAGAACGAGAACAAATTTTCAAAATTCATATTCAAGAATTTAGACCAAATAGTTGGAAATCATTTGATTATTCAAAATTAGCCCAACTTTCTGATTCGTTTTCAGGAGCAGAAATTCGTCAAAGTATTATTGAAGCTATGTATCATGCTTTTTATGAAAAAAGAGAATTTACAACTGAAGATATTTGTTTAGCGTTAACTCAATTAATACCCCTTTCTCAATTGGAAAATAGTCAAACATTAAAATTAAAAAATTGGGCAGCCTCAGGTCGTATTC
>Ga0209812_10000234_pt1:12500-40000 | contig 52144 bp, 53 predicted proteins | sample JI71714BDNA_FD_187502 | JGI IMG/M metagenome (GOLD analysis project Ga0209812, IMG submission 187502) | Wastewater effluent complex algal communities from Wisconsin, to seasonally profile nutrient transformation and Carbon sequestration -... | ecosystem: Engineered > WWTP > Effluent...
TATAAATTTTAAGTTTTTAATTATCGTTTTTTTATTTTATATTTAAATTGATAATAATTTTTAATTATCGTCTTGAATAATATTCAACAACTAATAATTCATTTAAGTCTAATAAAACTTCACTTCGTACACAATAATTTTTTACTAAACCTTCAAGTTTTTCTTTATCAAATGTTAAATGACTAGGAGGTGAAGTAAAATTGATATTTTTTAAATTGTTTTCAATTATTTTTTTTGCGGGTGATTTAGGTTTAATACCAATAATATCCGAAGGTTGACATTGGAAGCTTGGAATATCAATAACCTTATCATTAATAACAATATGCCCATGGTTTATTAGTTGTCGAGCTGCAGCAATAGTTGGTGCATAACCTAATGAAAAACAAATTGTATCTAGTCGCATTTCTAATAACTGTAATAAAATTAATCCAGTTACTCCTTTACGACGACGGGCTTCTTTAATGTAATGATACAATTGACTTTCAGTTAAACCATAATTAAATTTTAATTTTTGCTTTTCTTCTAATCGTATACCATATTCAGTCGTTTTTTTCTTGCCTTCACCTAAAATTTTTCCATGTTGTCCAGGTTTATTAAGTTTTTTTGATTTTTTTTGTGTTAAGCCTGGTAAATTACCTAATCTTCTTGTAATTCTTAATTTTGGTCCACGATAGCGTGACATATAAATATTTTTTTAATATATAACTATTTGATTTTTCTTACTTTTTAATTTAGACTATTTTAAATAGGGCGAGTGACCGGACTTGAACCGGCGAATGGTGGAACCACAACCCACTGCCTTAACCACTTGGCTACACCCGCCAAACTATTTCTGTAAACAACTATACCAAGTTGTATTAAATAACGTCTAGGTTCTGAACAAAATATTTGATTTTAAAAATTTTATTATGAAAAAAAGAAAAACTTTTTTTTTAAATGGAGAAGAGTATGTTACAGATCAAAACATTAATTTATTCGATGTGATTAATTATTTTAATTATAATCAATCTCTCTTAGTCTTAGAATATAATAAATTTATTTGTCCTAAAAAAAATTGGTCTACCATTTTTCTTAAAAATAACGATAGAATTGAAATAGTAACGATTGTCGGAGGAGGGTAAACATTATAAAATTTATGAAGAAAAAATTGTCAAAAATCGTTTCATTAAAGATTTTATAATGTTTAAAATATAAGTTCAAGCTTTTGTAAAAACTAAACCATTATGTTTACTATATCGTTCCATAAATCGCATAAATCTATTCCAAGCATCAGAATTTTTCATAATATAAATAGATTCAACAGCTTCAGGTTTGCCATTAACAAATTTAGCAGTAACATCACGTGTTTCTAAAATTCCTTCTTCATCTATCATATACATACCTGTAATTTCTCCTTTTAAGGATAAACTTTTATCTATCACATTTGCTTTGTTAAAGAAAAATGTTGCTGTTCCTGTACTACCATCTCTAGAACGAGTTAAACGAACATTCGGTAATACTTTTTCATCTATACCTTTTATAAACTGAATTTGAGCTATCATGTATTTTAAATTAATATATCTATATAGATATATTAATTTAAAATACATGATAGCTCAAATTCAGTTAAAATATTTTTGAAACTGGGGTGGCAGGATTCGAACCTACGAATGGCGGAGTCAAAGTCCACAGCCTTACCACTTGGCGACACCCCAACAAAATAATATAGGAATTTATATTGAATTAATATTCGTTTTGTTTTACTAAAAAACAAAACGAAAATATTGGGCAAGAAGGGATTCGAACCCCTGACACCGTAGTTCGTAGCCACGTGCTCTAGTCCACTGAGCTACAAGCCCACACTATATTATTCTCCAATAATACTAGCTATTAGTCTTTTTCGTAAAGCTTTTAAACAAAAAAATTTTAACAAAATTAAAAATTTAACTTGCCGAATTCTTAAATCATATTTTACAGTTACAAAGAAAGACCTTTTCTCAATTTATTAATATTTAAATTTATGCCAAAGAAAATATTATATCAAGATAACGCAAGACGTGCTTTAGAACGTGGAATGGACATAATGGTAGAAGCCGTTTCTGTAACTTTAGGTCCAAAAGGACGAAATGTTGTTTTAGAAAAAGCTTATGGTTCTCCACAAATTGTTAATGATGGTGTAACAATTGCAAAAGAAATTAATTTAGAAGACCATATCGAAAATACAGGTGTTTCTTTAATTCGACAAGCAGCAGCAAAAACAAATGATGTTGCTGGCGATGGAACAACAACCGCGACAGTGCTTGCGTATGCAATGGTTAAAGAGGGATTAAAAAATGTCGCAGCAGGAGCAAATCCAATCTCTTTAAAATTAGGCATGGAAAAAGCTACGCAATATCTAGTAATGCAAATAAATGAATTTGCTCAACCAGTAGAAGAAATTCAATCGATTAAACAAGTGGCTTCTATTTCGGCTGGTAATGATGATATAATTGGAACACTAATAGCAAATGCATTATCAAAAGTCGGTAAAGAAGGCGTAATTTCATTAGAAGAAGGAAAAGGAATTAGTACTGAATTAGAAATTACAGAAGGAATGAAATTAGAAAAAGGATTCATATCTCCTTATTTTATAACTGATACAGAAAAAATGGAAGTTTCTTATGATAATCCTTATATCTTATTAACTGATAAACGAATTACATTAGTTCAACAAGATTTATTACCTATTTTAGAACAAATTACAAAAACAAAACGCCCATTATTAATTATTGCTGAGGACGTTGAAAAAGAAGCATTAGCAACTTTAATATTAAATAAACTACGTGGTATTGTTAATGTAGTGGCGGTTCGTGCCCCAGGATTTGGTGAATTAAGGAAATTAATGTTACAAGATATTGCTGTTTTAACTGGTGGAACTGTTATTACTCAAGATGCTGGATTAAGTTTAGATAATATTCAATTAAATTTATTAGGTCAAGCAAGACGAATTATAGTAAACAAAGATACAACAACAATTGTGGGAGATGGATTAGAAATTGAAAATATTAAAGCTCGTTGTGAACAATTAAGGAAACAAGTTAATATTGCAGACACTTCTTATGAAAAAGAAAAGTTGCAAGATCGTATTGCTAAACTTTCTGGTGGAATTGCTGTAATTAGAGTAGGAGCGGTAACTGAAACTGAAATGAAAGATAAAAAATTACGTTTAGAAGATGCTATTAACGCAACTCGTGCTGCTGTTGAAGAAGGCATTGTTCCTGGTGGAGGTGCTACATTAGCTCATTTGTCAGAAAATTTAGTAACCTGGGCAAAAAATAATTTAAAAGAAGATGAATTAATTGGCGCAATTATCATTTCTCGTGCTATTCTAGCTCCATTAAAACGAATTGCTGAAAATGCTGGAATTAATGGACCAGTTGTTATTGGAAAAGTTCAAGAACAAAAATTTGAAATTGGTTATAATGCTGCAAAGAATATATTTGGCAATATGTATGAAGAAGGAGTCGTTGATCCAGCTAAAGTAACTCGTTCCGCTTTACAAAATGCAACATCAATAGCTAGTATGATTTTAACAACAGAATGTATTATTGTTGATGATATAAAAGTAAAAAACTAAAACTATTAATTTATCGGTAGATATATGATAAAATAGTCTTTGTTAAAGTTGGAATTTATATCTTAAATATGAATTTTTAATAATAAAAATGGACTATTTTAATTTTATTTTTTAATGAACTAGTTTATTTATATGATGTTTAATAATGAAATAATTTGAGTATTTTAAATAAAAATGACTAATTATTTCATTATTAAACAATTACTATTTAATTATACGGTTTTTATTAAAATATTTTTCTGAGCAGTTTGATAGTCTCTAAATATTTATATATCTTTATTTCGTGTATGTATAAAAGGCTGCATTTAGGTTACTATCTTATTTATTTCCAAGCTTAACTAATAAGTCAAAGCATTCTTGCATTGATTCAAAGTTTTTGTCCTCCTTAGCCTGTCGCATATTATTTTGTAACTCAAGAATTCTTTCTTTTTCTTCAGGTGTCCACTTGATATTCTCTACATCCTGTTTCACTGCCTCATCTAAGTCAGCTGAAAACATCTCAGCCGTCGCTATTAATTTTTGTTGCTTATCAATCGCAGCCGATTTTTCTGCTTCTTCTAACATACTATTAACTTCTGCTTCTGATAAAGTAGACGCACCTTGGATAGTTATGTTTTGTTGTTTTCCTGATTCATTTTCTTTAGCTGTTACGGATAAAATACCATCAACATTAATATCAAATGTTACTTCGATTTGTGGAGTTCCTTTGGGAGCTTCTGGAATACCTTCTAATTTAAAGGTTCCTAAGCTTTTGTTTCCACTAACCATTTCTCTTTCCCCTTGTAAAACATGGATTTCAACATTTGTTTGATTATTTGAAGCAGTTGAAAATAGTTCTGATTTTTTAACTGGAATGGTTGTATTACGTGCGATAAGTTTTGTCATAATTCCGCCAACTGTTTCTACACCAAGTGACAATGGTGTTACATCCAACAATAGAATATCTGTTATCTCACCTGCTAAAATACCTGCTTGAATCGCTGCTCCAATAGCTACTACTTCATCTGGATTAACTGATTTATTTGGTTTTTTTCCAGTTAATGATTCTACTAATTGTTGAATAGCAGGAATTCTTGTTGATCCTCCTACTAATACAATTTCATCAATTGACGATTTGTCTAATTTTGCATCTTTTAATGCTTTTTCAACTGGAATACGACAACGATTAATTAAATCTTTACATAAACTTTCAAATTTTTCTCGTGTTAACTCTTGTTGAATATGTTTAGGTCCATTTTTGTCTGCTGTAATAAATGGAAGATTAATTGTTGTTTTTTCAACATTTGATAATTCCATTTTTGCTTTTTCGGCTGCTTCTGTTAACCTTTGTAAAGCTTGAATATCTTTAGTTAAATCAGTACCTTCTTTTGCTTGAAAATCTTCAACTAACCAACGAACTAAAGCTTTATCAAAATCATCACCACCTAAATTTGTATCACCAGCTGTCGATAATACTTCGAAAATTCCATCACCAACTTCTAAAATGGAAACATCAAATGTTCCACCTCCTAAATCAAAAACTAAAATAGTTTCATTTTGTTTTTTATCTAAACCATACGCTAAAGAAGCGGCAGTTGGTTCATTAATAATACGTAAAACTTCAATACCAGCAATTTTTCCAGCATCAACTGTTGCTTGACGTTGAGAGTCATTGAAATAAGCTGGCACTGTAATAACTGCTTTTGTCACATCTTGGCCTAAATATTCTTTAGCATCATTAATTAATTTTCGTATAACTTGGGCTGAAATTTCTTCAGGACTAAAATCTTTATTTAAAGAAGAACATTTAATTTTAATGTTTCCATTAGTATCTTTAATTACTTTATAAGGTAATTCTTTTGATTCTTCAGAAATTTCATCTGCTTTGCATCCTATAAAACGTTTAACAGAAAAAAATGTATTTTCTGCATTAACAACTGATTGACGTTTTGCAAGTTGCCCGACTAATAATTCTTGTTTCTTTGTATAAGCTACAATTGATGGGGTTGTTCGAAATCCTTCTGAGTTTGTAATTACAGTAGGTTGTCCTCCTTCAATTGCCGCAACTACTGAATTTGTGGTTCCTAGGTCAATTCCGACTACTTTATTCATAAAACCTCTCTATTTTTATATAAATTTATATTTACTATTAAATAGTATAAACTATTGAAAAACATTTAATATAAGTATATATTATACATTTGTAAATATAAATTAGTACAAAGTGTAATTTATATTTACAAATATTATAATAGTATAAATGTTTCTTCTATAGACAAAATCTTTTGATTTTTTTAGAGTTATAAATAGTTAGATAATTAAAATTGTCAAACTATTTATTTGGAAATTTTATACAAATTAATTTTTATAACTTTTAATATATATATAAGTATTTTTTGGAGAAAAATATTGTGTCTTTAGGTCTATTAGGAAATAAAATTGGAATGACCCAAATATTTGATAAATCGGGAAATATAATTCCAGTTACAATCTTAAAAGTTGGGCCTTGTGTGATTACACAAGTCAAAACTACATTAAAAGATGGGTATAATGCAATTCAAATCGGATATGGAAACATTTCACCCAAAATGCTAACTCAACCACAACTAGGGCATCTACAAAAATCAAATATTCAACCAGTGAGATATTTAAAAGAATTTCATGTAAGTGATCCGAATAATTTCAAGGTTGGTCAAATTTTAAATGTTGAATCATTTGTTACAGGACAATTAGTAAATATTACGGGTAAAAGCATTGGAAAAGGATTTTCGGGTCTTCAAAAACGTCATAATTTTGCAAGAGGACCTATGACTCATGGCTCTAAAAATCATAGAGCTCCTGGTTCAATTGGGATGGGAACAACACCAGGTCGTGTCTTACCAGGAAAAAGAATGGCTGGTCAACTTGGCAATAAAACGACAAATATTAAAAAATTAAAAATTGTTCAAGTAAATCACGATGAAAATATTTTAGTTGTTAAAGGAGCCGTTCCTGGAAAACCTGGAAATTTACTAAGTATAATTCCCTCAAAATAATAAATAAGAAAAGAGTAGTAAACAAAGGAATATTAGGAAAAATACCATATGACTATTCAAAAAATTATAGAATACAGGCCATCTAATTCAACTGGAGAAAGTACAGATGAAAAATTTAGAATTACACTTAATATTTTAGAAGATTCAAGTAATTATTTAATTCATAGAGATATTTTAAGACATCAACTTTCTCAAAAACAAGGAACAGTTTCAACAAAAACTAGAAGTGAGGTTCGAGGTGGAGGTAAAAAACCTTGGCGTCAAAAAGGAACTGGTCGTGCTCGAGCAGGATCAAACCGTTCTCCTTTATGGAAAGGTGGGGGTGTTATATTTGGTCCAAAACCCAAAACAGTTACTTTAAAAGTAAATAAAAAAGAACGTAATTTAGCATTACAAACTTTATTTTATAATAAACGAAATAATATGATTGTAGTTCCGAATTTAGAGTTAATAGAACCGAAAACAAAAGCTTTTTATAAATTTTGTCAAAATGGGAATATAAACTTAAATGAAAAACTATTAGTAATTGTTTCTGAAAAAATATTACCTATAAAATTAGCAACTCAGAATTTAAAGAATGTTGAATTAATTTCTGCATCAAATTTAAATACATTAAGTTTGGTAAAAGCAAAAAAAATTTTATTAACAACATCAGCACTAAATGATATAAAGGAGATTTATTGTGAACGTGAAACAAGACATTAATCTTTATACTTATTCCCACTTGAATATTATAAAGTATCCAATTATTACAGATAAAGCTACTCGATTATTGGTTAATAATCAATATAGTTTTGCTGTTAATCCTAAAGCTGATAAATTATCGATTAAAGCGGCAATTGAATTTTTCTTTAATGTTAAAGTAATCAAAATTACTACTTCTCATTTACCAAAAAAGAAAAAAAGAGTCGGTAAATATCTAGGTTGGAAACCACACTATAAAAAAGCAATTGTAACGTTATTAGAAGGCGATACAATAAACTTATTTGCAGAAGAAAACTAACCATTATATAAATTAATAAAGTTTATGAGTATTCGTCTTTATAAACCATATACACCAGGCACAAGAAACAGAGCCCTTTCATCTTTTTCAGAAATAACAAGTACTAAACCAGAAAAGAATTTAGTAAGGAAAAATCATCGTAGTAAAGGTAGAAATAACCGAGGAGTTATTACTATAAGACATCGTGGAGGGGGCCATAAAAAACAATATAGAGTAGTTGATTTTAAAAGAAATAAATATAATATCTCAGGCATTGTCAAATCAATTGAATATGATCCCAATAGAAATGCACGAATTGCATTAATTCATTTCATCGATGGGGAAAAACGATATATTTTACATCCAAATACTTTAAATGTTGGTGACAAAATTTTATCAGGAAAAGGAATATCATTAGACATAGGAAATGCTTTACCTTTAGAAGAAATTCCTTTAGGTACATCAGTTCATAACATTGAATTAATTCCTAATCGCGGTGGACAAATTGTTCGTTCAGCTGGAACGTGCGCAAAAATTTTAGCAAAAGAAGGAAATTATGTCACTTTACGTTTACCTTCAAAAGAAATTCGATTAATTCGTAAAGAATGTTTTGCAACAATTGGAGAATTAAGTCATAATGAGGCCTTCTTAATTCAGAGTGGAAAAGCTGGTAGAACACGTTGGTTAGGAAAACGTCCAACGGTACGAGGTTCGGTAATGAATCCCTGTGACCATCCACATGGTGGAGGGGAAGGTAGAACTCCAATAGGTCGTACTCGACCATTAACACCTTGGGGTAAACCAGCGTTAGGTAAAAAGACAAGACGAACTAAAAAACTTAGTAGTTCTTATATTCTTCGTCGTCGTTCTTAATTAATTTATAAAAAATTTTATTACTAAGAGTTCAAAAAATGTCAAGATCATTAAAAAAAGGACCTTTTGTTGCATATCATTTATTAAAAAAAATTAATAAAATGAATACAAATGGAAAGAAAGATGTAATCACAACTTGGTCACGTAGTTCGACAATATTACCAAATATGGTTGGATTTACAATAGCTGTATATAATGGGAAACAACATATTCCAGTTTTTATTTCAGATCAATTCGTAGGTCATAAACTTGGAGAATTTGTTTCTACACGAACATTTAAATCACACATTAAAGCGGATAAAAAAACAAAACGTTAAGGCAAAAAATTAAACATGGCCCGATTAGAATTAACATTAAATTTTCCAAAACATTTCCATATTAAAACATTTAATGTTAAATCTGAACCAATGTTATCTCCCCTTGCAAAATCAATTTTGCAAAGTGTTCAGTTTAAACATTTTTATTATGTCCGTGATGATATAGATTATCGCTTAAGATCTCATCCAATGGAAAGAGATTTTCTTTTGCAAGCTTTATTTTCAATCGCAATTTCTTTACAAAATAATTTATCAATAAATTTCTTTGATATGTGGATTTATGAAATTTATATCAGTAAAGTGTCAAATCCTAATAAATTTCTAAAGAAAAGTTCTCAAAATAAAGAACTCGATGAATATATCACAATTAAATTAGCATATGGAATTAATACTTCTCAAGAAAAAAAAATAATATTTTAATATTCATTTTTATAAATTTTAAATCTATACAAAAAATATTAAGGAAACTATAGTATGTCGAATGGTCAATCAGTAAGAGCAGTCGCAAAATATGTAAGGATATCACCACATAAAGTAAGACAAGTTTTAGATCAAATTCGTGGTCGTTCATATCAAGAAGCATTAATGATATTAGAATTTTTACCGTATGATGCTGGTTCTCCCATCTGGCAAATAGTTCATTCCGTAGCAGCGAATGCAAAAAATAATTATAATCTAGATAAAAAAAAATTAATCATTTCAGAAATCTTTGCAGATGAAGGTCCAAAATTAAAACGTATTCGGCCACGTGCTCAAGGTCGGGCTTATAAGATTTTAAAACCAACTTGTCATATTACAGTTGTTGTAAAATCAATTAGTTAAAAAATAAAAATTAAGGATTTTATTATGGGACAAAAAACACATCCGTTGGGATTTCGATTAGGTATTACACAGGAACATAGATCTACTTGGTATACAAATTTTAAACATTATTCAATTTTATTAGAAGAAGATGATAAAATTAGAACATATCTTAATAAGATAGCAAAATTAGCTAGTATATCAAATATTCAGATTAATAGAAACGGATTAGGTGATCAAATTGAATTAAATATTGAAACTGGACGTCCAGGTATACTAGTTGGTGACAATGGTTCAAATATTAAAACATTAGCAGCTAATATTAAGAAAATCATACCAAATAATCGTCAAATTACGATCAATGTTGTCGAAGTTACTAATGTAAATTCAAATGCTTCTCTGATTGCGGATCTTGTAGTTCAACAACTTGAAGATCGTGTTGCATTTCGTCGTGCAATTCGTGAAGCACTACAATGTGCACAAGACAATCAGGTAAATGGTATTAAAATTGAAGTCTCTGGACGACTAAATGGAGCCGAAATTGCACGAAGTGAATGGATTCGAGAAGGTCGAGTTCCATTACAAACATTACGAGCTGATATTGATTATGCTACAAAAGAAGCTAATACAATTTATGGTGTTCTTGGTGTTAAAGTGTGGTTATTTAAAAATGAAATATTAAAAAAATAATAAAAACAGAAAAATAATTAGAAAACTATATTTATTAATTAATCTTATTTTATTATGTTAAGTCCCAAAAGAACAAAATACAGAAAATATCATCGCGGAAGAATGCGTGGTAAAGCAACTCGAGGAAATGAAATTTCATTTGGAAAGTATGGATTACAAGCTTTAGAACCTTCGTGGATTACCTCACGTCAAATTGAAGCAACAAGACGAACTATCACTCGTTATACAAAACGTGGTGCATCTTTATGGATTAGAATTTTCCCTGATAAAACTGTTACAGCTCGTGCTGCTGAATCACGTATGGGATCTGGTAAAGGTGCAGTTGATTATTGGGTGGCAACAGTTAAACCTGGAACCATTTTATTTGAAATTGGTTCGGTTCCAGAAGAAGTTGCTCGTGCTGCTTTTAATTTGGCCGCATATAAATTACCAATTAAAACAAAATTTATAATTAGAAAGGACAACTAATAAACTATGAACAAATTTAGTAAAAAAGTTAAAGGAAAAAAATACTTTACTAAATACTATAAAGCAAATACAAAAAAAGAAAGAAGAAATATATCATTAGATGAAGAACGACAGGACGAACTGACTGAATTACAAAAGAAGATTAAAGAAATAAACTTAGTTTTATTAGATTTTCAATTTAAAAAAACAACTCGTCAACCAATTAAACCTCATGAAATTAAAATAGCTAAAAAAGAAAGAGCTAGATTAATAACACGTTATTGGGAAATATATTCAGGTCAAGAACTTTCTCTGCAAACTTAGTCTTACAACTATTTAAATTAAGAAAATTAAAGAATAACTATCAAATTAGTTTTAACATGAAATTAAATAGAAATTTTAAGGAATTTTAAAATGCCGGTAAAAGAAAAAGTTGGTATTGTAATTAGTAATAAAATGCAAAAAACTGTAGTTGTCAAAGTTGAAAGTCGATACCCTCATCCGATTTATTCAAAGACAATGATTAAAACAAAAAAATACTTAGCTCATGATGAAATGAGTGAATGCAATATTGGTGATAAAGTTTTAGTAACAGAATGTAGACCACTTAGTAAAAAAAAGCGTTGGGCTATAACTAAAATTATTTCAAGATCATCTTTAATTACCTAAGATTAACTTTTTATGATATATCCACAAACAATGTTAACTGTAGCCGATAATACTGGTGCAAAAAAAATTATGTGCATTCGTGTTTTAGGTGGAAACCGAAAATATGGTAAAATTGGCGACACGATTATTGGTGTTGTTAAAGAAGCTATTCCCAATATGCCAATTAAAAAATCTGATGTTGTTCGCGCTATTATTGTAAGAACATCTAAAACAATTCGTCGAACTGATGGTATGTATATTCGCTTCGATGATAATGCAGCTGTGATAGTCAATATGGAAAATAATCCACGTGGAACTCGTGTGTTTGGACCTGTTGCACGTGAAATTCGAGATAAGAATTTCTCTAAAATTGTTTCATTAGCTCCGGAGGTTTTATAAATGTCAAAAAATAAAAATTTACATGTTAAAATTGGCGATACTGTAAAAGTCATTTCTGGTTTTGATAAAAATAAAACAGGAGAAATTACTAAAATATATAAAAATACAGGCAAAATTTTAGTAAAAGGTGTTAATTTTAAGTTTAAACATATTAAACCAAATACGGAAAATGAAGTTGGAGAAATAAAACAATTTGAAGCTCCAATTCACCATTCCAATGTTAAATTAATTTAAATTATTTTAAATAAATAATATGCGTAGTCAAAATTCGTTAGAAGAAATTGCTGAATTATATGGTCTATTAGAAAATATAAAAAAAGAATATGAGTATGGAATTTGTTCTGCTTTAAGAAAAAGTAATCCAGAGTTATTCTCAAATCCTCATACTATTCCAAAACTTAAAAAAATTAGTATTAATCGTGGATTAGGGTTAGCAGCTCAAAATACTAATATTTTAAAAAAAAGTGTTAATGAATTTACAAAAATTACAGGTCAAAAACCCTTAATTACAAAAGCAAAAAAAGCAGTTGCTGGATTTAAAATTCGAGAAGATATGGAATTAGGATTAGTAAGTACTTTACGGGGCGAAAAAATGTATAGTTTTCTTACAAAATTAATCTTTTTTACTTTTGCACAAATTCGTGACTTTCGAGGATTATCGGTAAGAAGTTTTGATAAAGCTGGTAATTATACTTTTTCATTAAAAGAACAATTAATTTTCCCAGAAATTGAATATGATGAAGTAGATCAAATCCAAGGCTTAAGTATAACACTTGTTTTAGATTCTTCTGCACCAAAATCCCGTTCAAAAACTGTGAATAGAGTTTTAAATGGTATGGTTTTATTGAAATTTTTAAGATTTCCATTAAATGACTGTGGTTATTATGATAAATATTCTTCATTCGCCGAAATCACTCAAATATGGGATAAAAAAAAACATTTACGTCGTAAACGTTGGTCGCAAGATTAAATAAAATGAAAATAATGAGATTAAGGAGTTACTAGTGGTTACAGATAATATTGCAGATATGTTGACTCGTATTCGAAATGCAAATATGGTAAAACATGAAATTGTTGAAATACCAAAAACAAAAATGTCAAAAGCGATTGCTGAAATTCTTAGAACAGAAGGATATATTCAAAATTTTGAAACATATACTGAAAATTTAAATCAATATTTACTTCTTTCATTAAAATATCATGGTCAGTCGAGAGAACGAGTTATTACTAAAATTCAACGAGTTAGTAAACCGGGATTACGTGTTTATGCAAATTCAAAAACTATACCTGTTGTTTTAGGGGGATTAGGAATTTCTATTCTTTCAACTTCAAAAGGCGTAATGACAGGCAAAACTGCCATGTCTCTTGGAATTGGTGGCGAAGTTTTATGTTATATTTGGTAATAGGAGTAAATATATATTATGTCACGAATCGGAAAATTACCAATCAGAATACCACAAACTGTACAAGTTTTACTTAAAAAAGGTGGATCAGTATTAAATCTGACAGGGAAATTTGGAAGTTTAGAAATAGAAATTCCAGAACAACTTCAAATTGTTGCATGGCGAGAATTAGATAGTGAAACTGGTAAAGTTAATAATGGGTTTTTAAGTGTAAGTTTTAAAGGCCAAGACTCGTTCGATTATCGAGCTAGCAGCGGTGAAACACGAACGAATAAATCTTTACAAGGTTTGTATAGAACACTAATAAATAATATGGTTATCGGTGTTTCAGAGCAATTTGGTATTACACTTGTATTACAAGGTGTAGGATATCGAGCAAGTGTACAAGGTGACTCTTTAATATTAAATTTAGGTTTTAGCCATCCTGTAGAAATAAGTATTCCAGAAGGCATAACTGTTGAAGTAGTGCAAAATACAACGATTAATATAAAAGCCTGTGATAAAGAGCAATTAGGATTTTTTGCAGCAAAAGTAAGATCATGGCGTCCGCCTGAACCTTATAAAGGTAAAGGAATACTTTATAAAGATGAAAAAATCTTACGTAAAGCAGGGAAATCGGGTAAGAAATAAAAATTATTAAGTTGAAAAAAAGTATATTATGAAATTTTCAAAAAGAGTTTTATTAAGACTTAAAAATAAAAATAAAAAATTAAAACCTGATAAGTATAAGAAATTAAAACGAGAAAGTGTAAGAGGTCTAATAAAAGGTACATTAGAGCGACCACGTTTATCCGTTTTCCGATCTAATGAAAACATTTATGCTCAGATTATTGACGATCTAACATCAAAAACACTTGTTTCGTGCTCAACATTAGATAGAGATATTAAACTTAACAGTGAAAATGGTCGAACATGTAATGCTTCAAGACTTATGGGAGAAAAATTAGCAAACTTAAGTAAAAAAAAGAATATTACAAAAATTGTATTTGATCGAGGTCCTTACTTATATCATGGTCGTATCAAAGCTTTAGCAGATGGGGCACGAGCAGGTGGTCTACAATTTTAATTAATAATTTAAAGATAATAAATTTTATGAGTAGCGAGTTTAATCAAGTTAATAAATTAAAAAAAACACCCCCTCAGAATGAAAATTTTAGTGGCTCAAATCCTCTTCAAATAACTGAAGGTGTTATTAAAAGTAGTCGAGTAAAAGATATACCTAGTGATGGAAAATTTATTGAACGCTTAATTAAGATAAGTCGAGTAACAAAAGTAACAAAAGGTGGAAAGAAATTAAGCTTTCGTGCAGTTGTAGTTATTGGAAATGAAAATGGAAAAGTTGGTGTTGGCGTAGGTAAAGCTGAAGATGTTGTCAATGCTTTTAAAAAAGCTAAAACAAATGGAAGAAAAAATTTAATACAGATTCCACTTACAAAATCTTTAACTATACCACATCCTATTATAGGAGATGTAGGAGCATGTAAAATTATTCTGAAACCTGGAGTTGAAGGTTCAGGGGTTATGGCCGGGGGTGCAGTTCGAACTGTTTTAGAAGTTGCTGGAATTAAAAATATAATCGCAAAACAATTAGGCTCTGACAATTTATTGAATAATGCTCGCGCAACTATTGTCGCTTTAGAAAGTTTAATAACACGAAGAGAGGTTGAACGAAGACTTGACATACAAAATAGTACAAAATAGTATTTATTAATCTTTAAATCTAAAACTAATTAAAAAAAATCTTCTTTATTTAGATAATACTGCAAATTAAAAAATAGATTTAATACCTTAATAAAAATTAATAATATAAACAATTAATGGAATTATTTTTGTTAGAAAATACAATTTTTTGATATTCATTAAAGAACTGTAAACGTCTTAACAAAGTTATTAATTGTTCAAGAATAACGATTAGAATTTAAAATTATTAAAAATGAGAATAAAAAAGACAGACGATATTTTATTAAAACGTCTTTTATTAAGTGTAGGAATACTCCTATTTATTAGAATGGGAACATTTCTTCCAATTCCTGGAATTAATCATAGTCATTTAGCGTTTTATATTCAACAACATCCTCTTACTAAGAATTTAGTAAGTACTTTTTCTGGAGAAGATACATTTGTAATTGGATTATTTACATTAAATATATTTCCATATATAAATGCGTCAATCATGGTTCAATTAATAACAGGATTAATTCCAGCTATTTCTAAATTACAAAAAGAAGGGGGTGGAGAAGGACGGAGAGCAATCACAAGATTGACTCGGTTAATTAGCTTTGGATGGGCAATAATTCAAAGTTCAACTATTGCTTTTTATTTAAAACGAGCATTGTTTGACTGGAGTCCATTATTAGCGTTTGAAATAATTATTTGGCTTACTACAGGTGCCATGATAGTTTTATGGCTAAGTGAATTAATTACTGAATATGGATTAGGAAATGGAGCTTCATTATTAATTTATACAAATATAATTTCAAGTTTACCAAATTTAGGTAAAAAATTACTTACAGAAAATACAGGAAATATGACTGTTGTTTCTGGAATAATAATCATGATTTTATTTTTCATTGCAATATCCGGTATTATTACATTGCAAGAAAGTGCAAGAATCATTCCGTTAATATCTTCAAAACAACTTAGTCAAAATCAACCGATGGTGTCTAAAGTAACTGCAAATAATTATATTCCTTTACGTTTTAATCAAGCAGGTGTTATGCCAATTATTTTAACAACTGCTCTTTTGGTTTTACCCAATTATATAACGAATTTAGGTTTATTTCCCCTTTTAACTATTCCTTTTTTTTTAAAATCGTCAAAAATTTTATATTGGATTAGTTATTTTATTTTAATTTTAATATTTAGTTCATTTTATTCAACTATTGTTTTAAATCCAAAAGATATCGCTCAAGAATTACAAAAAATGGCTGTTAGTATACCAGGAGTTCGACCAGGTTTAGCCACAACATTCTATTTAAAGCAAGTAATGAAACGAGTAACCTTTTTTGGAGCAGTTCTTTTAGCAATATTAGCAACTCTTCCAAATATTATTGAAGGAATTTTAAACATTTCAAGTTTCAATGGTTTAGGTACGACGTCATTATTAATTTTAGTAGGTGTTGTTCTTGATATTTCACGTGAAATGAAAAGTATAATTATTTCTAATATTTATAATGATAGATTTGATTAGATCACGTAAAAATTTATTTATTAATTTAATATTTATAATTTTATAATGAAAGTTCGTCCTTCAGTTAAAAAAATGTGTGAAAAGTGTCGAGTAATTAAAAGACATGGAAAAATCATGGTAATTTGTCAAAATCCAAAACATAAACAGCGACAAGGTTAATATTTAAAAGGAGTTAATTAAGTGGTCAGATTATTAGGTATAGATTTGCCAAAAAATAAACGAATTGAATATGCACTTACATATATTCATGGAATTGGACTTGCATCAGCACAAAAAATTATTCAATTAGCAGAAATTAGTCCAGAAACTCGAACAGATGATATTACTACGGAACAAACCGTTTTATTAAGAAATATATTAGAGAATTTTGAATTAAAATTAGAAGGAGATTTACGTCGTTTTAATGGATTAAATATAAAACGATTGAATGAAATAAATTGTCATCGAGGAAAAAGACACAGAAATAGTTTACCTGTTCGCGGACAAAGAACTCGAACAAATGCCCGTTCACGTCGAGGAGCAAAGAAAACTGTTACTGGTAAGAAAAAATAATATTCTTTTATTAGCAGTTTTATTAATTAATAATATTACTTTAATATGGCACAAAAAATCCGAAAACCAATAGTAAAAAAAAATAGAACTAATCTTGGAACAGGTATTGTTCATATTCAATCAACGTTTAATAATACGATTGTTACAATAACAACGATGATCGGAGATACAATTTCATGGGCATCTTCTGGTAGTTCAGGCTTTAAAGGTGCTAGGAAAGGAACTCCTTTTGCTGCACAAACAGCAGCTGAAAAAGCTGCATTAGAAGCATTAAGTACAGGTATAAAAACGGTTGAAATTTTAGTGAAAGGTCAAGGGTCAGGAAGAGAAACTGCAATTCGAGCAATAGAAGGTGCAGGTCTAGAAATTCTTTCAATACAAGATATAACTCCAGTTCCACATAATGGATGTCGACCAAGAAAACGTCGACGTGTATAACTTTATTTAATTATAAAATAAAGAAATTATGAATTACACAAAAAATTTTATCAATAGCTCTAATTTATTAATGGAATGTGTAAGATCAAATAAAATTGAATCTGGGCAAATGTATGGACAATTTTTAATTGATTCACTTAGTTCAGGACAAGGCATAACTATTGGAAATTTATTACGGCGTGTTTTATTAGGAGATTTAAAAGGAACGGCGATTACTGGTGTTCGCATTGCTGGTGTAAAAGATGAATTTTCCTTAATTTCTGGGGTTCGTGAAGATATCTTGGAAATTTTATTAAATTTAAAAGGAATTGTTTTAAAATCTGAAATCGCCAGTCGACAATTTGGGCGTTTAAGAGTTCATGGACCAGCTGTTATTACAGCTAGTTCACTTGAATTACCCCCCGAAATTGAAATTATTAATCCTAATCATTACATTGCGACAATTTCAAGTTCACATATTGTAGAAATAGAATTCAAAATTGAATCTGGTACAAAGTATCGATTAGCAAATGAGCTTTTTTCTGATAAATTTGAAGATTTTATAGAAACAGATGCAATTTTTATGCCTGTTCAAAAGGTAGATTTTAAAGTTGAAAATGTTTATGACAATTCAAATATTATAAAAGAACGTTTAATTCTTGATATTTGGACAAATGGAAGTATTTCTCCTGAACAAGCAATTTTTTCTGGGTCGGGTTTAATTATCAATTTATTTAAGTCTATTAATGATCATAAAATTACTAAAGAGAAAGAAGATCGAATAGAAAAAAATCAGTTAAAACCTGTTGATCCCTATACTCATATTGCTATTGAAGAATTACAATTATCTGTACGGCCTTACAACTGTTTGAAAAGAGCTCAAATTAATACAATTGGAGATTTATTAGATTATTCTCCAGAAAAGCTTTTAGAATTAAAAAACTTTGGTCGAAAATCGGCCGATGAAGTTTTTGCTACTCTTAAAAATAAATTAGGAATAGTTTTAAAATAATTATTAAATTTAATTTTAATTTTATGAAGACATTGACATCATTTATTCTACCTTCAGCTCACAGAAAAAAGTGGTACATTCTTGATTGTAAAACATATCAATCGTTATCCTTCGGCCGTATCGCTGCTGACATTGTTCAGACATTAATAGGAAAACATAACTCATTTTATGATCCCTCTACCGATGTCGGTAACTATGTAATATTAATTAATGCGGAATATATAAAAGTTGACCGAGAAATCGAACGATTTCATGTTTTTCAACCGGGTCATCCAGGTAAATCTTTAAAACGAATTACAAGTGTCATCCCACAACGCATCATTGAAACTTGTGTTTTTAATATGTTACCAAATGGTTATACAAAAAAACATTTAAGAAAAAGGCTAAAAATTTATCAAGGCAATCAACATCCCCATACAGCTCAGAATCTAATACAAATGGAAATAGAAAATAGAAAAATCAATAAAAAAATAAGAACAGAAATAAAAAATAAATAAAATTGTCTTATTTCAGAACCAAAATATTTTCTTCAAGTTCCTAAGCATATTCAGAGTATTGATTTACCTTTATCATATCTACTTTTTAAGTTGGGAGGGATTATCAAAACGGCTTAACAGTTAGATATAAAGAACTCGCCATGAACTAGGAATAAATAAGCTAAGTTTAATCTTATATAGTTCAAGATTTAAAGTTTCAAAGTTTTCTCAGATTAAGTCTGTTTCTATAAGAAATAATATTTATTTTGGACCTTTAACATTCTAATTAATAAACTAAAAAAATTTATGAATACAGTTTTTCAAAAAAATAAAATTGGACTTGGAAAAAGAAAACGGGCGATTGCACGAGTTTTTCTTATTCCAGGAACTGGGATTATAACCATTAATAAAATTTCTGGAGAAAAATATTTACAATATAATACTAATTATTTAAATAGTATTTGGTCACCATTAGAAAAATTAAACCTAAAAAATCAATTTGATATTATTGCAATTGTAAAAGGTGGTGGTTTGACTGGACAAGCAGATGCGATTAAATTAGGAGTAGCAAGACTACTTTGTAAAATGGAAAATGAAAATCGAATAATTTTAAAACCATTTGGATTTTTAAGTCGTGATGCTCGGATTAAAGAAAGAAAAAAATATGGTTTACGAAAAGCACGAAAAGCTTCTCAATATTCAAAACGTTAAAACTTTTATATTCAAAATATGCCAAAATCTGAAATTCACCCAACTTGGTTTTCAAACACGCCTGTTATTTGTGAAGGTAAAACTCTTTGCTATACGAGTTCAACTAAACCACAATTACAACTAGATGTTTGGTTAGGAAATCATTCTTTTTATACGAACTCACAAATACTTGTAGATAGTGAAGGCCGTGTAGAAAGATTTATGAAAAAATATGGCTTACAGTCAAAAGATAATTAAATTATTTATATTAAAAAAATTAAAATTTACTTAATTAGTGTAAAAAATGCCAACTATTCAGCAATTAGTTCGTTCAAGACGAATACAAATTAAGAAAAAAACAAAATCGCCTGCTTTAGTAAATTGTCCTCAACGACGTGGGGTATGTACACGTGTTTATACAACAACTCCCAAAAAACCAAATTCAGCAATTCGTAAAGTTGCTCGTGTTAGATTAACATCTGGTTTTGAAGTAACTGCATATATACCAGGTGAAGGACATAATTTACAAGAACATTCAGTTGTTTTAATTCGAGGTGGTCGAGTTAAAGATTTACCCGGTGTTCGCTATCATATAGTTCGTGGTGCATTAGATAGTGGAGGAGTTAAGAATAGAACACAAAGACGTTCAAAATATGGGGTTAAAAGACCAAAAAATTAAATACTAATTTTAAATTAGTATTTAAAAAAAAGTAATTTATTAAAAAATAATTAATAGTATGTCACGTCGAAATATTTCAAAAAAACGATTTCCTATAGCAGATCCTACATATAATAGTTACTTAGTTAGTTTATTAGTAACGAGAATTTTAAAGTCAGGTAAAAAAAACTTGGCTCAAAATATTGTAAATGAAGCTTTCGAGATTATAAAATCAAAAACAAATGAAGATCCCTTAAGGATTTTTGAAAAAGCTATTCGAAATGCTAGTCCAGTAGTAGAAGTAAAAGCAAGAAGAATTGGAGGCTCAACGTACCAAGTTCCAATTGAAGTTAGTAGTTTTCGGGCAACAAACTTAGCATTACGTTGGATCATTCAATATTCAAGACAACGTATTGGTCGAACAATGTCAATTAAATTAGCAAGTGAAATTATTGACACAGCAAACGATATAGGTAATACTATAAAGAAAAAAGAAGAAACTCATAAAATGGCAGATGCTAATAAAGCATTCGCACATTTTCGTTATTAATATTAATAGTTAAATATTAAATAGTTTATTTCGCTAAAAGTAAATAAATCTTTATTAGAATTATAAAAATTATATTTTAAAGGAATTTCTAGAAATGGCACGTGAAAAATTTGAACGAACAAAACCGCATGTTAATATTGGTACAATTGGTCATGTTGATCATGGTAAAACAACTTTAACTGCCGCAATCACAGCAACATTAGCGTTAGACGGAGAGAGTGTTGCAAAAGCTTACTCAGATATTGATGGTGCGCCAGAGGAACGTGCTCGTGGAATTACGATTAATACTGCACACGTTGAATATCAAACAAAAGAGCGTCATTATGCACACGTAGATTGTCCAGGTCACGCAGATTATGTAAAAAATATGATCACTGGAGCTGCACAAATGGATGGAGCTATTCTAGTTGTATCGGCTGCAGATGGCCCAATGCCACAAACTAGAGAACATATTTTATTAGCAAAACAAGTTGGGGTTCCTCATATTGTTGTGTTTTTAAATAAACAAGATCAAGTCGATGATGATGAATTATTAGAATTAGTAGAATTAGAAGTAAGAGAATTATTATCGACTTACGATTTCCCGGGGGATGATATTCCAATTTGTCCTGGTTCAGCTTTACAAGCAATTGAAGCAATTTCATCGAACCCAGCTCTTAAACGTGGCGATAATCCGTGGGTTGATAAAATTTATGCTTTAATGGATGCAGTTGATGCTTATATCCCAACACCAGAACGTGATGTTGAAAAAACATTTTTAATGGCAATTGAAGATGTGTTCTCAATCACAGGTCGAGGAACAGTTGCAACTGGAAGAATTGAAAGAGGTGTTATTAAAGTTGGTGATAGCGTTGAAATTGTTGGTATTGGAGATACTAAAACTACAACGATTACGGGCATTGAAATGTTCCAAAAAACATTAGAAGAAGGATTTGCTGGTGATAACGTCGGCATTTTATTACGTGGTGTTACACGAGAAAATATTGAACGTGGAATGGTATTAGCAAAACCAGGTACAATTACTCCTCATACAAATTTTGAATCTGAAGTTTATGTATTAACTAAAGAAGAAGGTGGTCGTCATACACCATTCTTTACAGGTTATAGACCACAATTTTATGTAAGAACAACTGATGTAACAGGCTCAATTGAACAATTTACAGCAGATGATGGTTCAATTGTAGAAATGGTAATGCCAGGCGATAGAATTAAAATGACTGCGGAATTAATTTATCCAGTTGCAATTGAAGAAGGTATGCGTTTCGCTATTCGTGAAGGTGGCCGAACAATTGGAGCTGGGGTTGTTTCTAAAATTGTTAAATAAGTAAAAAAATTTATGGAAATAAAATCGAATGAAAAAATTCGTGTAAGATTAGAATCATTTAATCATGAATTATTAAATACCTCATGTCAAAAAATAATAGAAATTACTCAAAACAATAATGTAAATAATATTGGAGTAATCTCTTTACCTACCGATAAACGAATTTATTGTGTATTACGTTCACCTCATGTTAATAAAGATTCAAGAGAACATTTTGAAATTCGAATTCATAAAAGAATTTTAGAAATTTATTATGATTCTTCGATAAATATTTTTGATTTATTAGTAAAATCTGACTTACCTCCTGGAGTTCTTTACAGGATTTGTTTATCATAATGTATAGTATTCAATAGAGTCACGTAAATGACTCTATTGAATACTATACATTAATTAATATTTAATATTTTAGTTCTTTTCAAGATTTTTACTTGAAAAATTATTAATTGGGGACGGAGGGACTTGAACCCTCACGCACTATCACTAGGCAACGGATTTTAAGTCCGTCGTGTCTACCAATTCCACCACGTCCCCCAATTTGATAATAAAACATACCATAGTTTAATATAATATATTATTAGATAAAAAGCAATATTAATAAACTGTATTTTAAGGCGGCACCCAGATTCGAACTGGGGATCGAGAATTTGCAATCCACTGCCTTACCACTTGGCCATACCGCCATAAATACAACTTTAGTAATTGAACCTCTTTAGAGTATAATTGAAAACAAATTATTCTGCAACTCTAGAAAAATTATCTTGCTTAATTTATAATTTTTTGTATTTCGATTGACGTTTTAATTTTAGTGTGAATAGCAAAACAATGGTTGGAGGAATATAATATTATTTCGAGTTAATAAAAATAATAAATAGAAAAGATAAAAATGTTTGAGAAATTTACAGAAGGTGCTGTTAAAGTAATTATGCTAGCACAAGAAGAAGCTAGGCGGATGGGTCATAGTTTTGTAGGAACGGAACAAATCATCTTAGGTATGCTTGGGCAAAGACATGGAATTGCAGGACGTGCATTAAGTCAAATAAAAATAACATTAAAACAATTTCGGAAAGACATTGAAAGATATATCGGTCGTGGAACAGGATTTGTAGGTTCAGAAATTCCTTTCACACCTCGTGCAAAACGTATTTTAGAAATGTCAATTCATGAAGCTCATGATCTTGGAGTAAATTACGTTGGATCAGAACATATTTTATTAGCGATAATAAACGATGGAGATGGTATTGGGTTTCGAATATTAATGAGATCGAGAGTAAATTTCGTAAAATTAAAACGTATAATTTTTAGTTACATTGATGAACAACAAGAAAATATTTCATCAAAACCAACTTTAGATAAATATGATAAAGTACCTCGCCTAACTCCAGAGGAAGCAAGAGACATGTTCTTTAGAAGAGGTCAGTGGGCAAAGGAAAAAAAATCTACTATCGAAAACTACAGTGAAAATTTGACACAAGAAGCGGAAGACAAACGTTTGGATCCTGTTATTGGTCGAGATAGCGAAATTAATGCTTTAATTAAAGTGTTAGCACGTCGACGTAAAAATAATCCTGTTTTAGTAGGAGAAGCAGGAGTAGGTAAAACGGCTTGTGCTGAAGGTCTAGCATTACTTATGGTAGGTAATGATTGTCCTGACTTTTTAAGTAAACATGTTATGTATAATCTTGATCTTGGATCAGTATTAGCAGGAACAAAATATCGAGGTGAATTTGAAGAAAGATTCAAAAGTATTATTGAAGAAGTTCAAGAACATGGAAAAACTATTTTAGTAATTGATGAAATTCATACTATCGTAGGTGCAGGTGCAGCGGAAGGGGCTGTTGATGCAGCTAATCTTTTAAAACCTGCTTTAGCGCGAGGAGCTTTAAAAGTTATTGGAGCAACTACTTTAGATGAATATCGTAAACATATTGAAAAAGATCCTGCTTTAGAACGAAGATTTCATCCAATTATTGTTGAAGAACCAACCGTGGAAACAACAATTGATATTTTAAAAGGTTTAAGACCATATTTTCAATCACACCACGCATTACTTTATGAGACTGAGGCGTTAGTTGCAGCTGCAACTCTTTCAAGTCGATTTATTACAGATCGTAATTTGCCAGATAAAGCAATTGATGTGATAGATGAATCTGGTTCTAGAGTTAGATTACGTAATCGTGAATTACCAATGGGATTGCAAAAATTACTTGTTGAATTACATGCAACTCTAAGAGATATTGAGAAAGCAATCAAAGAACACGATTTTGGTCTTGCAAAATTATTGCTTGAGCACGAAGTAGAAGTACGAGCACATATGAAAATTATGAAGCGTGCATTGGAAAATAACAAGCAATATCAAAATAAACTAGATACTTTTGAAAGAGTTTTTGAAACGGATGTTACTAGTGTTATTTCAGCTTGGACAGGTATTCCTGTCACAAAAATAAATGAATCAGAAACGGACCGATTAAAAAAGATGGAGAATATTCTTCATGACCGATTAATTGGCCAACATCACGCTATTGTTGCAGTTTCAAAAGCCGTTCGGAGAGCACGAACTGGTATTCAAGATCCGAAACGTCCAATTGCCAGTTTTATGTTTGCTGGTCCTACCGGTGTAGGAAAAACTGAATTAACAAAAGCATTAGCTGAATATATATTTGAGAGTGAAAAAAATATGATTCGGTTTGATATGTCTGAATTTATGGAAAAACATACAGCTGCAAAATTAATTGGTTCTCCACCAGGGTATGTAGGTCATGATGAAGGTGGCCAATTAACAGATGCTGTAAGAAGAAAACCATATTCAATTGTTTTATTCGATGAAGTTGAAAAAGCACACCCCGATATCTTTAATTTATTTTTACAAATATTAGACGATGGTCAATTAACGGATTCTAAGGGAAGACGCACCGATTTTAAAAATTGTATAATTGTTATGACAACCAATTTAGGTGCTCAAGTTATTGAAAGCGAATCTCCTATACTTCCAGAAAAACAAAAAAAACCATTTGGTTTCCATACTGAAAGTTGGGAAGAAGAAGAACGGTTAAAACAATCTAAAAAAATTGAGTTAATGGTTAATTTAGATGGGACTTTTTCAATAAAACCGCCTGTTAAAGAAGAATTGACTGAGGAAGATAATGCTCGATTTGAAAAAATTACTGATTTAGTAAAAGAAGAATTGAAAAAATTCTTCCGCCCAGAATTTTTAAATCGAATAGATGATATTATCGTTTTTAACCATTTATCACGACATGACATTTGGGAAATTTCTGGTGTAATGTTAAAAAATTTAGCAAAACGTTTAGAATTCCAAGGAGCTACTATAGAAATAGATAATGCGGTACGATTTTTCCTTGCAGAACAAGGGTATGATCCAGTATATGGAGCCCGTCCATTACGAAGAGCAATTATAAAATTATTAGAAGATGAATTAGCATCAGCATGTTTAAATCATCCATTACAAAAAGGTACACATATAATAGTTAAACAAGAATTAAGTCCAAATCCTGCTAAATATGCACAATATTTTGACGATGTCTATACTGATAAAATTTTAATTACATTTGATAATACAAATGTAGAGAATGAGTCTCAAACCGAAACGATAAGTAAAAAAAAATTAAAAAAAGAGAAAATAGAAAATTAATAAGACATAGTTAAAATAAATTTAAATGAAACAAAACGATTAATATTAATAAATACAGAATAAAAAATTATTTCTAAATCATGTTAGTTAAAGTTATATTAACACTAAAAATAAAGTGTAAAAAAATATAATTTTAACTAGCTTGATTTATAGAGGCTCTTAGGAATTCAGATAACTCAAAACATAAAAATCGAATAAATCAAAATAAAATTATTAAAATTTTCATCTATTTTTTTAAATAGATTTTATTGTCTGAGTTATTTCTGTAAGTTTGTAGCAAATAAAATTTATTTAATGAAAATTTTTTTTATATTCAATATATTTGACTAATTTGATTACTAGGTGAACTAGGATTTGCATAATATTTTTTTTGCATTCGGCCTGCTAAATAACCCAATCTTCCAGATTTTACTCCTAAATTCATAGCATAAGCCATTTGGGCTGGATTTTTTGATTGGGCAACGGCTGTATTAAGTAAAACTCCATCTGCACCTAGTTCCATAGCCATTGTTGCTTCACTTGGCGCTCCAATTCCAGCATCTACAATTACAGGAATTTTTGCATTTTCAATAATAATTTGAAGATTAGCTAAATTATTTAATCCTTGACCTGATCCAATTGGTGAACCAAGTGGCATAACAGTAGCACACCCTAAATCTTCTAAATGTAAGGCTAACATAGGATCTGCATTTATATATGGGAGAACAGTAAATCCTTTTTTAACTAAAAATTCTGCCGCTTTTAAGGTTCCTACAGGATCAGGTAATAAATATTTTGGATCAGAAATTACTTCTAACTTAATAAAAAAATTATCAGGTTGACCTAATTGACAAGCTAATTCATGACCTAAAAATGCCATTCTAATTGCATCTTCAGCTGTTTGAGAACCAGCTGTATTTGGTAATAACCAAAGTTTTTTCCAATTTAAAGACTTTAAAAAACTAATATTATCAGAATTTATATTTGTAGGTAATCGTCGAATTGCAACAGTAACAATTTCACATTCACTTGCTTCAATACTTTTTATAGCATCTTCACTAGTTTTATATTTACCTGTACCTAACATTAAACGTGACAAAAAGGATTTTTCGCCAATTTTTAATGGGTCCAACGTGTTTTTCATAATTTAACTTAATTTGTTTTATTTTAAACTCCCCAGGTAGGACTTGAACCTACGACCAATCGGTTAACAGCCGATTGCTCTACCACTGAGCTACTGAGGAAATAGCTATTACATACATATTAACATATCTTTATTTCTAATTCAATAAAACAAATAATGTAAAAAACTTTTTACATTATTTGGTTATATTTATTTCATATAATGAATTAAGTCACAGTCATTCTAAAGAATAGATTTAAATTTTATTTACAATTAAAAATCGAAGAACAGACGAATCAAATTTTAAACTACTTGAAAAATTTTCAATGTATTTTGGAATACTTGAAAACTTGATCTGAATAAAATTACCACGTTTTTGACCTTTAATTTCATACGCTAAATCTCTTTTACCTCTTGAAACAACGGAAATTTCGGATGCATTTAATTTTCGTAAAACTTTAGCATAATTGAATGCCCAAGTTTTTAAGTCATTATCAGTCAAGTCTTCCATCAAAAGAATCATCATTTCGTATTGTTGTATTATTGTGTCCATAAAAATTATTTGTATAAAATTAAAAATATAGTACTTTAAATTTATTATTAATGTCAAACTTTATTGAGTATCCAATAAATTTTTCTTGTACACATAAGGGAAAAAAAGGATTATTCCAAACTCATAATTTTATTTATTAAGTAAAAATGGGGTAAATT
>Ga0209812_10000234_pt1:45000-52144 | contig 52144 bp, 53 predicted proteins | sample JI71714BDNA_FD_187502 | JGI IMG/M metagenome (GOLD analysis project Ga0209812, IMG submission 187502) | Wastewater effluent complex algal communities from Wisconsin, to seasonally profile nutrient transformation and Carbon sequestration -... | ecosystem: Engineered > WWTP > Effluent...
TTTGCTGTTGCAACGACAAAAACTGGTTTACTTTTTTCTGATAACCAACTTATAAATGTGGCTAAAACCCGATTACTTGTACCACTGTCACCCTTGCTTTCATTTTTACTGAAAGCTTTATCAATTTCATCAATCCATAAAATACAAGGAGAAATTGTTTCTGCTAACTCAATCATTTGTCTAAGGCGAGATTCTGATTCACCAATAATACCTCCAAAAAGTTTTCCAACATCTAATTTTAATAAAGGTAATTGCCATTCATTAGCAATAGCTTTAGCAGTTAAAGATTTTCCAGTTCCCTGAATTCCTACAAGTAATAAACCACGTGGAGTAGGTAATCCATAATTTGATGCTTGAATACTAAAAGAAATTTTTCGTTTTTTTAACCAATCTTTTAAATTATCCACTCCACCAATTTTAGAAATTGTTTCATTTGCAGACCAATACTCTAAAATTTCTGTTTGACTAATAAGTTGTTTTTTTTCATTTAATAAAAGTTGTATACTATTTTCATCAATTGTTTTATAAGTAGCGATAATTTTTGATAATACCCGTCTAATACGTTCGAGAGATAAACCTTGGCATGCTCGTGTTAAACTTTCCAATATTTGTTGATCAATTTCAATGTTTAATGATTCAACTAGCCTTTTTAATTCGTAGTTAATTTCATTATCAATTGGTAATTGAAATTGTAAAACTGTAATTAAATCATATAATTCTTTTGGAATATTTAATTCTGACCCAATAATAATAATTGTTTTAGGTTGAAGTTTCAAAATTCGAGTTATATTTTTTAATTTTCGTGAAATGGAAATATCTGTTAAAAATCGATTAAAATCTTTCAATAAAAATAATGCAGGTGTTTGAGGGGTTAAACGTTCAATGAGTTCAAGGGCTTGAACTGGATTTCGTTTTGCAAATCCTTCGTTATTTGGATTATTTGTATATCCATCAATAAAATCCCAACTATAAATACTTCTATTCAAATTTGTTTTAATAGATTTGCGGATAATATATTCTACGCGATCTTCTTCAATTGTAGTAATATAGATAATTGGATATCTCGCTTTTAATAAAAGCGTTAATTCATCAGTAAATTTCATAAAATCGTTCGATCAAAATTTTGTGTAATAAATTCCTATTATATTAATTTTACATAAAAAATTATTTATTATTAGAGTAAATAACCAGTATTAACTCTAATAATTTCTCCAATTAACGTTGGATTGCTAGCTTTTTTCGCCCTTTTTTTCTTCGATTTTGAATTATTTTTCTTCCTTCAGCGGTTGCCATACGGGCCCGAAATCCCGATACTTTTAAAATAGAAGAACGAGTTTTATTTGATAAAGTACGTTTTGTCATAAATATATTTATTTTTTTTGAATAAAAACGAATTTAACCTTTATAGAATAAAGGAATGTAAAAAATCACGAATTAATAAATGTCTTACTGTTACATTTCGGTTTTGGAATAAATTATATGCCTCTTCTTTAAACTCGAACAAAGGATTTCGTTGTCCATAACTTCTCCATCCTACAGCATCACGTAATAAAGCAATTTTTTGTAGATGTTCTTTCCAAGCAATATCTGTATAATATAGAATAATTGTTCGTTCAAAAGATCGAATTAACCCAATTTCACATATTTCAAATTCGAGAACTTTTGTTTCATAAGATAACCAAAATTCTTGGAATAAATAAGTTTTTAATTCAAATGAATCTAAAGTATTTAAATCATACTTTAAACTTACTAATCTTGTCTTAAAAAGTTCTTCAATTCCAGACCCATCTTTATAAAACTTATCATCTTTTAAGAAGTTTATAATATCTTTGATAACTTGTTCACCATACGCTAAAATAGTTTGACGAAGAGATTGACTTTCTAAAAGTTTTCGGCGTTCATAATATACAATATTACGTTGTTTATTTAATATATCATCGTAATCAAATAAATATTTTCGCCCATCATAATCTCTTTCTTCTACTCGTTTTTGAGCTGCATCTAAACTTTTAGTTAATAAATTTGATTCCAATGGTAAATCATCTAAAAGTTGACTTTGCATAAAATTTTGAAGATTTGAACTTCCAAAATTCCGAAATAAGGAATCTTCTAAACTTAAGAAAAATCGAGAAGTCCCCGGATCGCCTTGACGTCCACATCGCCCTCTTAATTGATTATCTATTCGACGTGAATTATTTCTTTCTGTTCCAATAATATAAAGCCCTCCTAAATTCTTAACAATTTTATTATTAAGACTTTGATTTTTTTTTTCAAATTGACTTAGTTGAGTTAATAAAAATTTAATGGAACATTCATAAGCAGTTTTAGGAATTCGAATTTGATCAATTTCATTTAGAAATTTTAAAATTCCAGTAGATGATAAACTTAAAAATTTCGACTCAGTAAATAATGACTTTAAAACACTTAATACTTTTTGTGAAGTAAAATCAATATCAGTTGTTAATACTTTTTGGCTTTTATAATAAACTATTATCTTATAAAGTTGTTTTCGAACTTTAAATGTAATATTTCCACCTAAAATAATATCAGTTCCTCTTCCTGCCATATTAGTCGCTATTGTAATGCTTCCAATTTCTCCAGCTTGGGCAACAATCTCTGATTCTCGTTTTACATTTTCTGGTTTTGCATTTAATAATCGATATGATAATTGATATTCTTTTAACAAATCTGCTAACATTTCCGAATTTTCAACGGTCGTTGTTCCAATTAAAATGGGTTGTTTTGTTTTTGCAATCGATTTACATTCTTTGGCAATCGCAGTCCATTTTGTTAAGCTATCTTTGTAAACAAAATCGGGTAAGTCTTTACGAAGATTTGGTCGAGCTGTTGGGATTTCTTCAACGGATAAACCATAAATTTTTTCAAATTCTAGTTCAGAGGTTTTAGCTGTCCCAGTCATACCTGATAATTTGGGATATAGCAAGAAAAAATTTTGATAAGTAATTGATGCAGCTGTTTCTGTATTTTGTCGAATTGGAACACTTTCTTTTGCTTCAATAGCTTGATGTAAACCTTCATTCCAGCGTCTATCTGGCATTATTCTACCTGTAAATTCATCAACAATAACAATTTGATTGTTTTGAACAATATAATGTACATTGCGGAAGAATAAAGCAGTCGCTTTAATAGCACTTAAAATATAAGGAATCCATGGATCATTTGGATTATATAAATCTTCAATCTGTAAAATTTTTTCAATTTGAGTTGTTCCTTGTTCAGTTAAAATAATATTTCTATTTTTTTCATCAACTTTAAAATGAACATTAACTTCTAAATATTCAGCCACTTCTGCTGCTACAATATATTTATCAATACAAGTTTCTACGGCTTGTGAAATTATTAAAGGAACTTGCGCTTCATCAATAAAAATGGAATCAACTTCATCTACTATACAATAATTAAAAGGTGGTAAAACAACTTGATTAAGATTAGAAGCCATATTATCACGTAGATAATCAAAAGCTAATTCATTATTTGTAACATAAGTAATATCAGCAGCATAATTTTTTTGTCGTTCTCGAAAGGTCATATCTTCTTGAATTAAACCTGTATTTAATCCTAAAAATCGATAAATTTGCCCCATTGAAATTTGATCACGACTTGCTAAATAATCATTTACAGTAACAATATGAACACCTTTATTTGTTAAAGCATTTAAAACAGCTGGTAAAGTTGCCACTAAAGTTTTTCCTTCACCAGTCCGCATTTCACTAATCTTTCCACTATTTAAAACTAACCCCCCAATTAATTGAACATCAAAATGCCGAAGACCTAAAGTTCGAAAACTTGCTTCTCGTGTAATTGCAAAGGATTCAGCAATTAATGCATTTAAATCTCCTTTTTCCTTATATTGCTTCTTTAATTGAAAAGTTTTATTTCTTAATTCTGTATCAGTTAATGTTTTTAAATTCGTTTCAAGTGAATTAATTTGATTGATTAAAGTTTGATATTGATTTATAACTGACTGTTTAATAAATGGATTTTTTAGCATTTTTAAGAATTTCGAAAAGTCGACTAAGCAATAATATTTATTCGTTTATGTTGAGCATCTTTATAATCAAATTTTACAGTACCATCAATTAATGCAAATAAAGTGAAATCTTTTCCATATCCAACGTTAGAACCCGGTTTAAATTTCATTCCTCTTTGACGAATTAAAATATTTCCAGCTTTTACTTTTTCACCGCCAAATCTTTTAACACCTAATCGTTTTGCATTTGAGTCGCGACCATTTTTTGTACTACCTGCACCTTTTTTATGTGCCATATCTATATATTCCTTAAGTTTTAATTATTATAAATAGAATAAAATTTATTCGTTATCTTTCTTTTAACCTAATATTTTTGTTTATCTTTTTGTTACGTTTATCGAATCAATAAGAATTCGAGTTAAATCTTGACGGTGACCCTGTTTTTTCCGAGTTTTTTTCTTAGGCCGCATTTTGTAAACAATAGTTTTAGGACCACGTAAATGTTTTAAAATTTTTGCTCGAACTTTTACCGCATCTAAATAGGGTCTTCCTATTCTCACTTGTCCAACACTTTCACTAACTAATAAAACTCGATTTAAAATAATTTCTTTTCCAACTTCTGTTGGAATACGATTTACATCATACCAGCGGGATGGCTCAATCCAAAATTGTCTTCCACTAATTTCTACAATAACATAGTTAATCTCATTCATCATATTCATAACTCTTTCCTCCTTTTATTAAATAATACTACAAAATAAATTTTCTTTAAGTCAACTTAAATTAGAAATAGATAAATTTATAAATTTTTAATTAACCATAATTCACGGTAAAAAAAATCAAACGCTTTCGATCGATCCAAATATGGATTTGTAATAATAGATAATGTTCGAGTTATTTTAATATTTTCAATTGGTATAATTTCAATTGTTTTTAATTCTAGTTCTTTTTCTATTGCTGAAGATGAAACAAAAGCAGCTCCTAGTCCCAAACTTACTGCTGTTTTGATAGCTTCAATCGAATTCAATTCCATAATGACATTAAATTGTTTAGTTTGAATATTATTTTGAATTAAAATATTATTAATAAATTTATGAATTGTGGAATTTGAATTTAATGTTATAAAATTTAAATGGTAAAGATCATCTTTACTAATTTGCTTTTTTTTCTTTTTTGCAAATGGATGCGACTTTGAAATTATTAAAATCAGTTCATCTTGAACAAAATCCTCAATTTCCAAATTTTTTTTTAAATTGGTAGGAATATCTCCTCCTACAATAGCAATATCAAGACTTCGATTAGCAACTTTTTTTGCAATAATTCGAGTCGAATCAATGTCAATCTGTAAATTAATTTGAGGATAACTTTGCGCGAACAAAGTTACTATACGTGGAATTAGATACGCTCCAATAGTTTGACTTGCTCCAACTTTTAAATTCCCTCGTTCTCCATCTTTTAAATCATTTAAGGCTCGACAACTTTCTTCACATAAGGCAAGTATTCGTTCCGCATATTGAAGAAAAACAATACCAGCTTCAGTTAGTACGAGTTGATTACCAGTTCTATGTAATAATAAAATTCCTAAATGATTTTCTAACGTTTTAACTTGTTTACTCAATGAAGGTTGAGACACAAATAGAATTTCAGCAGCTTGAGTAAAACTTTTTTCAGATGCAATGGCTTTAAAAATACGTAATTGTTGTAAAGTAAAGGGAAGAACCATAGAAAAAGTATTCAAAAGATTAATAAAAGAATTGTTATACTTGCGGATGGAGAGACTCGAACTCTCAAAACAAAAGTTACTAGGACCTAAATCTAGCGCGTCTACCAATTTCGCCACATCCGCTAATTTTAAACTAATATGTTTGTTTAACATTCAAAATTTAATAGAAACATCTATTGTTAACAATGATTTAATAAATTTAGTATTTTCTTAATATAAATTTAAACGTATATTAAGAAAATACTAAATTTATTCCTCCACATATAAACGATATACAAAACTCGTAGTTTTACCTCGTAAAATTGATTTTGCTAATGATAAAGATTTTTGTGCTGATTTTGCTGCTTTTCTTTTCCAATTAGCTTTGCGACTATTTTTTTTTGCTTTTGATGTCCGTTTTTTAGGTACAGCCATAATTTTTTATCTTTATTTAAGATAGTTTTTTAATTTAAATTGATTGTACACAATAGAATTTAATTTGTCTAGATTTGTATAAAGCTGCTTTTAAAAAGTTAAAGTTATTAGAACTAAACTTAAAAGTTTAAATAATTAAATTAAAAAAATTTATTGTTAAAATCATTAAAAAAATATTACAAGACTATTTTTAACTTTTCTAGTCTTGTAATATTCTTTTAACGTGATAAACGTTGAATTTGTTGAATTGCTAAACGACCAATATTAAATAAAGCCCATGAGGCTGCTACTAAAACAGGAGCAGCAATTACTAGTAAACGAGTATCCATAACTGATAGTCCTTTAGAAATGTTAAAAATTTAAATACAGAAAATAATATTAATGACTAGTATTATATATAATATTATATACAAAACTTTAAATATTTTTTAAGAATAATTTTTTTTATTAGTTACGACTAACTGTTGTATATAATTAATAATTTTATGGTATATTTTTAAAACTTTGGCATTGAACTATCTTCCCAGGAGGTCCCCCCCCAAGTATTGTCGTCGATTTATAACGTTTCACAACTGAGTTCGAGATGGATCAGTGTGGTTCCGCTCAGTACACTAAAAACACCAAAGCAAAAAATCTTTAAAATAGTATTTTATTTTAAAGATTTTTAAAATTCAAGTCCTCGATCTATTAGGACATCTTAGCACATACATTACTGTACTTACACTTAATGCCTATCAAACGGTTAGTCTTACCGTGATCTTACTCACTTACGTGATGAGAATACTTATCTTGAGGTGGGCTTCCCACTTAGATGCTTTCAGCGGTTATCCACTCCATACATAGCTACCCAGCGTTTACCGTTGGCACGATAACTGGTACACCAGAGGTATGTCCTTCTCGGTCCTCTCGTACTAAAGAAGGCTCCTCTCAATATTCTAACGCCTACACCGGATATGGACCGAACTGTCTCACGACGTTCTGAACCCAGCTCGCGTACCGCTTTCATGGGCGAACAG
>Ga0209812_10000236_pt1 | contig 52093 bp, 54 predicted proteins | sample JI71714BDNA_FD_187502 | JGI IMG/M metagenome (GOLD analysis project Ga0209812, IMG submission 187502) | Wastewater effluent complex algal communities from Wisconsin, to seasonally profile nutrient transformation and Carbon sequestration -... | ecosystem: Engineered > WWTP > Effluent > Algae...
ATCGGCCTGCTCCTGTGTCAGCCCCTCAAGGCTGGCCACCAACTGCTCGTACCGGCTCTGTTCCATGTTGATTTTCCAAGGAAAAATTGATCTTGTGGTAGTCTACACGGTTAAGGCTAACTCAGCCGTGTGCTGGTCATTAGACCCGACTGACCGCATCTTTGATCCGCACAATCCGCAATAGCAGTACCCACTGAACAAGTTGCGAACGTTCTCTGTCGAGCGACCGCCGATCCACTTCCTACTGTTGATGCGTGCTTGCACCTCGTAGAACAGTTCCTTTTTCACGATGGCTGGGTAGTAGTTCTCTACCGGGTCAGCACTCGTCTTCTTGGACACCAGTGTTCCAATGACCGCCTCATTTTTGAGGATGGCGGCAACAGTCCCAAAGGACCATTCCTTTGCCCAACCCATAGTTGGTGTCTTGTCTTCGTTCAGGAGGCGTGCAATTGTTGGTGTTCCGTTACCGTCATGAGCCATCTTGAAGACGCGGCGGACGACTTCCGCCTTCTTCTCATCAATGATCCACTTGCCATCGTGCTTCAGCCATGCCGGGCAAATCTTGGTAAGGAGTTCGCCCTTTTCACGCTTCTTGTTCCATGCCTGCTTCACACGGAAGGACTTCATGGCACTTTCCTCGTGTGCCCGCGCCATGACTGCTAACGCGATGATCAGCTTCGTCCAGTTGTCTTTGATGGATTCTGACGAGTATTCCTGTCCATCCTGTAGCGTAACGATGCTGATGCCACGCCGAATGATCGACATGAACAGTTCAAGGGCAGCATCCACTGACTCACGAGATAACCGATCCAGCGACTCGACAAGAAGGATCGAACCCGGCTTGATCCGACCCTTTTCGATGGCTTCAATGAATGCGGACAGGGCACCTTCGAGCTTGTTCTTGCCCTTGAAGGCAGACACTCCAAGGTCGCGGTAGGTCGATGTGTCGAGCTGAAGGTTGTTTCGTTCTGCGTACTCCAGTGCATTCTTGATCTGCCGCTCCAACGAACTGCCGTGCGTCTGCTTTTCGCTGGAGAACCGCGTGTAGGAGAAGGCAGTCTTCATGACGGTCATGATATCCGACCATCATTAAACGGGATTTCAGTGGAACTTAATGATGGTGCCGTGACTATCATTAAACGGTATTTTGATGGCGTTGAACTCGATATGGCAGACCGCATGCAGCAGCGCGGCCAGACCGTCGGCGGTGAACGGCGATCGCTGGGGCACGGCCGACGGGGCCACCAGCAGTGGCTGCGCCGGCCGACCGGGCAGTGCGGTGCCGGCCGCTGGCTCAATGCGCTGTGTGGGCTGCAGGGCTTGTGTGCGTGCGGCTTCGTCGGGCAAGGCGTGCAGCCGCTGCCACAGGGCATGGGCCGCCGCCACTTTGGCCGCCGGGTCGGCCTGGCACAGGGCAGCGAGTGCGCCCTCGCGCAGGCTGGGTTCGGGGTGTTCGGGGGAGGGCATCCCTACAATTCTAGGTTTGCAGACCCACTCCCACAGGAGACAAACCACATGGCAATTTACGAACTCGACGGCGTGGCCCCGCGTGTGGCCGCTTCGGCCTGGGTGGCCGACAACGCACAGGTGATGGGCAACGTGAGCATCGGCGACGGCGCCAGCGTCTGGTTTGGCACCACGGTGCGCGGTGATACCGACACCATCACCATCGGCGCGGGCAGCAATGTGCAGGACGGCTCGGTGCTGCACGCCGACGAAGGGATGCCGCTGACCATCGGCGAGAACGTGACCGTGGGCCACCAGGTCATGCTGCACGGCTGCACCATCGGCGACGGGTCGCTCATCGGTATCGGCGCCATCGTGCTCAACGGTGCGAAGATTGGCAAACACTGCCTGGTGGGCGCCGGCTCGCTGGTGACCGAGGGCAAGGCATTCCCAGACGGCTCCATGATCCTGGGCAGCCCGGCGAAAGTGGTGCGCCAGCTCACACCCGAGCAGATCGAGGGCCTGCGCCGCAGCGCCGAGCACTACCGGGCGAATGCCGAGCGCTTCCGCCGGGGCTTGAAAAAAATCGGCTGAGCCCGATTTGCCCACGTTTGTTGATGTGAAAGCACAGATTGTCCGAACTCCACAAATTCCTGTTTGAGGGCCTGCCGGTACGCGGCATGCTGGTGCGCCTGACCGACAGCTGGCAAGAGATCCTGCGCCGCCGGCGGCAGGCGGGCGACTATCCGGCCGCGGTGACCGACCTGCTGGGCGAGATGGCCGCTGCGGCCACGCTGATGCAGGCCAATATCAAATTCAACGGCGCGTTGATCCTGCAGATCCAGGGTGACGGCCCGGTCAAGCTGGCCGTGGCCGAGGTGCAGCCCGACCTGAGCCTGCGCGCCACCGCCAACGTGCAGGGAACGGTGGCCGACGACGCGCCGCTGTCGCAGATGGTCAATGTGCTCAACCGGGGCCGCTGTGCCATCACCCTCGACCCCAAGGACCGCCTGCCAGGCCAGCAGCCCTATCAGGGCGTGGTGCCGCTGTTTGGCGACCGTGGCGAGAAGCTGGAAAAGCTCAGCGAGGTCATCGAACACTACATGCTGCAGAGCGAGCAGCTGGACACCCGCCTGGTGCTGGCGGCCAACGACCGGGTGGCCGCGGGCTTGCTCATCCAGCGTCTGCCGCTGCAGGGCGACGCCAACCTGGCGGGGGCGGGCGCGCTGGCGCGCGACGAGGACCAGATCGGCCGCAACGAGGACTACAACCGCATCGCCATCCTGGCCGCCAGCCTCCAGCGCGAAGAATTGCTCACCCTGGACGCCGACACCATCCTGCACCGCCTGTTTTGGGAAGAGGACCTGCGCCGCTTCGAGCCGCTCAGCGGTGAGCAGGGCCCGCGCTTTGCCTGCACCTGCTCGCGCGAACGGGTCAGCGGCATGCTCAAGTCGTTGGGCAGCGAGGAAGTCGAGTCCATCCTGGCCGAGCAAGGCCAGGTGGAGGTGGGGTGTGACTTTTGCGGGGCGCAGTACCGGTTTGATCCGGTGGATGCGGCCCAGGTATTCCTGCAGGCCGCGAGCCAGCCACCGGGCTCGGGCGGCATGCACTGAAGGGGTGCTGTCAGCGCGCGCCCGCTGCCGCCCGTTTCGCTCGGGTGTTACCCCCACAGACTCCGGCCGCCAGCACGTCGGTGGCGCGTTTCATGGGTCGATCGGGGGTTGGCGCTGTTGCAGCAGTGCGGTGAACAGCCGGTGTTCGCAGGCCGGGTCGCTGCATTTCTCGCACGCCCAGGGGCGGCGGCCGTGGGCCCAGTCGGAGCGTTCGGACACCAGCGGGCGACCCAGGGCGCTGCCGATGGCGCGCAGCGCCTGCTGCACACGCATCTCCACCGATCCATACAGGGTCTGAAAAGGGATGCCCGCCGCCTGCAGTCCGCGGCGCAGCAGGGCGTCGGTCGCCTCGCGGACGGCGGGGCTGTCGCGGAACAGGCCGTCGGCCACCCAGGGCAGGTCCAGGCCCATGAGCAGCGTCAGATTGACACGGCGTTGCCTGTCCAGTGCGCCAGTCCAGAGGGAGCGGTCGTTGAAATACAGTTCGCTGTAGGCGGCGATCAGCAGGGCACTGGTGTCGGCGATGACCACCGCCACGCCGGGTGTGCTGTCGGCAGCGTCCAGGGCGCGTGTCTGCTCGGCCGCCCGGGCGGCCTGTTCGTGCTGCAGCGGGGCGCGGCCCTCGCGTTCGCACCAGCTGCGCAGTTGCTCGGGCACGAGCACGGCGGGCAGGTCGGCGACGGCACCCAGGCGCGCGTGCAGGGCCTGGGCCAGGGTGGTCTTGCCGGACGATTCGCCGCCGAGCAGGGTGATGGTCAGGGCCATGACCGCTCGGTCACGGGTGCGCGATCTGGACGAAGATCTCGTTGGGCTTGACCATGCCCAGGTCCTGGCGGGCCAGTTCCTCGACCATGTCCAGACCCTCGCGCAGATCGTTCACCTCGCTGGCGAGCTGCTCGTTGCGCAGGCGCGCCTGCTGGTTGCTTTGTTCGAGCGCTGCCAGCTGCTGCTGCATCTGGTTGACCTGCGGCACACTGCCACGACCCAGCCACAGCTGGGCATGCAGCGCCAGCAGCAGGGCGATCAGCAGGGCAGGAACGAAGCGGTGGGCCATGGGCGCGGTTCAGGGCGAGCGGCCGCAGCGCCGGGCCGCCCCAACAAGCAAGGCCAGCCCCCGGACCCGGCAAGCACCGGGTACCGCCCCGTTCCTGGGGCAGCGACCTGCGCAGCGGCGGGGTGTGGGGGCGGCCATGGTCGTCACTTGAGGTTGTAGAAGGCCGCGCGGCCCGGGTACACCGCCACGTCGCCCAGGTCTTCCTCGATGCGCAGCAGCTGGTTGTACTTGGCCATGCGGTCCGAACGCGAGAGCGAGCCGGTCTTGATCTGGCCCGCGTTGGTGCCGACCGCAATGTCGCTGATGGTGTTGTCCTCGGTCTCGCCCGAGCGGTGGCTGATGACGGCGGTGTAGCCGGCGCGCTTGGCCATCTCGATGGCGGCAAACGTCTCGGTCAGGGTGCCGATCTGGTTGATCTTGATCAGGATCGAGTTGGCGATGTCTTTCTCGATGCCTTCCTTGAGGATTTTGGTGTTGGTCACGAACAGGTCGTCACCGACCAGCTGGACTTTCTGGCCCAGGCGCTCGGTCAGGTGCTTCCAGCCGGCCCAGTCGCCCTCGGCCATGCCGTCTTCGATGGAGATGATCGGGTACTTGTCGACCCAGGTGGCGAGCATGTCGGTCCACTGCTCGGCCGACAGCACCAGGCCCTCGCCTTCGAGGTGGTACATGCCGTCCTTGTAGAACTCGCTGGAGGCGCAGTCCAGGCCCAGGGCGATCTGCTCGCCAGCGGTGTAGCCGGCGTTCTCGATGGCCTGCAGGATCATCTGGATGGCGGCCTCGTGGCTTTCGACGCTGGGGGCGAAACCACCTTCGTCACCCACGGCCACGCTCATGCCCTTGTCGTGCACGATCTTTTTGAGGGCGTGGAACACCTCGGCACCCCAGCGCAGGGCTTCGCGGAAGCTCGGCGCCCCCACCGGGATGATCATCAGCTCCTGCAGGTCGAGGTTGTTGTTGGCGTGCGCGCCGCCGTTGACCACGTTCATCATCGGCACCGGCATCTGCACCGCGCTCATGCCGCCGAAGTAGCGGTACAGCGGCAGGCCAGCCTCTTCGGCGGCGGCACGGGCCACGGCCATGGACACGGCCAGCATGGCGTTGGCGCCCAGGCGGCCCTTGTTCTCGGTACCGTCGAGGTCGATCAGGGTCTTGTCCAGGAAGGCCTGCTCGGAGGCGTCCAGGCCCAGCACGGCTTCGCTGATTTCGGTATTGATGTTCTCCACGGCCTTGAGCACGCCCTTGCCCAGGTAGCGGCTTTTGTCGCCGTCGCGCAGTTCGATGGCTTCGCGCGAGCCGGTGGACGCGCCCGACGGCACGGCGGCGCGGCCCATCACGCCCGACTCCAGCAGCACGTCGCATTCGACGGTGGGGTTGCCCCGGCTGTCCAGCACTTCGCGGCCAACGATGTCAACGATTGCGCTCATGGTTTCCTTTCGGTGGAAGTTTTCAATGAATGGGTTCAGATGACCGGGGTGTCCACGCCCTCGACCAGGATCATGTTGAAGAAGGCGGTGGCGCCTTCGCGCTGGGCGCGCGCCTGGCGGTACTGCTCGCCGTCGTAAAAAGCCTTGGCCTGTTCGTAGCTCGGGAAGCGCAGCATGGCCACGCGTGCGGGCTGCCAGCTGCCTTCGAGCACTTCAAATGTGCCGCCACGAACGAGGTATTCGCCCCCTGCGGCCTTGACCGCTGCGGGCGCCTGAGCCATGTACTGTTTGTACTGCTCCAGGTCGGAGATGTGCATGTCGACGATGAGGTAGGCGGCGGGCATGGGAAATGTTCAGTTGAAGTTGTTTTCAAGAAAGCCGCTGCGCTTGGTCACATCGTCCAGCGCCACCAGCGTCTCCAGCAGGGCTTTCATGCGGCCCAGCGGCACGGCATTCGGCCCGTCCGACCAGGCCTCGGCCGGCTTCGGGTGGGTTTCCATGAACAGGCCGGCCACACCCACGGCCACGCCCGCGCGTGCCAGTACCGGCACCATTTCGCGGGCGCCACCGCTGACGGCACCCAGGCCGCCGGGTTTTTGCACCGAATGGGTCACGTCGAACACCACCGGCGCGCCCGATTGGCGCATTTCGGCCAGGCTGGTCATGTCGGCCACCAGGTTGTTGTAGCCAAAGCTCACACCGCGCTCGCAGGCCAGGAAACGGTCTTCCGACAGGCCGGCCTCGCGCGCGGCGCCGCGGGCCTTGTCGATCACGTTCTTCATGTCCCAGGGCGCCAGGAACTGGCCCTTCTTGATGTTCACCGGCTTGCCGCTCTGGGCCACGGCGCGGATGAAATCGGTCTGGCGGCAAAGGAAAGCGGGCGTCTGCAGCACGTCGACCACGCTGGCGACCTCGGCCACCTGCGCTGCGTCGTGCACGTCGGTGAGCACCGGCAGGCCGGTCTGGCGGCGCACTTCGTCCAGGATCTTCAGGCCGGCGTCGAGGCCAACGCCACGCTGGCTGCTGCCGGACGAGCGGTTGGCCTTGTCGAACGAGCCCTTGTAGATCAGCGCAATGCCCAGGGACGAGCAGATGTCCTTGAGTTGCCCGGCGACGTCGAGAGACATCTCGAGGCTCTCGATGGAGCAAGTGCCCGCGATCAGGAAAAAGCGCTGCTCCAGGCCGACATCGAATCCGCAAAGTTTCATGGCTGGTCCGATCAGGCTTTCTGGCCCGCTTTCTGGTGTGCCACCGCGGCCTTGACAAAGGCGTTGAACAGCGGGTGGCCTGCCCAGGGGGTGGACTTGAACTCGGGGTGGAACTGCACCCCGATGTACCAGGGGTGAACGGTCGTGGGCAGCTCGACGATTTCGGTCAGCTGCTCGCGCTGCGTCAGCGCCGAGATCACCAGGCCGGCCTGGCGCAGCTGGTCAAGGTAGTTGACGTTGGCTTCGTAGCGGTGGCGGTGGCGCTCGGTGACCACGTCGCCGTAGATGCTGTGCGCCAGCGTGCCCTTGGCCACGTCGGAGCTTTGGGCGCCCAGGCGCATGGTGCCACCCAGGTCGGAATGGGCGTCGCGCTTCTGGATGCTGCCGTCGGCGTCTTTCCATTCCTCGATCAGCGCGATCACCGGGTGTGGGGTGGCGGGGTCGAATTCGGTGCTGTTGGCGTCCGACAGACCCGCGACATGGCGGGCGTATTCGATGGTGGCCACCTGCATGCCCAGGCAGATGCCCAGGTAGGGCACTTTGTGCTCGCGGGCGAAGCGGGCGGTGGCGATCTTGCCTTCCACGCCGCGCTGACCGAAGCCGCCGGGTACCAGGATGGCGTCGTATTGGGAGAGCTTGCTGCTCACCTCCACCCCTTCCATGGTCTCGGAGTCCAGATGGTCGATGGTCACCTTGACGTGGTTGCGCATGCCGGCGTGGCGCAGGGCCTCGTTGACCGACTTGTAGCTGTCCGACAGGTCGACATACTTGCCGACCATGGCGATCTTCACCTCGCCTTGCGGGTGCTCGGTCTCGTAGACCAGATCGTCCCAGCGCTTGAGGTTGGTGGGCGGCGTGTTCAGGCGCAGCTTGTCGCAGATCAGGCCGTCCAGGCCCTGCTCATGCAGCATGCGCGGCACTTTGTAGATGGTGTCCACGTCCCACATGCTGATCACACCCCACTCGGGCACGTTGGTGAACAGCGAAATCTTGGCGCGTTCTTCTTCAGGAATGCGGCGGTCGGCGCGGCAGAGCAGGGCGTCGGCCGAGATGCCGATCTCGCGCAGCTTCTGCACCGTGTGCTGGGTCGGCTTGGTCTTGAGTTCACCCGCGGTGGCGATCCACGGCAGGTAGGTCAGGTGCACAAAGGCCGAATGGTTCGGGCCCATGCGCAGGCTCATCTGGCGCACCGCTTCGAGGAAGGGCAGCGACTCGATGTCGCCCACCGTACCGCCGATTTCGACGATGGCCACGTCCACCGGGTTGGGCGTGAAGGTCTTGGGATCGACGCCCTGCGGGGCGACGAGACCGGCGCCGCGCTGGATGAATTCCTGGATCTCGTTGGTGACGTGCGGGATGACCTGCACCGTCTTGCCCAGGTAGTCGCCGCGGCGCTCCTTCTCCAGCACCGACTGGTAAATCTTGCCGGTGGTGAAGTTGTTGGTCTTCTTCATGCGCGTTTCGATGAAACGCTCATAGTGACCGAGGTCCAGGTCGGTCTCGGCGCCGTCGTCGGTGACGAACACCTCGCCATGCTGGAAGGGCGACATGGTGCCCGGGTCCACGTTGATGTACGGGTCGAGCTTGATGAGGGTGACGTTGAGGCCGCGCGATTCGAGCAGCGCAGCCAGGGAAGCAGACGCAATGCCCTTGCCGAGAGAGGACACCACACCGCCGGTGACGAACACGAATTTGGTCATGACTCGGGCGAGCGGCAGCGCCCGCAGGAGGTGGAAACGGAAATTATAGAGGGGCCCCCTTTGATGCAAGGCACCGACGGAATGTCCCCAGCGGCGTGTGCCCGGCTGGGGCTTCGCGCCCTTGCAAGGCCGGGCTGGCCGGCCCGAACTGCTACATTGCGCGCCATGAACGAGCTGGCCGGAAAACACATCGTCCTGGGTCTGTCGGGTGGCATTGCCTGCTACAAAGCGGCGGAGTTGTGCCGCGCCCTGGTCAAGCAGGGCGCCACGGTGCAGGTGGTGATGACCGAGGCGGCCGAGCACTTCATCACCGCGGTCACGCTGCAGGCTTTGTCTGGCCGCCCGGTGTTCACCTCGCAGTGGGATGCGCGCACCGCTGCCGGCATGGACAACAACATGCCGCACATCAACCTCAGCCGCGAGGCCGACGCCATCTTCGTGGCACCGGCCAGTGCCGACTTCATGGCCAAGCTGCTGCACGGTCGGGCCGACGACCTGCTGAGCCTGATGTGCCTGGCCCGTCCGCTGGAGAAGGTGCCGCTGATCCTGGCGCCGGCCATGAACCGCGAGATGTGGAGCCACCCGGCCACCCAGCGCAACGTGGCGCAGCTGCGCGCCGACGGCACCACGGTGCTGGACGTGGGCGTGGGTGAACAGGCCTGCGGCGAGACGGGCGACGGCCGCATGCTCGAAGCCGACGAGTTGCTGTACGAGCTGATCCGTTTCTTCACGCCCAAGCGGCTCGCCGGGCAGCGGGTGCTGGTGAGCGCCGGGCCCACCTTCGAGGCCATCGATCCGGTGCGGGGCCTGACCAATCTCTCCAGCGGCAAGATGGGTTTTGCCATCGCCCGCGCCGCGCACGAGGCTGGTGCCCAGGTGGCGCTGGTGGCCGGGCCGGTGAGCCTGCCCACGCCGCGCGGGGTGGAGCGCACCAATGTCAGGTCGGCCCTGGACATGCAGACAGCGCTCAATGGGCTGGCACAGAACGCCACCGTGTTCGTGTCGGCCGCGGCGGTGGCCGACTGGCGGCCGGCCACGGCGGCCGGGCAGAAGATCAAGAAGGACGGCAGTGGCCAGGTGCCCACGCTGGCCTTTGTCGAGAACCCGGACATCCTGGCCGGCATCGCGGCCACGCCGCGGGCCCGCGCGCGCCAGTTGTATTGCGTGGGCTTTGCCGCCGAGAGCCAGGACCTGCTGGCCAACGCCCAGGCCAAACGCGAGCGCAAGGGCGTGCCGCTGCTGGTGGGCAACATCGGACCCGACACCTTCGGCCAGGACGACAACGCCCTGCTGCTGGTGGACGAAAACGGCACGCTGGAGCTGCCGCGCGCGCCCAAGCGGTTGCTGGCGCGCCAGCTGGTGGCCGAGATCGCCCGCCGCCTGCCCGGCTGACGTCCGCCCCGCCGCAGGGCTGGCGGGCTTGTGGTGGTTGGTCGTGGGGTCGTATCATTGAATAAGCACGGACTTATTCAAAACACGACCACCGCGAGGAGACCGGCCATGGCAGCCCAGCGCAACGATTTTCAGAACCTGCCCGAGCGCATCACCAGCCGCCGCCAGTGGCTGCGTGTGGCCGCCGGCCTGGGCGCCAGCGCTGCGGGCCTGGCCCTGGTGCCCGAGGCGCGCCTGTTTGCCCAGCAGGTGCAGGACTTCATCGAGGGGCCACCGGTGCCCGACGTGAAGCCCGAGCAACTCTCGCCGCACGTGTGGATGGTCTATGCCAAAGAGGGCTTCCCCACGGCCGAGAACCAGGGGCTGATGGCCAGCATCCTCTTCGTGGTCACCCAAAAGGGCGTGGTGGTGCTCGACTCCGGTGCCTCGTTGCAGATCGGCCAGATGGCCATTCGCATGATCAAGACCGTGACCTCCCAGCCGGTGATCGCCGTCTTCAACAGCCACTACCACGGCGACCACTGGCTGGGCAACCACGCCTTTGCCAACGCATTCGGCCAGGACTTGCCCATCCACGCCTTGGCCCACACGCGCGAACAGATCGCCGGCCACGAGGGCAACCTCTGGCGCAGCCTGATGGAGCGCTGGACCAACCAGGCGACCCTGGGTACCCGGGTGGTGGCGCCCAACCGCACCGTCGAGCACGGGCAGGTGTTCGACTATGGCGACGTGCAGCTTCGACTGCACCACCATGGCCGGGCGCACACGCCCTCGGACCTTTGTGTTGAGGTCGTCCAGGACAAGCTCACCTATGTGGGCGACATTGCCATGGCCAACCGCATTGCCAACATGGACGACGGCTCCTACCTGGGCACTTTCAAGTACTACGAAGAGCTGCAGAAAGCGGCTGGCGACCAGCTCTGGGTGCCCGGCCATGGCCGCGGCAGCCGGGACCTGCTGGAGACCTATGGCCGCTTCATGAAGGGCATTTGGGAGCCCTGCGTGCAGGCGGTGAAAGACGGCATTGCGCTGGACGGCGCCAAGGCGCTGGTGCTCAAGGACCCGCGTGTGGCCGCCCGTGCCAAGACCATGGACGGTTTCGACAGCAACATCGGCAAATACACCAGCCTAGCCTACCTCGAAGCTGAAAAGGAAGCTTTTTAAGCCTGGGTCGGATTGGCTGCGCGCCGCCCCTACGAAGTGGCGCCAGCGGCTCGGCCATGCCTGGTCATGGTGTCCGCCAGTTGGAGGCTGGGCGACGGACGAGCAGGGCTTTGTGTCCAGAACGCGGTGGAACCGGCTCCGCCGGGCCACACGCGTTGCCCCTTGAGGGGCGGAGTCGTCTACACACCGTGAGACGGCGATGGGGGTGGTCCTACCTCCACCAGGGCAGCAGCCGTTTCATGGCGGCCACTTCGCCGGGGTGGTCCGGGTGGTAGCCGGCGAGTGCCTGCAGGCGCTGCTGCCATTGCGTGCTGCGCAGCAGGTCCAGCAGGTTCTGCACCGCAGGCAGGTCGAGGGCTGACTTCAGGCACACCAGCAGGTAGCGTTCGTCGGTCAGCGGGACAAAGTCCAGGCCCTGGCTGCGTGCCGCGTACTCGGTGCCCAGGCCGGCATCGGCCGTGCCGCTGGCCACCGCTTGTGCCACGGCCGCGTGGGAGTTTTCCTCGCGGTCGAAGCCGACCAGGTCGCTGGCGGATACCTGGCTTTGCGCCAGCAGTTCCTCGAGCAGCAGGCGGGTGCCGGTGCCCAGCGCGCGGTTGACAAAGCGCGCGCGTGTGCGGGCCACATCGCCCAGGTCGCGCAGCTGCAGCGGGTTGCCCGGTGCCACCATCAGCCCCTGTGACCGGCGCGCGAAGCCGATGATCTTGTGCAGGCCGGGCTTGAGCAGCGGCCGGTAGGTGCGTGCGGTGCGGCTGTCGGCGTCGGCAAAGGGCTGGGCGTGAAAACCGGCCAGCAGGCAGCGGCCCTCGTTGAGCGCGCGGATCGCGTCCACACTGCCGGTCAAGCGGATGTCCAGGTGCAGGTGTTGCGGCAGATGCGTGTCATGGGCCGCGAAGTCTTGCAGTTCGGTCAGTGCATGGTCGTGGCTGGCGTAGAGGGTGAGCAGTCCGGTGCCGGCGGGCGATTCGTCGAAGGCCATGGCGAAGGCGCGTTCGAGTTCGACGCGCAGGTGCTCCACCTGCGGCCCCAGCCGTGCCTGCGCCAGGCGCTCGGCCATCAGCAGCCGCTGGCCGAAAGACGAAAGCTGTGCGGCCTGGCCGCGCTCCCACACCAGCAGTTCGCGGCCCAGCTGCTGTTCCCATTCCTTGAGCTGGCCCCAGACGTGCCGGTACGACAGGCCCAGCTGCCGGGCCGCGGCAGAGATCGACCCGCGCTCGCGCACGGCGTGCAGCACATCCATCATCGGGTTGCTCAGCAGCGGCTCGCCGCGACCGCGCAAGGGCCGTTGCGCGCTCAGGGAGTAGGACATCGCGATGCGTCTCATGGCCCGAAAGTGTGCCTCAGTCGCTTGTTATGTAGGATGTTTCATACCGCGTCAGTACGTACTGTCAAGGGTGGGCATCTTGTTTATGCTGCGCTGCAGCTTATGAACTCCTTCTCTGACAGCGTGACCACCGCGGTGGCCCTGATCTCCTCGGGTGACCCGGCGCTATGGGCCATCGTGACCCGTTCGCTGGCCGTCAGTGCAACCGCCTGCGCGCTCGCCTGCGCCCTGGGTTTGTTGCTGGGCGCCTGGCTGGCGGTGGCGCGCTTTCCGGGCCGGCCGCTGGTGCTGACCCTGCTCAACACGTCGCTGGCCATTCCGTCGGTGGTGGTGGGCTTGGTCATCTACCTGCTGCTCTCCCGCTCGGGGCCGCTGGGCTTCCTGGGCTGGCTGTTCAGTTTCCAGGCCATGGTGCTGGCGCAGGCCATCCTGGTGCTGCCGCTGGTGACCGCACTCACCCGCCAGGTGGTGGAGGACAGCGACCGCGAACGTGGCGAGCAGTTCACCTCGCTGGGCGCCGGGCGCGGCCTGCGCAGCCTGCTCATGGCCTGGGACGAGCGTTACGCCCTGCTCACGGTGGTCATCACCGCATTTGGTCGGGCGGTGTCTGAAGTCGGTGCGGTGATGATCGTGGGCGGCAACATCGACGGCTTCACCCGCGTGATGACCACCGCCATTGCGCTCGAAACCAGCAAGGGCGACCTGCCGCTGGCGCTGGGCCTGGGCATCATTTTGCTGGGCGTGGTGTTGCTGCTCAACAGCGCGGTGTCCCTGCTGCGGCGCTGGCGCGAACGGCTGGACGGCGGCGACCTGCGGATGGCCACCACATGAGGGTCGAGCCGACGTCCGGCACGGCCAGCCCGCCCCTGTCCACCCCCCCACCGGTGGTGCTGGCGCTGCGCGGCGTGTGTGTGAGCCTCGGGCCGGCGGCCCAGGTGGAAGCGCTGCGCAACATCACGTTGGACATCCACGCCGGCGAGTCGGTTGCCCTGGTGGGCCCCAACGGCTGCGGCAAGAGCACGCTGCTGCGCACCCTGCACGGCCTGCTGCCCAGGGCCGCCGGCGAACGGGCGGTGCCGCAGGCCTCGCGCATGGCCATGCTGTTCCAGCGGCCGCACCTGCTGCGCATGTCGGTGCAGCGCAATCTGCAGCTGGGGTTGTGGCTCTCGGGCATGCCCTGGCGCCAGACGCGGGAGCGCGCGCGCCAGGCGCTCGAACGCGTCGATCTGGCACACCTGGCCGACCGCAATGGCCGGGCACTCTCGGGCGGGCAGCAGCAGCGGGTGGCGCTGGCGCGCGCCTGGGCGCTGCAGCCCGATGTGTGGCTGCTCGACGAACCCACCGCCAGCCTCGACCCGCATGCCAAGCGCGACGTCGAGGCGCTGATCGCCGACTTCGGCCACGAAGCGCCCGCGCCCGGCCGTCTGCCGCCGACGCTGGTGTTTGCCAGCCACAACCTCGGCCAGGTCAAACGCCTGGCCACCCGGGTCGTCTACATGGAGCAAGGCCGTGTGCTGGCCGATCTGCCAGTGCACGATTTTTTCAACCAGCCCCTGCTGGAAGCGCGCTTCCCGCAGGCCAGTGCGTTCGTCAAAGGAGAAACCCCATGACATCCCGCTTCGCTTATCAACGCCGTCAGGTCGTCCGTCTGCTCACCGCCGCCGGTGTGCTCTCGGCCGGTCTGCTTGGCAGCCTGGCCGCGCAGGCCCAGAGCAACATCGTTGTGGCTTCGACCACTTCCACCGAGCAGTCCGGCCTGTTTGGCCACATCCTGCCGCAGTTCAAGCAGGCCACCGGCATCGACGTGAAGGTGGTGGCGCTCGGCACGGGTCAGGCCATCGACATGGCCCGCCGTGGCGACGCCGATGTGCTGTTTGTGCACGACAGACTGGCCGAGGAGAAGTTCGTGGCCGACGGCTTCGGCGTCCAGCGCCTGGAGGTCATGTACAACGACTTCGTGCTGATCGGCCCCAAGGCCGACCCGGCAGCTACCCGCGGCAATGACATCGTCGCGGCGCTCAAGAAGCTTGCCACCGCCAATGCGCCTTTCGTCTCGCGCGGCGACAAGAGCGGCACGCATGCGGCCGAGCTGCGCTTCTGGAAGATGACCGACACCGACGCCAACAAGGGCGGCGGCTACAAGGAATGCGGCTGCGGCATGGGCCCGGCGCTGAACATCGCCGCCTCCAGCGGCGCCTATGTGCTGGCCGACCGTGGCACCTGGCTCAACTTCAAGAACCGCGCCGACCTGGCGGTGCTGGTGGAAGGTGACAAGCGCCTGTTCAACCAGTACGGCGTCATGCTGGTCAGCAGCGCCAAGCACCCGCAGGTCAAGACCGCCGAGGGCCAGAAATTCGTCGACTGGGTGACCGGTGCGGCTGGCCAGAAGGCGATCGCCGAGTACAAGATCGGCGGCGAGCAGCTGTTCTTCCCGAACGCCAGCAAATGAAGCCCGTCGTCTTGGCTTGTGCGGCCGTGCTCGCCGGTTGTGCATCGCAACCCGCCGTGGTGGCCGAGCCGGTGGTGGTGTACGCCGCCGGCAGCCTGCGCGATGCGCTGACCGAGGTGGCGCGCGACCACGAAGCCCGCACCGGCCAGACGCTCGCGCTGACCTTCGGGCCTTCCGGCCTGCTGCGCGAGCGCATCGAAAAGGGGGAGCCGGCCCAGGTGTTCGCCTCGGCCGACACCCAGCACCCCAGGCGCCTGGCCGACGGCGGTGGCTGGGCGCCACAGACCGTGTTTGCGCGCAACAGCCTGTGTGCCCTGGTGCAGCCGGGGCGCACGGTCAACACCGCCAACCTGCTGGAGACGTTGCTGCGGCCGGAGCTCAAGCTGGGCATGTCCACGCCCAAGGCCGACCCGTCGGGCGACTATGCGCTGCAGCTGTTCCAGAAGGCCGAGGCTGTGCGCCCGGGCAGCCAGGCGGTGCTCGACGCCAAGGCCCTGCGCCTGACCGGCGGGCCGGATTCGCCCGCCGCACCGGCTGGCCGCAATCTCTACGCCTGGGTCATGGAGCAGGGGCGCGCCGACGTGTTCCTGACCTACTGCACCAACGCGGTGGCGGCACAAAAGGAGCGCAGCGCCTTGCAGGTGGTGCAGGTGCCCGCTGCCCTGCAGGTGGGCGCGGCCTACGGGATGACGGTCCGTCAGGGGGCGCCCGTACCGGCCGCAGCCTTTGCGAAAGCGCTGGTGGCCGAGCCGGCCCAGGCCATTCTGGCCCGCTTCGGTTTCGGCCGCCCCTGAGCCCCCGGCGGGGCGTGGCCTTTCGCGCAGCTCAGCGCACCATGGCCACGCCCTTGATCTGGGCGTAGACCGACTGGCCGGGCGTGATGCCCAGCCGGTCGCGGGACACGCGGCTGATGCGCGAGAGCAGGCGCGTCTGTTGGCCCAGCAACAAGCCCACCAGCACCTGTCCCGGCCCGTCATCGCTCACATCGGTCACCGTGGCTGGCAGGCAGTTGAGCACGCTGGTGTGCTGTGGCTGCACGAGCGACAGGCTCACGTCGCGCGCCTGGATGCGCACCCGCACCGGCGTGCGCTCGGGCAGCGGGGTGGTGCGGGTCTGCGGCAGCAGCAGGCTGCCGCCGTCAAATCGCAGTTCGCACAGGCCCGAGTCGCCGTGCAGTCCGCAGGTGACGGCTTCGATCAGTGCGGCCGCGCCGTCGCCGCGGGCCAGCGGCAGGTCGGTGCGGGCCATCAATTCCATCACCGGGCCCTGCGCCTGCACCTGTCCTTGTTCGAGCAGCACCAGATGGTCCGCCAGGCGCGCCACTTCTTCCAGCGAGTGGGTCACGTACACCACCGGCATGTCCAGCGCTGTGTGCAGTTGCTCCAGCCAGGGCAGGATTTCGGCCTTGCGGGCGGCGTCCAGCGCAGCCAGGGGTTCGTCCATCAGCAGCAGCTGCGGGCTGGTGGCCAGTGCGCGTGCAATGGCCACCCGCTGGCGCTCGCCACCCGAGAGTTCGTGTGGCCAGCGCTGCAACAGGTGGCCGATGCCCAGCAGGTCCAGGCCGTGGCGCCAGTCGTGCCGGCGCTGCGCCACCGGCGTGCGGTCGAAGCCGAAGCGCAGGTTGCCTTCCACGCTCAGGTGGTCGAACAGACTGGCCTCCTGGAACACATAGCCGATGGCGCGGCGGTGCGGCGGCACGAACAGGCCGCGCCCACTGTCCTGCCAGGTCTGGCCGCCCACGGCTACGCAGCCCTGCGCCGCACGCTCCAGCCCGGCGAGCACGCGCAGGCAGCTCGTCTTGCCCGAGCCAGAGGGGCCAAACAGCGCGCTGATGCCGTGGCCCGGCAGTGACAGCTGCACATCCAGCGAGAAGCCGGGGCGGTCCAGCCGCGCCTGCAGTTCGATGGGTGGGTTGCTCATACCCGCCCCCGGCGCGCCACCCGCGCGTTGTAGAGCTGCAGCACCATCAGCACGGTGAAGGCAAACACCAGCATCACCGCGGCCAGGCGGTGGGCGTCGGCGTATTCGAGCGCTTCCACATGGTCGAAGATCTGCACCGACACCACCCGCGTTTCACCCGGAATGTTGCCGCCCACCATCAGCACCACGCCGAACTCGCCCACCGTGTGGGCAAAACTCATGATGCAGCCGGTGACGATGCCCGGGCGGCACAGCGGCAGCACCACATGCACGAAGCGGTCCCAGGGCGAGGCGCGCAAAGTGGCTGCGGCTTCCAGCGGCCGCTCGCCCAGCGCCTGCATGCTGCCCAGGATGGGCTGCACCATGAAGGGCAGCGAATAGAACACCGAGGCCACCACCAGCCCCTCAAACGTGAAGGGCAGGGTGGGCAGGCCGACCGACTGCATCCAGGCCCCCACCGGGCCCTGGGGGCCCAGCACCACCAGCAAATAGAAGCCCAGCACCGACGGCGGTAGCACCAGCGGCAGCGACACCAGCGCCCCCACCGGCCGCGCCAGCCAGCTGCGCGAGCGCGCCAGCCACCACGCCAGCGGCGTGCCCAGCAACAGCAAAATCAGCGTGGTCAGCGCCGCGACCTGGACAGTCAGCCACAGCGCTTGCAGGTTGTCGGGGGTGAGGAACATGGGCTCTCAGTTCCCAGACCCGCCGCAACCGGTTGGGTCGGCGCGCAGCGGTCGGACCCGTACAGCGGACGGGTCGAGGCGGCGCAGGGTGGGGTCAAAGGTCATAGCCGTAGGAGCGGATCAAATCCCGGATGGCCGGGCTTTGCAACAGCTGGAGCAGCGCCAGTGCGGCTTCGTTGCTGGCGCCTCTTTTGAGCAGCACCGCGTCCTGGCGGATCGGGTCGTGGTGTGTCTGCGGGACCACCCACATCGACCCTTCTTTCAAGCGACCGTTTTCCACGACCTGCGACAAGGCAACGAAGCCCACATCGGCGTTGCCGGTTTTCACAAAGTTGAAGGTCTGGCCAATGCTCTCGCCCTGCACGAGCTTCGGGGTCATGCTGTTGCGCAGACCCAGCCGGTCGAGCACCTGTAGCGCTGCGGCACCGTAAGGCGCGGTCTTGGGGTTGGCAATGGCTACCTTGCCCAGGTTGGCCGCCTGCAGCACGGCGCCCTGAGCGTCCACCCGGCCCGCGTTGATCGACCACAGCACCAGCTTGCCGGTGGCGTAGGTAAAACGCGTGCCGGGCTGGGCCAGGCCGTCCTTCTCCAGCATGGCCGGCCGTTCGTTGTCGGCCGAGAGAAACACGTCGTATGGTGCGCCGTTTTTGATCTGGGTGTAGAACGCGCCCGACGCGCCGGTGGAAAGTTTGAGCGTGTGTCCGGTGGTCTTGTGCAGCACTGCGGCGATGGCTTTCATCGGCTCGGCAAAGTTGGCCGCGACCGCGACCTGCGCCTCGGCCGCTGCGGCCTGACCCGCCGACCACAGCAGCAGCGCGATGGTGGTGACAGCCCGGACGGCGTGCGCGGTGATGGCAATATGTCGCATAACACGGTTCCTTTTCATATTTTCGCTATTCTAGATTGGAATAGCGAACAGCTCCATCGCCATGACCTCCCCGTCCCGACCGCACGCCCCCGCCGAAGCCCTCTCACGCGCCCTGGACGATGGTCAGACCGACAAGCGCCTGGAGGTGTTGCGTCGGATTGCGGGCGGTGTCTCGATCTCGCAGGCCGCGCGCGATGCGGGCATCAGCTACAAGGCGGCGTGGCAGGCCATCGACACGCTGAGCAACCTGTGTGGCCGGCAGCTGGTGACGCGCACGGTGGGCGGCGCTGGCGGCGGCGGCGCCACGGTCACGCCCGAGGGGCGCGAACTGCTGGCGCTGGCCGATGCGCTGGCGCAGGCCCGTGCACAGGTGTTGGCGCGTTTTGCCGGCCGCTGGCCGGCGCGGGCCGGTGGCCTGGGCCTGCGCACCAGCATGCGCAACCAGCTGCCCTGCGAGGTGCAGGCCGGCGAGCCGGCCACGCCCGATGACCCGATGGTGATGATCCGTCTGCGCACCGCGGGGGGTGCGCTGCTGGCGGCGAGCGTGACGCGCGAGAGCGCCGACCTGCTGGCGCTGCAGCCAGGGTCGCCGGCGCTGGTGTTGTGCAAGGCCACGGCGGTGCAGGTGCAAACCGGAGCGCTGCCGGCGGCGGGTGATGCGACCCGCGGGGCAGCGGTCAACCGGTTGGCGGGGCGAATCGACCGCATCGCCCGCGGGCAGCAACGCGATGAAGTGGTGTTGGCACTGGACGGCGGCGGCCAGTGGGTCGGGTTTGCGCCACACCCTTTCACCGCACGCCGTGGCCAACGGGCCTGGGCGGGTATGGACATGGCCGCCCTGGTGGTGGCACGGGGCGATTGAAAGGGGCGGACAAGGCCCGGCCGTGGCTGGAATCAACGGCGGATTGGGGGCCTCCAGCGGGTATGGGGGTGTCTATCGGGCGGCCGCCACCCGCCGGGCGGCGGTTCAGCCTGGCGGCTTGCGCCGCTGCAGCTTGCGGTAAACCGTGGCGCGGCTGATGCCCAGGCGCCGTGCCGCTTCCATCACATTGCCCCGCGCCTCGTCCACCGCTTGGCGGATGAGGGTGTCCTCCAGATCTTTCAGCGGCACGGGCGATGGCGGCAACGGGTTGCGTTGCAGCGCTTGCGGGGCGGTCTGCGGTCGGCGGGCCAGCAGCAGCACCCGCAAGCCCGACCACAGCGGCAGTTCTTGCGCCGGGCGCTCGCTTTTGGCCGCATCGAACAGTTGCTCGTGGGCGAGTGCAAACACGTGGTTGGCATGCGGCCAGGGCGCGCCGCCAGACCAACCCAGCATGTGCGCTGCGTGTCGGTTCGCTCCGGTGATTTGTCCGTCTGCATCGAGGCACACCAGCCCATCGCTGGCGCCTCCGAGTCCGTGGCCGGGCCAGTTGATGCGCAACTGCAGCGCATGCGGCTGGGCCAGCAGCAGCGCGTTTTCAATGCACTGTGCCGACTGTGTGACCAGGTGCTGCAGTGCGGGTCTCTCCGGCACATGAACCCCGGTGAGATCGAGCATGCCCACGCAGCGGCCATCGGGCCCGAAGAGCGGGGCGCCCGCGCAGCTGTAGGCGCTGGTGTCATCAAAGAAATGCTCACCCCGGTGCAGCCACACCGGCTGCAGCTCGGCCAGCGCGGTACCGATGGCAGTGGTGCCCACGGTCTTTTCCGACAAGTCCACGCCCACCCGCGCAATCGCCTGCGCCAGCCGGTTGGCAGGGTCCAGGGGGCCATTGACATCGATCACCACGCCTGCCGCGTCGGTGAGGATGGCGAAGTAGCCCGTATCGGCCATGGTGCGTGCCATGGCGGCGATGACCGGTGCAGCCGCGCGAATGAGAGACCGGTTGGCGCCACGCGCCTGCTCGATGGCCGCGCGCGATACCGTATCGAAGTCCACGCGCTGTTCGGGGCGCAGACCCTGGCTCAGGCAGCGCTGCCAGGAGCGCTCGATCCAGGGCGCCACACGCGGCGCATCGGCCCACCGGCCGTCGCCCAGCAGGCCTTGCCGGGCCTGGGCAATCTGCTGCAGTCGATCGGGAGGGCATGAAAGCATGGAATGAGGCGTCATGACAGGGCAGGCGTTCCGGTGCGAGTGTGCGTCACAACCGCGGCCGGTGTGCGCCGGCGATGCCGGGGCCGGCCCGGGTGTTGTTTCATTTTGAGAATTTGGCTGCGCCAAGGTTCGGGTTTGCGGGATAACCCTAGGTTCAAAGCCTCACAAGCCCCCAACAATCTCTATGCACCGTCGTTCATATGCCGGGCGCGGCTTGTGCAACGCCCCCACCCCTCACGGAGACCTTCATGCAAAAAGTCCTGCACATCAATCCGGACAAATGCACCGGCTGCCTGCAGTGCGAGATGGCCTGTTCGTTCGAGAACTACGGCACCTACGCCACGTCCAAGTCGCGTATCAAGGTGTTCGACTTCCACCACACCGGCAAGAAAGTGCCCTACACCTGCACCCAGTGCGACGAGGCCTGGTGCCTGCACGCCTGCCCGGTGGAGGCGATCACGGTGGACAAGGCGACCGGTGCCAAGGTGGTCAACGAAACCACCTGCGTGGGCTGCAAGGTCTGCACCATCAGCTGCCCCTTTGGCACCATCAACTATGTGCAGGAGACCGGCAAGGTGCAGAAGTGCGACCTGTGCGGTGGCGAGCCGGCCTGTGCCGACGCCTGCCCGACGGGCGCCATCACCTTCATCGATGCCAACTGGACCGGCATCGACAAAATGAAGCAGTGGGCCGACAAGCTGGGCAACCAGCCCAGCGCTGCCTGAACCCCCAAGCCAATCAAGGAGCCACACCATGTCCTGGGCTGGAAAAATCCTCCGCGTCAACCTGAGCGCGGGCACCGTCAAGTCTGAACCGCTGAACCTGGAGTGGGCACGTGCCTACCTCGGCTCGCGCGGTCTGGCCGCCAAGTACCTGACCACCGAGGTCGATCCGAAGGTCGATCCGCTGGCGCCCGAGAACAAGATCATCTGGGCCACCGGGCCGTTGACCGGCACCATGGCGTCCACCGGCGGCCGCTACACCGTCACCACCAAAGGCCCGCTCACGGGCGCCATTGCCTGCTCCAACTCGGGTGGCTACTGGGGCGCCGAGCTGAAGATGGCCGGCTGGGACATGATCATCTTCGAGGGCAAGTCGGACAAGCCGGTCTACCTCTACATCAACGACGATGTGGCCGAGCTGCGCGACGCCTCGCACCTGTGGGGGCAGAGCGTGTGGAAGACCGAAGAAGCCCTCAAGACCAGCCTGCAAGATCCGCTGCTGCGTGTCTGCAGCATTGGCAAGGCGGGTGAAAACGGTTGCCTGTACGCCGCTGTGGTCAACGACCTGCACCGCGCGGCCGGCCGCTCGGGCGTTGGCACCGTCATGGGCAGCAAGAACCTCAAGGCCATTGCCGTGCGCGGCACCAAGGGGGTGGGCAATATCCGCGACCCGAAGGCCTTCATGGCCGCCACCAAGGCTGCCAAGAAAGTGCTGGCCGACAACGCCGTGACCGGCCAGGGCCTGCCCACCTACGGCACCCAGGTGCTGATGAACGTGATCAACGAAGTGGGTGCGCTGCCCACCCGCAACCACCGCGACGTGCAGTTTGAGGGCGCCAAGGACATCTCGGCCGAAGCCATGGCCACGCCGCGCGCCACCGACGGCAAGAAACACCTGGTGACCAACCAGGCCTGCTTTGGCTGCACCATCGCCTGTGGCCGCATCTCCAAAATCGACGAGAGCCACTTTTCGGTGGCCAACAAGCCCGAGTACTGGGGTGCTTCCGGCGGCCTGGAGTACGAAGCCGCCTGGGCGCTGGGTGCGGCGAACGGTGTGAACGACCTCGAAGCCCTGCAGTTTGCCAACCTGATCTGCAACGAAGAGGGCATGGACCCGATCAGCTTCGGCGCCACCATTGGCGCGGTGATGGAGCTGTACGAAATGGGCGTGCTGACCAAGGAACAGATCGGCATCGAGGCGCCGTTTGGCTCGGCCAAGGCGCTGTGCGAGCTGGCCGTGATGACGGCGCGCGGCGAAGGCTTTGGCAAGGAAATCGGCCTGGGCTCCAAGCGCCTGACCGCCAAGTACGGCCACCCCGATTTGTCGATGAGCGTCAAGGGCCAGGAGTTTCCGGCCTACGACGGCCGGGTGGTGCAGGGCATTGGCCTGGCGTATGCCACGTCCAACCGGGGCGCCTGCCACCTGCGCGGCTACACCATCGCCTCCGAGGTGCTGGGCATCCCGGTCAAGACCGAGCCGACCGAGCACAACGGCAAACCCGAACTGGTCAAGGCCTTTCAGGACGCGACGGCGGCCTTCGACTCCGCCGGCATCTGCGTGTTCACCAGCTTCGCCTGGACCCTGGCCGATGTGGCGCCGCAGGTGCAGGCCGCCTGCGGCGAGGAGTTCACCATGGAACACCTCAACCACATCGGTGAGCGCATCTGGAACATGGAGCGCGAGTTCAACAACGCCGCCGGTTTCACCAAGGCCGACGACACCCTGCCCAAGCGCCTGTTGACCGAAGCGGCCAAGACCGGCCCGGGCAAGGGCGTGGTGAGCAAGCTGCCCGAGATGCTGCCCAAGTACTACGAAGTGCGTGGCTGGGACAGCGAAGGCCACCCCACCGCCGACACCAAGGCGCGCCTGGGTCTCTGATCCTGCGCGTCGGGGACACAATGGAGAAGCGGTCCCCTGCGGCCGCTTCTTTCTTTTGTAAGGCACATGAATCCCCACGTCCATCACTTCGTGTATCCACCGCCCCCCGAGGGGGCGCACGCCGCTCAGGAGGCGGCTCTACGAGAGGCTAGAACATGACCCACCACGTCATCCTCGGCGCCGGCCCGGCCGGTGTCATCGCGGCCGAAACGATCCGCAAGCACGCCCCGAACGATCCGATCACGGTCATCGGTGATGAAAACGAGGCCCCGTACTCGCGCATGGCCATTCCCTACCTGCTGATTGGCAAGGTCGGCGAAGAGGGCACCCACCTGCGCCACACGCCGGGACACTTCGAGTCGCTCAACATCACGGTGCGCCGTGGCGTGCGTGCCAAGGTGCTCGACTCGGCCCAACGCCGCATCGAACTGAGCGATGGCAACACCATCGGCTTCGACACGCTGCTGATCGCCACCGGTTCGTCACCCGCCACGCCGCCGATTCCCGGCATCAACGGCCCCGGCGTGCACAGCTGCTGGACGCTGGCCGACGCCCGCGCCATTGCCAACCTGGCCAAGCCCGGTGCCAAGGTGCTGCAAATGGGCGCCGGCTTCATCGGTTGCATCATCATGGAAGCGCTGCAGCAACGCGGCGTGGAGCTGTCGGTGGTGGAGATGGGCGACCGCATGGTGCCGCGCATGATGGGGCCGGCGGCCGGCGGCATGATCAAGGACTGGTGTGTGGCCAAGGGGGTGAAGGTGTTCACTGGCGCGCGGGTCGAGGCCATTGAACGCGGCACGGGGGGCGAGAAGGGCCTGCTGGGCAAGATCGCCGAGGTGGTCGGCATTGGCCAGAGCAGCATGCCCACCGGCCGCATGACGGTGCGCCTGTCCACCGGCGACAGTCTGGAGGCGGACCTGGTCATCAGCGCCACCGGCGTGCGGCCCAACATCGGTTTCCTGGAAAACTCGGGCGTGCGCTGCCTGGTGGGCGTGCTCACCGATGCCGGCATGCAGACCAACGTGCCGGGCATCTATGCCGCAGGCGACTGTGCCGAAGCCTTTGACAAGGTCAGCGGCAAGACCATTGTCAGCGCCATCCAGCCCAACGCGGCGGAGCAGGCGCGCGTGGCCGCGCTCAACATGGTCGGCCAGAAGGCCGAGTTGCAGGGCGTCACGCAGATCAACGTGCTCGACACCCTGGGCCTGATTTCCAGCAGCTTCGGCAACTGGGAAGGGCTGCCGGGCGGGCAGCATGTGGAGCTGACCGACAAGGCCGGCCACAAACACCTGAGCCTGCAGTTTGTCGGCGATCAGATGGTGGGCTGCAACAGCGTGGGCTGGACCGAGCACGTGGGCGTGATGCGCGGCCTGGTGGAAGGGCAGGTGCGGCTGGGCGAGTGGAAGGACAAACTGCTGGCCGACCCGACGAAGCTGATGGACGCCTACCTCGCCGCCGCGCAGGGACAGGGCCACTGGAGCGGGGCCGCCGACGACCGTCGCAGAGGATGACCCCTTGACCACCAGCCGGCCCCTTGCCCCTGGAGCGGCAAGGGGCCGGTTCTTTTGCCGACAATCGCCGCCATGCAGATCACCTTCAAGCTGTTTGCCACGCTCACCGACTACCTGCCGCCGGACGCGCGGCGCAGCAACCAGCTGACGCTGGAGGTGGCGCCCGAGGCCACCATCAGCCAGATCATCGAACCCTTTGGCATGCCGCCCAAGCTGGTCCACCTCGTGCTGGTCAACGGCAAGTACATCGAGCCCGAGCAACGCCTGAGCGCCACCCTGCGCGAGGGGGACGTGCTGGCCATCTGGCCGCCGATTGCCGGGGGCTGAGTCCGGCATGCAGACCGATTACCCGGCGCAGTTCGAGCGCGACATGGGCTGTACCGAGGCCGAGTGGGTCGCCTGGATGCCGCGCGCCATTGGTGCTCACGCCTGGCAGCAGCAGGCCGCGCAGATCACGGTGCAGGTGGGCGGCGGATCGCTGCGCATGAGCTGGTCGCCGCTGCCGGAGCGGCGCATCGCGCTGCTGCGCATGCCGCGCCTGCTGGTGCGGTTTGAATTCGAAGGCGTGGACGCCGCTGCCCGGCAGGCCTTCATGCGGCCCTTTGACCTCAGCCTGCAGCGCGGCGGGGGTTGAGCGCCCCCGTGCGCTGGTGCCTCAGCGGGCGGCCTGCCTTGGGCGCATCCAGCCCATGACCGCGTAGGCCAGGATCACCGTGGCCACCGCCCCGACCCCATAGACCAGTGCGATCAGGAACCAGTCGGCCGGGCCGCCGGCATCGGTAAAGCCCGAGGAGGACACCCGGGCCATGATCACCAGGGCCACGACACCACCGATCAGGCCCAGCAGTTCGGCGCGCACCAGGCGGCGCGAGACGATGCCCTTCTCGCGCATCACCAGCGCCACGAAGGCCACCACGGCCGCCAGTGCCGCGAGCAGCATCACCCACAGCATGGGGCCGAGCATCTCCTGGAACACTGCCAGGAACACCATCGGATCGAGTTCTTTCATGTCAGGTCTCCTTGTGCCTCAGGCCTTGCCGCGCAGCATGCTGATGTAGGTGGGCTTGAGCGCCATGGTCTTCATCACCCAGCTGATCCACAGCTCTTCCAGCGGTGCGATCACGCCCGGGAACGACATGATCAGGTTGTCCTTGTAGTCGAACTCGATCAGCATGGCCTGGCCCAGACGGGTGATCAGCGGGCAACTGGTGTAGCCGTTGTAGACCTCCTTGGAGGGCTGTCCGCGCAGGTCGCCCAGCAGGTGGTCCACTGCCACCGGAACCTGCCATTTCACGCTGGCCGCCGTCTTGCCCTTGGGCACGCCAGCCACATCGCCCACGCCGAACACATTGGGGTAACGCTTGTGGCGCAGCGTGTCACGGTCCACTTCCATCCAGCCGTCGGCGGCGAACGGGCCTTCGGTCCACGGCAGCGGGCTGTTGCGCACGGCTTCCGGCGCGCGCATGGGCGGCACCACATTGATGAAGTCGTACGCCTGCTCGGCGGTGCCGGTCGGCGTCCTGTAGGTGGCCACGCGCTTGCCCAGGTCGATGGACTGCAGCACGTGCTCGTGGTTGACCTTCACACCCCGGTCCTGGAACAGCATGCGCACCTTCTCGGCCACGATGGGCACGCCGAACAGGCTCTTGCTCTGCGCCATGTAGACCAGCTCGGCCTTGCCGCGGGTACCGGCGCGGCGCAGCCGGTCGTCGGTGATGAAGGTGTACTTCAGTGGCGCGCCGGCGCACTTCATTTCGCCGGCCGGGCGGCCGAACACCCCCACGCCACCACTCTGCGTGAACTGGCTCATCGCGCCCCAGGTAGCGGCGGCGGCCTGCGGGCTGTGGTAGATGCTGCCCAACCCGTCCTGGCCGATGCGTGCGGTGTCCATCCCCTCGATGCCGGCGTAGTTCAGCTCCAGGCCGAGCGCGACGATCAGAAAGTCGTACGGCAAGGTCTTGCCCCCTGCGGTGACCACCTTGCGACCTTCGGGGTCGATCTCGGCCACCTTGTCGGCCACCCACTCCACGCCCTTGGGCATGTAGCCGCCGGTGTCGGAGACGGTGTAGTTCTGCGGCTTGATGCCCGCGGCCACCAGCGTGAAGCCGGGTTGGTACCAGTGTTCCTTGCGCGGGTCGATGACGGTGATGCTGGCGCCGTCGAGCGCCGCGGCCAGCCGGTTGGCCGCCGTCAGGCCCGCGGCGCCACCACCGGCGATGACGATGCGGGCCTGGGTCTTGAGCGGCGCAGCACGTGCCGGGGCGCTGGCCGACGCCGAGGCGGCTGCCAGGGGCAGGGCGCCCAGACTGGCGAGGAAGCGGCGGCGCATGGGTTCGATGCGCGGGTCCTGAGCTTGCGGCAAATCCGGTTTGGACATGATCGGTCTCCTGATGTGGTGGTCTTTGGTCTTATACCCCCCAGAGTTTGTTACTGTAGAGTGCGTGCAGGGATTGCGGTTTGACGTTGGTCAATTCCGATGGCGCCCATTCCATGGGACAACCCGCCATCCTTCCATCAACCCCGGAGAGAACGATGAGCGAAAACGCAAGCGTCACCATCACCCGTCAGTCGGGGTACCAGTTCCTGGTCGACTTCGGCCCGGCCCTGCCGCAGTGGCTGGCCGACGAGCCGGTGCCGCTGGGCCAGGGCACCGGCCCCGCGCCCGACCACCTGCTGCTGGCCGCCGTGGCCAACTGCCTGAGCGCCAGCCTGCTGTTCGCGCTGCAGAAATTCAAGCAGGACCCGGGGGCACTGGTGGCCACCGCAACGCCCGAGGTGGGCCGCAACGAGAACAAACGCCTGCGCATCCAGCGCATCCATGTTCAGCTGGAGCTGGGCAAGACCGCCGGCGAAATCGAGCACCTGGACCGGGTGCTGTCGCAGTTCGAGGAGTTCTGCACCGTTTCGATGAGCGTGCGCCAGGGCATCGCCATCGACATCCAGGTGCGCGATGGCGCGGGCGCTGTCATCAAGGGCTGACGCCCCTTCGCGGGCTCAGGCGCTGGGGCCGAACCAGGCGCTGGCCATCTGCATGCCCGCCAGGGTGAGTGCCAGCGAGCCCAGCAGGTGCAGGCTGGCGGTGGCCAGGGCCAGGGCATAGCGCGCGTGCTGCAGCATGGACACCACCTCGGCCGAGAAGGTCGAAAAGGTGGTCAGCGCGCCCAGAAAGCCGGTGACCAGCGCCAGTCGCCAGGCCGGGTCGAGCTGGGTGTGGCTCTGAAAGAAGACCACCGCCACGCCGATCAGCCAGGCGCCCACCCAGTTGGCCACCAGCGTGCCCCAGGGCAGCAGGGCGTGGCCCTGGTTGAGCCACAGGCCCAGTTGCCAGCGCGCGAGCGCGCCCACACTGGCACCGAGGCTGATGGCGAGGACTTGCAGCATGGCTCAGGCGCTTGTGGACGCGGTCAGAACGGCGGGTCGTCGTCTCCGCCGCTGGCCGTGACGGCTTCCTGCTTCGGTTTGGCCGGTGCGACAGGTTCCCCGGGCAGGGCCGCGCCGGGTTCCATTTCACCGCCCAGGGCCTCGATCAGCGCCGGGATGAGCTGTGACAGCTCGCCGGTGGTCAGCATCACGTCGGTGTCGAAGCCGGCCTCCTCGTCGTTGGGCCGGTCGTCAAACACGCCTTCGAGAAAGGCCAGCTTTTTCAGCTGCAGCGATTCGGTGAGCGTGAAGCCGATGCGGCCTTCCCAGCTCAGCGCCAGCCGGGTGGGCAGCTTGCCTTCGCTCAGGTGCTTGCGCACCTCGTCGGTCAGCAGGTGGTGGCGGGTGAACTTCACCGCCGACTTCTCCTCGTCGGCTGACTTCAGTTCGCATTCGCGCTCGACTGCAAAACCTGCCGGCCAGTCGTTCTGCGGGTCGGTGGTCGCCAGCCACTGCGTCATGGCGGTCTGCGGCGTCATGGCGGTCTGCAGCAGGGTGAGGGCCAGGCCGTCCAAGGCGCGCACCAGGGCGGTCACCACCTCGTCGTTCTTGCCCTGGCTGCCGGCGTCGGTGACCAGCAGGCGGTTCTCCAGGTCGAACCAGACCCAGACGCTGCCGCGGCGCGGAAAGGCTTGTGGCAGCAGGGCTTGCAGCGCGTCCTCGCGCAGTTCCTTGGTTTCCTTTTTGCCGGGTTTGCGGCCGGTGGTGGCCTCGATGTGGTCGGCCGCTTCCTGCGCCTTTTCCTTCACCACGCTGCCGGGCACGGCCTTGGTCTCGATCACCAGTTTGAGGATGCGCTGGCCATTCACGGATTCGACCAGCGGGCCATGCGCCTGGCCACGCGGTTCGGTCCAGCCGACCGATTTGTCCTGCGTCGCGCTGCAGGGCACGAAACGCGCCGCGTCCAGCGCGGCCTCCATCGACTCCAGCGTCGCGTCCCAGCCGGGCGCGATGCGGTAGATCGTCACATTCTTGAACACGGGTTTCCTTCGAACGGTCGGTCTGCCTGGCGGCGGACCCGGGCGTCGATGATACCCAGCGGGACGGACAGCTCAGACGCTTTCGGTCAGGGGCACCAGGCGGTGCCCGGCCGCCTCCAGCGCGGCGCGGATGGCGCGGGCCGCCTCCACCGCGCCCGGTCCGTCGCCGTGCACGCAGATGCTGTCGATGTGCGTGGGCAGGCGCTGACCGTCGGTGGTGACGATGCCACCCGCGTCGAGCATGCGCAGCACGTGCTGCACGCAGTCCTGCGCGCCATGCAGCACCGCGCCGGGCTGCGATCGCGGGGTGAGCTGGCCGTCGGCCTGGTAGGTCCGGTCGGCGAACACCTCGCGCGCTACCCGCAGGCCGGCCGCTTCGCCGGCGCGCTCCAGTGCCGAGAGCGCGGGTGCGAGGAGGATCAGTTCGCGGTCCAGCGCCTTCACCGCGCGTGCCACGGTGGCGGCCATGGCCGCGTCGGCGCAGGCCATATTGTTCATCGCACCGTGCGGCTTGACGTGGGTCACACGCCCGCCCTCGGCGGCGGCCATGGCCTGCAGCGCACCCACCTGGTAGAGGATGGTCGCTTCCAGTTCCTGGGGCGAGAGCTGCATCACCCGCCGCCCGAAGCCCTGCAGGTCGGGGAAGGCCGGGTGGGCGCCCAGGCTCACGCCGTTGGCCAGCGCCAGCCGCACGGTCTCGCGCATCACCACCGGATCACCGGCGTGAAAACCGCAGGCGATGTTGGCGCTGTTGATCACCTGCAGCAGCTCGGCGTCGCTGCCCATGGTCCAGGCACCGAAGCTTTCGCCGAGGTCGGCATTGAGGTTGATGGGGGTCATGGGCGGTCCTCTTCGGGGTGGCCGGCAAGCATGCCGGAGATCAGGTTGGCGCTGTAGAGCGCGGCCTCGTCGATGTGGCCCGGCGGCAGGAAGGCCTCGCGGCCGGTCAACCACTGTTGCCAGCGCCTGTGCTGGGCGATCAGCGCTTCGTGCGCCTGTTCGGCCGTCACCGCCACGAAACGCACCCGGGTGCCCGGCCGCAGGTGGGCCAGCCGTGGCAGGTCGGCGGTGATGACGGTGGCGATCTTGGGGTAGCCGCCGACGGTCTGGCCGTCGGCCAGCAGTACGATGGGCTGGCCGTTGGCCGGCACCTGGATCGCACCCGGCGTCACACCGTCGGAGACGATGTCGGCAGCCGCTGCGCTGGCGTGCGTGAGCGGCTCGCCTTGCAGGCGCAGGCCCATGCGGTCCTGTGCGGGGGTGGCCTGCCATGCCTGTGCCAAGAAACGGGCCAGCGCGTCGGCGGTGAAATGGTCGTCCTGCGGGCCGCTCATCACCCGGATGGGCCCGGTCGCCGGCTCCCAGGGCGAGCGGTAGCGCCATTCGCGCGGGTCGGCGCTGCCCGCCTCGCCGCAGGGCAGCACATCGCCCGGCTGGAAGGCACGGCCGAGCACGCCGCACAGGCCGGCGCGCCAGTAGCTGGCGCGGCTGCCGAAAGCGGGCGCCAGGGTGATGCCGCCGGCCACCGCCAGGTAGGCGCAGCCGCTGTCGGCGCTGCCCAGTTGCAGGATCTGGCCTTCGTGCAGGGTGGCGGTCTGCCAGGCGGGCAGAGGGGTGCGGGCGCCGTCCTCGCGCACCCGCTGCGCACCGATGGGACCGGCCAGCGCCACCCGCACCGGGCCGCGCTGCACACGCAGCACCGTGCCGAGGCCGCGCAACTCGAACACCGCAGCGTTCAGGTCGTTGCCCAGCAGCGCGTTGGCGGCCTGCGCCAGCGGTGCGTCGAGCCAGCCCGAGAGTGGCAGGCCGTGGTGCCGGTGGCCGTGTCGGCCCCGGTCCTGCACGGTGGTGCCGATGCCGGGTTGCAGGACTTCCAGCAGGCCGCTCATGGGTCAGCCCGGTGGTGAAAGGTCTCGCGCGGCAGACCATCGGCGATCTCCAGGGCGAGCCGGTCGTGCGTGCGGCGGTCGACCGCTACCCAGCGCACTTCGTCGCCCGCCGCGAGCATGGCGGGTTGTTCGGTCTGCGCCGGGTCGAACAGCACCACCGGTGTGCGCCCCAGCAAATTCCAGCCGCCGGGGCTCTCCCAGGGATAGACCGAGCACATGTCCAGCGCGATGGCGACCGACCGGGCCGGCACCTTCTGCCGCGGCGAGGGCAGGCGCGGTGTGTGCAGCGCCGGCGGCAGCCCGCCCATGTAGGGAAAACCGGGCTGGAAGCCCAGCATGTACACCCGCAAGCGCGCGCCCAGCAGTTGTTCGATGACCTCGGCGCGGCGCAGGCGTTTGAGCTCGCACACCCGCGGCAGATCGGGGGCGAATTCATCGTCAAAGCACACGGGCAGCCGCCACTGGCGGCCCTGCGTGCAAATCTGTGGCCCCTCTTGCGCCATCGACAGCAGTTGCCGCCCCAGTGCGGCGGCGTCCGCTGTCCAGGGGTCGAAGTGCACCGTGAGCGAACGGAAGGTCGGCACCACATCGGTCACCGCGTGCATCAAGGGTTCGCTCTGGCGCGCTGCCGCGATCCGCCCGGCCAGGCCCATCACGCGCGCATTGCTGGCTTCGTCAATGGTCTGGCCAAACTCCACGGTCCAGGCGCTGTCGCCCAATGCAAGCAGTCGGGGTTTCATGGCGTGCTCCAGGGCAGCCGTGCAACCGGCTGGGCCGGGCCACGGGCTGCGTCCCCCCTCCCGCCGGAGACGAGAGAGAGGAGGCAAGCCGCGCAGCGGCGCCGGGGGGTGTTCACAATGACGCGGCGGAACGCGCCGCCTGGTCGTACATGCCCGAGAGCACGCGCAGCAGGCGCGCCAGCTCGCCGATGTCCTTGTTCAGTGCGTCGTCGGCGTGCAGCGCCTGGATCAGGCATTGCTCGCGGATCGCGCGGTAGCGCTGCACAAAGGCGCTGCCGGATGCGGTGGCGGCATAGGTCACTTCCTTGCCCGACTTGCTCGACGCCACCACCCCCAGGCTCACCAGCTTCTTGAGCGAGTAGTTCACCAGGTGCGTGTCTTCGATATTCATGATGAAGCAGATGTCGGAGAGGCGCTTGTCGCGCGCCCGGTGCGTCACGTGGTGCAGCACCAGCACGTCCAGCGGCATCAGGTCTTTCAGCCCTGCGGCGGCCATGCAATGCACCACCCAGCGGTGGAAGGCGTTGCTGGCCACGATCAGGCCGAACTCGAACTCGCTCATCTCCGCACTCTGGGGCGAGACGAGGTGCGCGGAGGACACGATGGGCGATCGTGGTGCGGCGGCGACTGGCGTGCCGTTTGCTTGCATAGGCTCGGTCATGGGCGACCTTCAAAACAGAGGATTCTGGTATTTGACGACAATTTGCCAATGATTTGTTGATAACAAGGGAAAACACTGGTCACTATTTGTCGTCTGGCCACCTACAGTGCATGCACCCGTTCACTGCGGTCAATGCCGCGGTTCGTTCAACCCGCAACTGGAGCTTTCATGAAACGTCGCGCTTTCCAACTCTCCATGGCCCTCGCTGCCATTGGCCTTTCGACCTCGGCGTTAGCCCAGGCCAAGTGGGACCTGGCCACCGCCTACCCGGCGACCAATTTCCACACCGTCAACATCAGCCAGTTTGCGGCCGATGTGGACAAGGCCAGCGGCGGCAAGCTCAAAATCACGGTCCATCCCAACGCCGCGCTGTTCAAGGCGCCGGAGATCAAGCGCGCGGTGCAGGGTGGCCAGGCGCAGGCCGGTGAGATTCTGTTGGTGAACTTCCAGAACGAGTGGCAGGTCTTTGGTGCCGACGGTCTGCCTTTCCTGGCCGACAGCTACGACGAGGCGGCCAAGCTGTGGAAGGCCCAGCGCCCCCTGCTGGAGAAGAAGCTGGCCGAGCAGGGCATGATGGTGCTGTTCTCGGTGCCCTGGCCGCCGCAGGGCGTCTACAGCAAGAGGCCGCTGAACAGCGCCGCCGACCTCAAGGGCATCAAGTGGCGCGCTTACAGCCCGGCCACCGCCCGCATCGCCGAACTCGTGGGCGCGCAGCCGGTGACGGTGCAGGCCGCCGAGGTCAGCCAGGCCTTCGCCACCGGTGTGACCGAAAGCGTGATGTCCAGCGGCTCCACCGGCGCCGACGCCAAGCTCTATGAACATGTGAAGTACTGGTACGACACCCAGGCCTGGCTGCCCAAGAACGCGCTGCTGGTCAACAAGAAGGCCTTTGACGCGCTGGACAAGCCTACGCAGGACGCGGTGCTCAAGGCCGCCGCCGACGCCGAGGCGCGCGGCTGGGAGGCCAGCAAGAAGGCCAACGGCGAAAGCCTGGACAAGCTCAGGGCCGGCGGCATGCAGATCCTGCCCGCGCCGGCCGCGCTCAAGGCTGACATGAAGAAGGTCGGCGACACCATGCTCAAGGAGTGGCTGGACAAAGCCGGTCCTGAAGGCCAGGCCCTGGTGGACGCGTTCCGCAAGTGATGAGCGGCGGCAGCATGCGGCGCGCGCTCAATGTTCTGTACGACGGCTGCGCCTGGCTCGCGGCGGTGTTCATGATCGGCGTGCTGGTCATGGTGCTGCTGTCGGTGCTGGGCCGGCAGTTCGGCTTTCATGTGCCGGGCACCGACGCCTATGCCGGCTACAGCATGGCAGCAGCCGGTTTTCTGGCGCTGGCGCACACCCTCAAGCGCAACGAGCACATCCGCGTCACGCTGGTGCTCGGCAAGCTCACGGGCAGGGCACGCCGGGGCATGGAGCTGTGGTCGCTGAGCGCGGCGGTGTTGCTCTCCGCTCTGTTCGCCTGGTTCTCGCTGCGGCTGGCGATGCAGTCGCACGAGTTCAACGACATCTCCACCGGCAACGACGCCACGCCGCTGTGGATGCCACAGCTGGGCATGGCGCTGGGCACCCTGGTGCTGTTCATCGCGTTTGTGGACGAATGGGTGCTGGAACTGCGCGGCCAGCGCCAGCACATCGGTGGATCGGAGACGCACCATGAATGAGATGCTGATCACTGGCTTTCTGATCGTGGCGCTGTTCGTGCTGCTGGGCAGTGGCGTCTGGATCGGTCTGACCCTGGCCGGTGTGGCCTGGATCGGCATGGAGCTGTTTTCCTCGCGCAGCGCGGGCGATGCGATGGCCGTCACCATCTGGGGCTCCGCCAGCAGCTGGACGCTGACCGCGCTGCCGCTGTTCATCTGGATGGGCGAGATCCTGTTCCGCACCAAGCTGTCCGAAAACATGTTCAAGGGCCTCGCGCCCTGGGTGAACGCGCTGCCGGGCCGGCTGTTGCACACCAACATCCTGGGCAGCACCATCTTCGCGGCTGTATCGGGCTCGTCGGCCGCCACCTGCGCGACCATCGGCAAGATGACGATTCCCGAACTGACCCAACGCGGCTACCCGCCCGAGCGGGTGATCGGCTCGCTCGGTGGCGCCAGCACCCTGGGCCTGCTGATCCCGCCCTCGATCGTGATGATCGTCTACGGCGTGGCGGCCGAGGTGTCGATTGCCCAGCTGTTCGTTGCGGGTGTGATTCCCGGGCTGATGCTGGCGGGCCTGTTCAGCGGATATCTGATGGTCTGGGCGCTGCTCAACCCCGACAAGATTCCCCAGGCCGACGCGGGCATGCGTTTCACCGAGAAGCTGCGCGCGTCCAGTGAGTTGATCCCGGTGATTCTGTTGATCGGCGGTGTGATCGGCTCGATCTACATCGGCGTGGCCACCGCCACCGAGGCGGCGGCGATTGGTGTTGTCGGTGCGCTGCTGCTGTCGGCCTACCAGCGCTCGCTGACCTGGCAGAGCTTCAAGGACGCGCTGCTGGGTGCCACGCGGCTGTACTGCATGATGGCGCTGATCCTGGCCGGCGCTGCTTTCCTCACCCTCTCGATGGGCTACATCGGGCTGCCGCGCCACCTGGCCGAATGGGTGGGCTCGCTCGGGCTGTCGCCCGGCCTGTTGCTGATCGCACTGGCGCTGTTCTACATCCTGCTGGGCTGTTTCCTGGACGGCATCTCGATGATCGTGCTGACCATGGGGGTGATCGTTCCCACCGTGCAGGCCGCTGGTATCGACCTGATCTGGTTCGGCATCTTCATCGTCATCGTGGTCGAGATGGCACAGATCACGCCGCCGGTGGGCTTCAACCTGTTCGTGCTGCAGGGCATGACGCGGCGCGAAATCAACTGGATCGCCCGCGTCTGCATGCCGTACTTCTTGCTCATGGTGCTGGCCGTGTGCCTGCTGTACTGGTTTCCGCAGATCGTGATGTGGCTGCCGGGGCACATGTGAGCACCCTGGTCAGGCGCGCAGAAAGCGCTGCGGCCTGAACGGGTACGGGTCGATGGCCGGGGGCTCGCCCAGCATCAGCTGTGCCAGCAGTTCGCCGGTGCCCGGCCCGGTAGAGAAACCGATGTGCTGGTGCCCCAGCGCCAGCCACAGCGCGGCGTGCCCCGGGCATTCACCGATCATCGGTCGGCAATCGGGCAGGGTGGGGCGGCTGCCCAGCCAGTCGGGGTCGGCTGTGCGTTCGCCCAGCGGCATCGCCTCGCGCGCCGATCGTTCGGCCGCTTCGAGTGGAGCGGTGGGTGGCGGGGCGTGCTGCGCATTGAGCTCGACGCCGGTGGTCAGCCGAAGCCCCCGTGCCATGGGCGCCAGCACATAGCCGCCGGCCGTTTCGTACACCGGTCGATTCAATGTGGTGCCCGCAGCGGGCTGGAAGTGACGGTGCTGCCCCCGTTCAAACGCCATGGGCAGCTGCAAGCCGAATTGATCCCGCAGGAAGTCACGCGACCAGGGGCCGAGCGCCACCACCACATGGTCGGCATCGAGTGCGCCGCCGCTGCGGGTGTGCACCGTCCAACCAGCGCTGCGGCGCTGCAGGCCGGTGGCCTCGGCGGTGCGCACCGCACCGCCGAGGGCCTGCAGCCAGGCCGCGTAGCGGCGCACCACCTCGCCCGGGTCGTCCACCGCGCTGGCATCCTGCACCCACAGCGCACGCGGGAACATGGGCTTGAGGTGGGGCTCCAGCGCGTGCAGTGCGGCGGCATCCAGCACGCGCGTGGCCACGCCAAAGCGCGCCAGCGTCTCGCGCCCGAAGGCCCCGCTGGCGAAGGCCGATGCGCTGCGGTAGAGGAAGAGCCAGCCGTCGTCGCGGCGGCGGTGCGCGATGCCGGTCTGCGCCATCCAGTGGCGGTGCAGCGTGGCGGAGCGCCTGATCAGGGCGTCCAGGGCGGCAGCGGTTTCTTCAAACACCGCAAACCGTGCATGACGCAAAAAAGCGAGCCCCCAGCGCCACTGTCCCATCAACCAGGGCAGGTGGTAGCGAAAGCCGGGGTTGCGGCCGCGCAGCAGCCCGGGCAGCTGCCGCCAAAGCCCGGGGTGGTTGAACGGCATGAGCGAGCTGCGCGCCAGCACGCCCGCGTTGCCGTGCGAGGTGGCGGCCCCGGGCCCCAGCGGATCGAGCACGGTGACCGACAGGCCGCGCAGGCGCAACGCGAGCGCACAGGCGGTACCCACCATGCCCGCGCCCAACACCACCACATGCTGTCCCGCCATGGCCTGCGTCATGCTTGAATCACCCTCTGTTGTTTTGGCCAGTGAACCCACAACACACCGCCATGAAGAATTCCGACACCGGCCCACACGGCTTCCTTGGTGTGATCGTGCTCGACACGCACTTTCCGCGTCCGCCCGGCGACATCGGCTGCCCGCAGACCTGGTCGCGGGCCGGCATTGCGGCGCGGCTGCGGGTGGTGCCCGGAGCGTCCGCGCGGCGCGTGGTGCAGGAGCAGGACCCGGTACTGCTGCATCCCTTCATCGAGGCAGCGCGTGCATTGGCAGCCGATGGCGCACGCCTGATCACCACGCTGCGGCTTTCTGGCCGGGTGGCAGGCGCAGCTGCAGGCTGCGGTACCGGTGCGCATGATCACTTCCAGCCTGCTGCAGTGTGCCGACCTGCCCGCGCCGGGCATCGTCACCTTTGACGCGGCCGCGCTGCATCCGGCGTTGCTGAGCAAGGCCGGGGTGCCCGCCGGAACGCCGGTGCAAGGCCTTGCGCCCGGCTGTGAGCTGCAGTCGCGCATCCTGGCCGACGACACGGTGCTGGACCTGGCGCAGGCGCAACAAGACGTGGTGGCGGCCGCCATGGGCCTGGTGTCGCGCTGCCCGCAGGTGCAGACCGTGGTGCTGGAATGCACCAACATGCCACCCTACCGCGCAGCGGTGGCACGGGCGACCGGACGTCCCGTGCGCGACCTGGAAACCTTGCTGCTGTCGGCCTGGCGCGACTCGGTGGTATGAGGATCACAACTCTTCGATACGGCGGGCCGGGTAGCTGTCCCAGCTCTGGCAACCGGGGCAATGCCAGAAATGCTGGCGCGCTTCGAAGCCGCAGGCGGCGCAACGGTAGCGTTTGAGCGGTGCGCAGGCGCCTTCCAGTGCGGTTTGAATCCGTTGTTGAGCCACGGGGTCCGACAGCGACTCGCCGCCCAGCCACCGGGTCGCCATCACCAGCGATGGTTCGCGCTCGAGATGGGCCAGGTAATGTGCCCGGGCGATGCCCGCATCCGCGCTCAGGCTGGCCAGGGCTTCGGTGATGTCCAGCGACGGACTGTGTGCCTGTGCGCTGTTCAGCAGCGCAATGGCTTCGGCTTGTCGGTTGGTGGTGCGCGAGAGATCGGCCAATGACGGGGCCGCCAGCGGGATGCCTTGAGGCGCATGCTGTGCCAGTTGCAACAGCGTATCGAAGGCGCCCTGTGCATCGCCTTGCTGCGCCTTGAGCGCCGACAGTGCCATCCAGGGTCTGGCCTGTTGTGGTGCGTTTTCAACTGCCTTGATCAGCAGCCGCAGGGCTTGTGCTGCGTCGCCTGTGTTTTGTGCCAGTTCTGCTTCTTCGCACAGGTAGTGCGCCAGACGTGACGCAAAGCTGCCCTGCCGGGCGGTTTCCAGCTTTTGGGCGATCACCTGCGCCTTGGCCCAGTCGCGCGATCTTTCGTTGATGGCGAGCAGAGCCAGCAGGGCCTCACCCTCATAGGCGGACCCTTGGAGCTTCTCCAGGGCCGACTCGGCACGATCGAGCAATCCAGCCTTGAGAAAGTCCATGGCCAGTGCGTACCGGGCTCGATCACGGTCCTTGCGGCCCATGTCTGCGCGCGCCAGCAGGTGTTCGTGTACCCGAACCGCCCGGTCATAGTCGCCCCGGCGGCGAAAGAGGTTGCCCAGTGCAAAGTGCAGTTCCGCTGTATCGGGATCGCCCTGAACCGCCTCGATGAAGGCATCGATCGCCTGGTCCTGCTGTTCGTTGAGCAGGTGGTTCAGACCCCTGAAATAGGCCTTGGGGGCCTGCTGGCTCTGCAGGCGCAGCTGGCGCAAGTCGAAACGGGAGGCCAGCCAGCCGGCCGCGAAAGCCAGGGGCAAGAGCCAGAGCAGTCCGGTCAGGTCAAGATCCATGACGGAATGTGTCGGTGGACGGCATCAGCGGATCGAGGGCTTCGGCGTGGTGATCGGTGGCCGGGGCGGTGGCGCGGGTGAGCTTTCGGGCGCGCAACCACAAGGGCAGCATCACGATCACTCCCAGAAACACACCGATCACCAGCACGCCCAGCAACACCAGAACCAGCGGGGCCTGCCAGGCAACACCGAAGAACAGGCGCAGGGTGACGGGCTCCTGGTTGTTCAGGGCGAAGGCGAAAAGGGCAAAAAAAAGGGCTGCATGGAGCAGCCACATCAGGTATCTCACATCGTCCCCCGTGTGGTGGAACGATTGTAGCGATCAGCCCGTCTGATTCGGTTCATGCTTCGGTTCGTGCGCAAGCATCTCCGCGGTCTTCTTGTCCACCTCTTCGCGCAGGGCCTTGCCCGGCTTGAAGTGCGGCACCCGCTTCTCGGGAATCATCACGCTCTCGCCCGACCGCGGGTTGCGTCCGATGCGCGGTGAGCGGCGATTGACCGAGAAGCTGCCGAAACCCCGGATCTCGATCCGGTGGCCCTTGACCAGGGCCTCGCCCATCGCATCGAGAATGGCCTTGACGGCGAACTCTGCGTCGCGGTGGGTGAGCTGGCTGAAGCGGCTGGCCAATGCTTCGACGAGGTCGCTGCGGGTCATGTTGGAGGATCGTTGAGCGTGCTGCGAGCGGCCAACAGGCGACAGCCCCGAGGGGCTGCCGGCCTGCTGGCCGGCGCAGTCCGCAAACCAGAATCAGTTGTTGCTGTCCAGCTTGGCCTTGAGCAGTGCGCCCAGGTTGGTGGTGCCGGCGCTGCCTGTGTTCTGGTTCAGGCTGGCCATGGCTTCCTGCTGGTCGGCGGCGTCCTTGGCCTTGATCGACAGCTGGATGTTGCGGGTCTTGCGATCCACGTTGACCACCACGGCGGTGACTTCGTCGCCTTCCTTGAGCACGTTGCGGGCGTCTTCCACGCGGTCGCGGGAGATTTCCGAAGCGCGCAGATAGCCGATGACGTCTTCACCCAGGTCGATCTCGGCGCCCTTGGCGTCCACGGTTTTGACCTTGCCGGTCACCACGGAACCCTTGTCGTTGACCGACACGAAGGTGCTGAACGGATCGCCGTCGAGCTGCTTGATGCCCAGGGAGATGCGCTCGCGCTCCACGTCGATGGCCAGCACGATGGCTTCGACTTCCTGGCCCTTCTTGAAGTTGCGCACGGCGGCCTCGCCGGTTTCGTTCCAGGACAGATCGGACAGGTGCACCAGGCCATCGATGCCGGCGGCCAGACCGACGAACACGCCGAAGTCGGTGATCGACTTGATCGGGCCCTTGACGCGGTCGCCGCGCTTGGTCTGCTCGGCAAACTCGTGCCAGGGGTTGGCGCGGCACTGCTTCATGCCCAGGGAGATGCGGCGCTTGTCTTCGTCGATGTCCAGCACCATGACTTCGACTTCGTCACCCAGCGACACCAGCTTGGACGGGGCCACGTTCTTGTTGGTCCAGTCCATTTCGGAGACGTGCACCAGACCCTCGATGCCCGGCTCGAGTTCGACGAACGCGCCGTAGTCGGCGATGTTCGTGACCTTGCCGAACATGCGGGTGCCCTGCGGGTAGCGGCGGGCCACACCCATCCAGGGGTCGTCACCCATCTGCTTGAGACCCAGCGAGACGCGGTGCTTCTCGGTGTCGAACTTCAGGATCTTGGCGGTGATTTCCTGGCCGGCCGTCACCACTTCGCTCGGGTGACGGACACGGCGCCAGGCCATGTCGGTGATGTGCAGCAGGCCGTCGATGCCGCCCAGGTCCACGAACGCACCGTATTCGGTGATGTTCTTGACCACGCCGTTGACGATGGCGCCTTCGCGCAGGGTCTCCATCAGCTTGGCGCGCTCTTCGCCCATCGAGGCTTCGACCACGGCACGGCGCGACAGCACGACGTTGTTGCGCTTGCGGTCGAGCTTGATGACCTTGAACTCCAGGGTCTTGTTTTCGTACGGGGTCAGGTCCTTGGTCGGACGGCTGTCGACCAGCGAGCCCGGCAGGAAGGCGCTGATGCCGTTGACCATGACTTTCAGGCCGCCCTTGACCTTGGCCGAGGTGGTGCCGGTCACGAATTCGCCGGACTCCAGGGCCTTTTCCAGGGCCATCCAGGAGGCTAGACGCTTGGCCTTGTCGCGCGAGAGGAGGGTGTCGCCGAAGCCGTTCTCGACCGAGTCGATGGCCACGGAGACGAAGTCGCCAACCTGTACTTCGAGTTCGCCCTGGTCGTTCTTGAATTCGGCGATGGGCACATAGGCTTCCGACTTCAGACCAGCGTTGACCACCACGTGGTTGTGCTCGATGCGCACGACTTCGGCGGTGATGACTTCGCCCGAGCGCATTTCAGCGCGCTTGAGGGACTCTTCAAACAGGGCGGCAAAAGATTCAGACATGAGGTTTCCTAAGGCCACTCAGCGTCGGGCGCGACCACGGGCAACGGCAAGCCACCGGGAGGGCGCAGACGATCGACGGATGGGCGGCGTTTCAAATGCAGCGCGCAGCACTGCGGGGTTGGGTTTTTGAACCATCGGACCTGCGGGCGGGGATGCCCGGCGGGGCCTTCTGGGCCAGTGTGGCGTGCTCAGTGACCCGAGAACGCCGTCTTGCCTTGCCACCAGACCAGAACCTGTTGCACCGATGCTTCGATGCCCAGGTTCGAGTTGTCCAGCTGCCTGGCGTCTTCGGCAGGTTTCAGGGGGGCTACAGCGCGGTGGGTGTCCCGCTCGTCGCGCAGCCTGAGGTCTGCCAAAAGGTCTGCAATGTTAGCAGGATTTCCTTTTGAAATCAATTGCTTATACCGGCGCTCGGCACGCTGCTCGGCGCTCGCCGTGAGGAACACCTTGAGCGGTGCATCCGGGAACACCACCGTGCCCATGTCGCGCCCATCGGCCACCAGGCCAGGCAGCCGGCGAAAGCTCAGCTGCAGCCCGTGCAGCGCCAGCCGGACGGCCGGATGGCGCGAGACGCGCGAGGCCATGCCGCCGGTGGACTCCAGGCGCAGCGGGTCGGTGATGTCGCGGCCGGCCAGGAACACGCGGTGTTCCTGGAAGCGCACCGGCAGCTCGGCGGCCAGGCCCGCCACGGCGGCCTCGTTGTCGAGGTCGATGCCCGCTTCCTGTGCCGCCAGGGCGGTGGCGCGGTAGAGCGCGCCCGAGTCGAGCAGGTGGTAGCCCAGCCGCTGGGCGACCTCGGCGGCCAGCGTGCCCTTGCCAGAGGCGGTGGGGCCGTCGATGCAGATCACCGGAATGGCCTCGGCAGGCGTCTGGCAGACCGAGAACAGGGTTTCGAAATAGTCTGGAAAGGTCTTGGCCACGCACTGGGGGTCTTCAATGCGCACCGGCAGACCGGCCGGGTTGAAGGCCGCGAGCGAGAAGCACATGGCGACGCGGTGGTCGTCGTAGGTGTGGACGCTGCCAGTGGTCCAGCCCTTGGCCCCCACACTTCCCACTGCGTGTGGTTCGCTGCCCCCCGAGAGGGCCGCCCCGGCGGCGGGGCACCAATCCGGTGGTGTGATGCGGATGAAGTCGGGGCCTTCCTCCACCAAGGCGCCGAATTTGCGGCATTCGGTGGCCATGGCGGCGATGCGGTCGGTCTCCTTGACGCGCCAGCTGGCAATGTTGCGCAGCGTGGTGGTGCCGTCGGCGTACAGCGCCATCACCGCCAGCGTCATGGCCGCGTCGGGGATGTGGTTGCAGTCCAGGTCGATGGCCTTGAGCGGCCAGGCGCCGCGGCGGATGTGCAGGCGGTTGGCCTCGCCGGTCACTGCGGCGCCCATCAGCCGCGCCGCATCGACGAAGCGGATGTCGCCCTGGATCGACGCCAGACCGACGCCCTCGATGGTGATGCCGTCGGTGCCCGGTGTGGCCGGTGCCAGCGCGCCCAGGGCGATGAAATAGCTGGCCGACGATGCGTCGCCTTCGACATGAATGGTGCCCGGCGAGGTGTAGCGGCTGTCGGCCTCGATGGTGAAACGTTGCCAGCCTTCGCGCCGCACGTTCACGCCGAAGCGGGCCAGCAGGTTGAGCGTGATCTCGATGTAGGGGCGAGAGATCAGTTCGCCCACCACATCAATGACCACTGCCTGCTGTGCGACCAGGGGCAGCGCGAGCAGCAGGGCGGTGAGGAACTGGCTGGAGACATCGCCGCGCACGCGGATCGGCTGCTTCAGCTGTAACGTGTGGGTGGCGCCGTCGCCCAGCCGCAACGGCGGGTAACCCTCCTGCCCCAGGCAGCTGACAGGGCAGCCCAGCTGGCGCAGGGCATCCACGAGGTCGCCGATCGGCCGCTCGTGCATGCGCGCAATGCCGCTGAGCTCGAACTGGCCGCCCTGGTCGGCGGCCAGCAGGGCCAGTGCGGCGGTCAGTGGCCGCATGGCGGTGCCCGCGTTGCCGAGAAACAGTTGCGCCTCGCGCACCGCCAGCCGGCCACCGATGCCGTGCACGCGCAGCACGCCGCCCGCCTGGGTTTCGATGCGGCAGCCCAGCTGCGCCAGGGCCTTGAGCATCACCTGGGTGTCGTCCGAATCGAGCAGGTCCACGATGTCGGTCGCCCCCTCGCACAGCGCGGCCAGCAGCAGCACGCGGTTGGAAATGCTCTTGGAGCCGGGCAGGCGCACCGAGCCGCCAGCGCTGGCTAGGGGGGGCAGGTCGAGGAAGGCGGTGGTGTACATGCGCGAAGACGGGGCGGGCGAAAGGGGGGGCGACGGGCGGGTCGCCGCGCTCCGGGCGCGCGCGACCGCGGCGTCTCAGCGGGGGGGCTTGATGGCCGACATGCGCCAGTGGGCGCGGGTGCTGCTGGCAGCGTTGATCAGCGCTTCGAGCGCTTCGGGATCGCCCGTGTGGATGGCCAGCTCCAGCGCGTGCAGGGCGCGCTGGAAATGTCTCGACTGGGCCAGCAACTCTTCCTTGTTGGACATCAGGATGTCGCGCCAGACCAAAGGGTCACTGGCCGCAATGCGGGTGAAGTCGCGAAAGCCCGGGCCGGCCAGCGACAGGAACTGCTGTGCCTGTTGCTGGTCGCGGATGGCGTTCATCAGCGCAAAGGCGATCAGGTGCGGCAGATGGCTTACCGCAGCATAGGCGGCGTCGTGCGCTTCGGGCGACATCAGCTTGACCTCACAGCCGAGCGCGGTCCACACCTGTTCGGCCCGTTTCAGCTGGGCGGTGAGGGTGCGTTCGATCGGCGTGAGGATGACCTGGCGGCCGGTGTAGAGCTCGGGGTCGGCATGCTCGACGCCGGCCAGCTCCTTGCCCGCGATGGGATGGGCCGGCACGAACACACCCACTTGCTCCTTGAGCACGCGGCGCGCGGCGTCGATCACCTCGCGTTTGGTCGATCCGACGTCCATGATCAGCGCGTCGGGCGTGACCAGATGACGGATCGCCTTGAAGGTGGCTTCGGTGGCGGCCACGGGCACCGCCACCAGCACCAGATCGGCACCAGACACGGCCAGCAGTGCGGACGGCGCCTCCACATCGATCACACCCATCTGGCGGGCCCGCTCGGTGGTGGAGGGCGACTTGCTGTAGCCGACCACGCGTTTGACCAGTCCGGCTTTCTTCAGGGCAAGGGCGAACGAGCCACCCATGAGACCGCAGCCGATGAGGCCCAGTTGTTCGAACTTGGGGATCGGGGCGTTCATCATTCGCTCACCGGATAGGCGCCGATCACTTTGTAGAAGGCGCACAGGCCCTGCAGTTCCTGCAAGGCGGCAGCCACGTTCGGCTGCGACGGGTGGCCGGCAAGGTCGATGTAGAAGTAGTACTCCCACTGGCCCGATTTGGCCGGCCGCGACTCGAATCGCGTCATCGACACGCCGTTGTTCTTCAGTGGCACCAGCAGGTCGTGCACCGCGCCGGGCCGGTTGGGCACGGACACCACCAGGCTGGTGCAGTCTTTGCCGGAGGCCGGCGGCATGGCCATGGTCTGCGGCAGGCAGATGACCAGGAAGCGGGTGCGGTTGTAGGCCTCGTCCTGGATGGCGTGCGAGACGATGTGCAGGCCGAACTGGGCGGCGGCCCGTTCGCTGGCAATCGCCGCCCAGGCCGGGTGGGTGGCCGCCAGGCGCGCGCCTTCAGCGTTGCTTGACACCGCACGCCGTTCGGCCTTGGGCATGTGCTGCGTGAGCCAGCCCTGGCACTGGGCCAGCGCCTGCGGGTGGGCCATCACGACTTCCACCTGGTTCAGGTCGTTGATCTGGCGCAGCAGGTTGTGGCGCACCAGCAGGCTGACCTCGCCCACCACATGCACCGGCGAGCGCAGAAACAGGTCCAGCGACCGCGCCACCACACCTTCGGTCGAGTTTTCCACCCCGACCACGCCGTACTGGGCGGTACCGGCGGCGGTGGCGTGAAACACCTCATCAAAGCTGCCGCAATAAATGAGGTTGGCGGCACTGCCGAAAAACTCAATGGCCGCCTGCTCGGTAAAGGTGCCCTCCGGTCCCAGCACGGCCACACGCTGTGGCGCTTCCAGCGCCAGGCAGGCCGACATGATCTCGCGCCAGATGGATGCGACGTGCTGGTTGAGCAGCGGCCCCTGATTGGCTTTCTGGATCTTCTCGATCACCTGGGCCACCCGGTCCGGGCGGAAAAACGGGGAGCCTTCAGCGCGCTTGATCTCGCCGACCTGCTCAGCCACGCGGGCGCGCTGGTTGAGCAGCGAGAGCAGTTGCTGGTCGATGCTGTCGATCTGGACGCGCAGGGCGCCCAGTGCGGCGGACTGGACGGGCTGCTGGGTGTCGCTCATGCCTGGGTCTTTTCAAAATCGCGCATGTAGTCCACCAGCGCCTGCACGCCGACCAGCGGCATCGCGTTGTAGAGACTCGCGCGCATGCCGCCCACCGACTTGTGGCCCTTGAGCTGCAGCAGGCCGCGTTCATGGGCTCCCGCGAGGAAGGCTTCATTGCGCGACTCGTCACGCAGGAAGAAAGGGATGTTCATCCGCGAGCGGCAGTCCTGGGCCACTTTGTTCACATAGAACGCGGAGCGGTCGATGAAGTCGTAGAGCAGGGTGGCCTTGGCGATATTGCGCTCTTGCATGGCGGCGATGCCGGTGAGGGCGCCTTCCGTCTGCCGCTTGAGCCACTGGAACACGAGACCTGCCATGTAGATGCCGTAGGTGGGCGGGGTGTTGTACATCGACGCGTTGTCGGCCACGACACGGTAATCGAAAGCGCTGGGGCAGATGGACAGGGCATGGCCCAGCAGATCCTCCCGCACCACCACCAGGGTCACGCCGGCCGGCCCCAGGTTCTTCTGCGCACCGCCGAAGGCCAGGCCGACGCGCGACCAGTCCACCGGGCGCGAAGCCACATGCGACGAGAAGTCGATCACCAGCGGGGCATCGCAGCCCAAGGCCTTGAGGTCCGGCAGTTCGTGAAACTCCACGCCGTGGATGGTCTCGTTGCTGCAAATGTGCACATACTGCGCATTGGGGCTGGGCTTCCAGCCCGCCGGGGCGGGCAGGGTGGTGTGGCCGTCGGCCTCGTTGCTGGCGATCACGTTCGCGGTGGCGTACTTGCGCGCTTCCCTGGCCGACTTCTGGCTCCAGCCACCGGTGACCACGAAGTCAACCGTGCCGCCACGCGAGAGGTTGAGCGGCACGATCGCGTTTTCCGCCAGACCACCGCCCTGCATGAACAGGATACGGAAATTCGCCGGTACCGCCAGCAGTTCGCGCAGATCGGCTTCGGCCTGCTCGGCAATGGACATGAACGCCTTGCCGCGGTGGCTCATCTCCATCACGCCCATGCCGCTGCCGTGCCAGTCCAGCATCTCGGCCGCGGCTTGCTGCAGCACCTCTTCGGGCATGGCGGCCGGGCCGGCCGAGAAGTTGTAGGGACGCTGCGTCATGCCGCGTCACCCGCCGGTTCGTCGGCACCTTCGGCTTCCGGCGCGCTGTTGTCGATGTTGGCGTCGTTCTCGACGATGCGCTGCAGCCCGGACAGCTCGGCCCCCTCGTCGAGCGCGATCAGCGTCACGCCCTGGGTGGCGCGGCCCATCTCGCGGATCTCGCTCACGCGGGTGCGCACCAGCACCCCCGTGTCGGTGATCAGCATGATCTCGTCATCCGCGTGCACCAGCGTGGCGGCCACCACCTTGCCGTTGCGTTCGCTTTGCTGGATGGCGATCATGCCCTTGGTGCCGCGGCCGTGGCGGGTGTATTCGCCAATCGGCGTGCGCTTGCCGTAGCCGTTGATGGTGGCGGTCAGAACACTTTGCGTCTCGTCTTCGGCCACCAGCATGGCGATCACGCTCTGGCCCTCTTCCAGCATCATGCCGCGCACGCCGCGGGCATTGCGGCCCATGGGGCGCACATCGTTCTCATCAAAGCGCACCGCCTTGCCACCGTCGCTGAACAGCATCACGTCGTGCTGGCCATCGGTCATCGCGGCGCCGATCAGGTAGTCGCCCTCGTCCAGGTCCACGGCAATGATGCCGGCCTTGCGCGGGTTGCTGAATTCGTCGAGCGCGGTTTTCTTGACCGTGCCCATGCTGGTGGCCATGAACACGTAGTGGTCTGCGGGGAAGCTGCGGAACTCGCCAGTCAGCGGCAGCACCACGTTGATCTTCTCGCCGTCCTGCAGCGGGAACATGTTGACGATCGGACGACCGCGCGAGCCGCGCGAGCCGGCGGGCACTTCCCAGACCTTGAGCCAGTACAGCCGGCCACGGTTGGAGAAGCACAGGATGTAGTCGTGCGTGTTGGCGATGAAGAGCTGGTCGATCCAGTCGTCTTCCTTGGTGGCGGTCGCCTGCTTGCCGCGCCCGCCGCGCTTCTGGGCGCGGTATTCGGACAGCGGCTGGCTCTTGATGTAGCCGCTGTGCGAGAGGGTGACCACCATGTCGGTTGGGGTGATCAGGTCCTCGGTGCTCAAGTCTTGCGCGCTGTGCTCGATCTCGCTGCGGCGCGCACCCAGTTTGGTCTGGCCGAACTCGTTCTTAAGAGCGACGAGTTCCTCGCCGATGATGGTCGACACGCGCTCGGGCTTGGCCAGGATGTCCAGCAGATCGTCAATCTCCGCCATCACATCCTTGTATTCGGCGACGATCTTGTCCTGCTCCAGCCCGGTCAGCCGCTGCAGACGCATCTGCAGGATTTCCTGCGCCTGTGTATCGCTCAGGCGGTACAGGCCTTCGGGCTGCATGCCGAATTCGCGTTCCAGACCCTCGGGGCGGTAGTCGTCGGCGTTCACCGTGCCGCCATCTGCCCGGGCACGGGTGAGCATTTCGCGTACCAGCTGGCTGTCCCAGCTGCGGGTCATCAGCTCGGCCTTGGCCACCGGCGGGGTGGGGCTCTCGCGGATGATCTTGATGAATTCGTCGATGTTGGCCAGTGCGACGGCCAGGCCTTCGAGCACGTGGCCGCGGTCACGCGCCTTGCGCAGGTTGAATACCGTGCGCCGGGTCACCACCTCGCGGCGGTGCTCCAGGAAGACTGTGATCAGGTCCTTGAGGTTGCACAGCCTGGGCTGACCGTCGATCAGCGCCACCATGTTGATGCCGAAGGTGTCCTGCAGCTGCGTCTGCTTGTACAAGTTGTTCAGCACCACCTCGGGCACTTCGCCGCGCTTGAGCTCGATCACCAGGCGCATGCCCGACTTGTCCGACTCGTCCTGGATGTGGCTGATGCCTTCGAGCTTCTTCTCGTGCACCAGCTCGGCCATGCGCTCCTGCAAGGTCTTCTTGTTGACCTGGTAGGGGATCTCGTCAACGATGATCGCCTGGCGCTGGCCTTTGTCGATGTCCTCGAAATGCACCTTGGCGCGCATCACCACACGGCCGCGGCCGGTGCGGTAACCGTCCTTGACGCCATTGACGCCGTAAATGATGCCGCCGGTGGGGAAGTCCGGTGCCGGGATGATCTCCATCAGCTCGTCGATGGAGCAGTCCGGGTTTTTGAGCGAATGCAGGCAGGCGTCCACCACTTCGTTCAAGTTGTGCGGCGGTATGTTGGTGGCCATGCCCACCGCGATGCCGCCCGAGCCGTTGACCAGCAGGTTGGGCAGGCGGGTCGGCAGCACCAACGGCTCTTTTTCCGAGCCGTCGTAGTTGGGGCCGAAATCCACCGTTTCCTTGTCGATGTCCGCAAGCATCTCGTGCGCGATCTTGGACATGCGGATTTCGGTGTAGCGCATGGCGGCGGCGTTGTCACCGTCCACCGAGCCAAAGTTGCCTTGGCCGTCCACCAGCATGTGGCGCAGCGAAAAATCCTGCGCCATGCGCACAATGGTGTCGTACACCGCGCTGTCGCCGTGCGGGTGGTACTTACCGATCACATCACCGACGATGCGGGCCGACTTCTTGTACGGCCGGTTCCAGTCGTTGTTGAGCTCGTGCATGGCATACAGCACGCGCCGGTGCACCGGCTTAAGGCCGTCGCGGGCGTCCGGCAGTGCGCGCCCGACGATCACGCTCATGGCGTAATCGAGGTAGCTGCGGCGCATCTCCTCTTCAAGACTGATGGGCAGAGTCTCTTTGGCGAACTGGGTCATGAGGGTGACGCAAGCAGCGTGACATCAAAAAAGCAACCTGCCATTTTAGGGCAAGGCGGCGCCAGATGCCGCCTCAGATGGCCAAGTCGCATGAACTGCGGCACACCAGTCGGTTCAATTGGCGAATGGCTGAATGCCTGGGCTGTTCGGTCGGCGCATCCATGGCAATTTCAGCGCTGCTCCTGCGAGTGGGCCGCTGTTCCTGCCACCCTGTGAGCCAAGCTGCCCCGGCTGTCTGCACCGATCGTTTTCGCATGCCATGCGGGCTGTTCCGGTCGATGCCCGCGACACGGCATGGTGTGGCATGGTCGAGCGGCATTTCTGCCAAGGCCTTGCCGACCACGCAGTACCACCCGTTTTGTGCGGACCACACGAGCCCTGTGCGTTTCAAGTTTCAAGCCCATCGGCGGGCATCTGTTGTCTGCACCGGCTTGGCGTGCATCAAAGGTTGTCCAAGGCTCAGGCGGCCTGTGCGTCAGCAGCACATCGGCTGCAACGGATGGAACAGCGCCCCTGCGTCGATCCTGTTCTTCCGTCAGTGGCACCCGCCCTGGTCCTCAAAAGCGGCCCGGACAGGGTTCTTTTTCCACCCTTTTTGCTGCCATGCCCCCTGCCGCGCAGTCCCTTGTCCCCAACATGGTTGCGTTGTCCCGTTCGTGGGGAGTGGAGCATCGCTCAATGCCTTCGCATTTGTCGGCGGTGACTGCTTGGGGAGTACGGTTTGATCTTGATGCACCTGCTCCTGATGCGCACATTTTCAAGTTCGATGCCGCCGGCCATCGGCTCGTGTTGTCCGCAGCAGCCGACCGCCCTCTTTCGTTCAACTGGCCATCCGTGGTCGATTGTTGTACCTGAGCAACGATTCAAAACTTCCTTGACCCATCTGCCAATTCGGTCATGTTTGCTCAAACAGGTTCTTTAGAGCCTTGTGGCACAATCACCACAGCGTTTCGAGACGACGCCCCCGAACGTCATTGTTGTTATCCAGTCTCTAGGATCACCAAGAGGAATACCATGAAAAAACTGAACAAAGTGGCCATGCTGTTTGCAACCGCCGCTCTGGCTTCGGCCGCTGGCGCGCAGACCATCGACAACTGGCGTAATGCGAGTTCCGACCTGGTCTGGAAGAACGGCACCAACGAACTGTGCTGGCGCAACGCCAGCTGGACGCCTGCCACGGCCGCACCGGGTTGCGATGGCGCCATCGTTCCCCAGGCTGCTCCGGCTGCTGCGCCAGCTGCTCCCGCTGCCGCTCCGGCTCCGGCAGCTCCTGCTGCTGCGGCGCCCGCTGCTGCCCCGGCGGCCGCTCCGGCCCCGGCAGCCACCAAGGTGACGTATGCTGCTGACGCTTTCTTTGATTTCGATAAAGCAGTGCTCAAGCCCGAAGGCAAGGCCAAGCTGGACGATCTGGCTGACAAGGTCAAGGGCATCAACCTGGAAGTTGTGATTGCTGTGGGTCACACCGACGCCACCGGCGCAGATGCCTACAACCAGCGTCTGTCCGTGCGCCGCTCGGAAGCTGTCAAGGCCTACCTGGTGAGCAAGGGTATCGAGAGCAACCGCATCTACACCGAAGGCAAAGGTGAGAGCCAGCCGGTGGCTGACAACAGCACCCGCGAAGGCCGTGCCAAGAATCGCCGCGTCGAAGTTGAGGTGGTGGGTACCCGCACCAACCGCTGATACCGTTTGACAGGCAAAAAACCGCGCCGAGGCGCGGTTTTTTCATGGCCTGACGATAATCCTCCCATCATGCACCACCCTGTCAACGCCGACCCTGCTGAACTCGCCAAATTTTCTGAACTGGCTCATCGATGGTGGGACCCGGAAAGCGAGTTTCGCCCGTTGCATCAGATCAACCCCTTGCGACTGGACTGGATTGACGCGCTGGTGGGGTTGCAAGGCAAGACGGTTCTTGATGTGGGCTGCGGGGGCGGCATTTTGTCCGATGCAATGGCGCGCAAGGGCGCGCGGGTAACGGGTATCGACCTGTCCACCAAGGCGTTGAGAGTGGCTCAGCTGCACGCTCTTGAGGCGGCAACGCCGAACGTTGACTATCGTGAGGTCAGCGCCGAGGCGATGGCGGCCCAGGCGCCAGGACAGTTTGATGTGGTGACCTGCATGGAAATGCTCGAACACGTCCCCGATCCTTCCTCGGTCGTGCGGGCGTGCAGCGAGCTGGTCAAGCCGGGTGGCTGGGTGTTTTTTTCGACCCTCAATCGCAATCCCAAGTCCTTTCTGTTTGCCATCATCGGCGCAGAGTACGTGCTGCGGCTTCTGCCCCGAGGTACGCACGAATACGCGAAAATGATCCGTCCGAGCGAACTCGCGTGCTTCTGCCGTGAGGCGCGCCTTGAACTGGTACAGACCCGTGGAATGGAATACAACCCTTTCACGCGGCGCTACTGGCTCAGCGGTGATACCAGTGTGAATTACCTGTTTGCCGCACGTCGGGCATGAGACGCCCGCTTTTTGCTGTGCAGGCGGTGCTGTTCGACATGGACGGCACCCTGGTCGACAGTGCGCCCGATCTGGCACTGGCCGCCCAGCGAATGCGCGCCGCTCGCGGGCTGGAGCCCCTTGCATTGAGTGCTTACCGCCCGCACGCCAGTTCTGGTGCCCGTGGCATGTTGCGCGTCGCGTTCGGCCAAGCGCCCGCCGATGAGGCCTATGAGGCGCTGCGACAGGAGTTTCTGCACGAATACAGCCAGTGCCTGCTGGAAAACACCGCCTGCTTCGACGGGGTGGACCAGCTGGTGTCCACCCTGACGGTCGCTCGTTTGCCCTGGGGGATCGTCACCAACAAGGCACAACACCTCACACGAGAGGTACTGACCGGATTGCCTTTGCTCGCGCATGCCGGTGCAGTGGTCTGTGGCGATACGCTGCCCAAGGCCAAGCCGCACCCCGATCCGCTGCTGGAGGCTGCTCGTCTGCTCGGAGTGGACCCGCATGCCTGTCTGTACGTGGGAGACGACGAGCGCGACATCATGGCCGGTCGCGCCGCTGGCATGTTCACCGTGGCCGCGCGCTATGGATACCTTGGCGAAAGCGGGACGACCAGCCACTGGGCGGCCGATGCCGAGATTGATTTTCCGACCGAGGTCTTGAAATTGCTCCAGCTGCCTTAAACTCAGGCACCTTGGGGCTGCACTGGTTTCGACGTGGGTTCGGACACGCAGCAGGGCATGTCGAGGTTCTGTCACCTCGTTAAACCGCAGAAAAAAAGTAACTGCAAACGACGAACGTTTCGCACTCGCCGCTTAATCCGGTGAGCCTTGCAACAGCAGGCCGATAGGCTGGGCAAGGGCGGTCGCAATACTGTCCAGGCTGC
>Ga0209812_10000238_pt1 | contig 51993 bp, 28 predicted proteins | sample JI71714BDNA_FD_187502 | JGI IMG/M metagenome (GOLD analysis project Ga0209812, IMG submission 187502) | Wastewater effluent complex algal communities from Wisconsin, to seasonally profile nutrient transformation and Carbon sequestration -... | ecosystem: Engineered > WWTP > Effluent > Algae...
AGTTCGTCGCCGTCGCCCGACTCGCCGCATTCGTCAGCGTGATCGTGAACACCACCGACTGACCCGGGCAGAAGTTCGGAATCGCACTCACCACCGAACTGACTTCCGACACCGGGAACGCGTAATCCTCCACCTCACCTGCGCCGCCATCACCATTCGGGCTGCAGGCGTTCTCCTGCACCCGGAAGCGACCGTACAGATTGTTGTTCGCGAACGTCTGACTCGCCGACACCGTTCCGGTGAATACCAGAGGCACCGACTGCTGCGAGGCACCGGTCAACACCGTCGCCGTCGCCACCTCGGCAGGCGCGTCGAAGACGCCGTTGTTGTTCAAATCCAGATAGCCGCAAAGATTGCGAGTGCTCCCCGTGTTGTTGAGCACACTCAAGGTCACCGTCGGTGCCACCCCCTGACGCAAGGCCGGGAGGGTCACCCCGTCCTCATCGTCACCGGCAGCGTCATCGCCGCTTGCACCCGAGGTGGGCACACCGTCGAATTCGTTGTCGATGGTGCCGCCCAACTGCAGCGTCGGGACAATAACATTGAAAGGACCGCCATCCGCCGCAGTGGTCAGATAGTTGCCTGCGCCGGAACCGGCACCGGTATCCGGGAGGTCACCGAAGTCCGTGATGGCCAGACCGAAGTCGAGGCTGTGGTTCGAACGACCCGCCGTACCGGTCGTCACTGCAATCACCGGGCGGGTGGCACCGCCGAATGCTGTGCCCGCAACCGCGGCGTTACCTGCGTCAGAGTCCCGCAAACCGGCGGCGGTCGTGCCTGCCGAGCCTGCTTCGCCCACGTTCTGCGTGGTCAGCAGAACCGGGGAGAACAGCACCACGCGCAGGTTCTGGGCATAGGGATTGGCCAGAATTGCCGAAGCGTCATTGACGTTGCCATCACTGGCGCCACGGGTGAGCGTAAACAGGTAGTTGCCCTGGGCATCGGTGGTCGCTTCGCCGAGCTTCGCGCCGACGTCATTGACCAGGAACACGCGCACGCCAGCAACGCCGGGCTCGTCGACGAAGGCCGTGCTGCTGGCATCGGGATCCTGAATACCGTTGCTGTTGCGATCGAGCCACACGCGATTGCCGAGCTGGATAGGCGCGAGATCGGCGATGAGTTCGATGTCACCCATACCCGCCGCCTTGCCGAAGGTGCCATTCTCGAGTCGCGAATACAGCATATAAGAACGATTGCGGCTCTCATCCACGGTTGGCGAGGCGTCATTCGTACTGCTGAGCCAGATCACACCGCCACTGCGAAAGGCATCGGTGGTGCTGGCTTGATTGGGTGGCGGGCGATTGACCGTACCGCCCGCAGGCGCCGGGTCAAAGGCGCTGGTCAAGACCTCGTTGTAACCAAGCGCCAAACCCAGATGTCCGGAAGAAATTTCGGCGTGATTGGTGGCCGTGTATTGCTCGCCCAAGTGAAACTCGGTGTTGGCCAATTCGGTAGCCCCGCTGGGCGAGACGCTGGTGACTACACCCACCGTGGTCAACGTGCCGTCGGCCCAGTCGGCGCCGTCCGGACGCACGCGGACGACGTCGCCACCAGATACGCCTTCGAAGGTTCCGATGCCATCGGGAGCGCTGCCGAACTGGTCACCCGCGCGGTCGGTCACACCGATCAGCAGGTTGTTGTTCTCGTCGAACTCGATATCGGTCAGCCACGGCTGCGGGTAATAGGCTTGACTGTAGGGGTTGCCGTAGGTACGCGTGCAGCCATTCTCCGGACGCGGCGAGCCGCTCCCCGGCGTCGGCTCGCTGGGCCGCCACGGCAACCACTCGCCGTGGGCGTTCGCGCCGCCATCGGCCGAGAGGTCTCCGCGATCGACGTTGAGCGGGAAGTTGGAAACGATCGTCTGGCCAGTGCCATCCGGATTGGCGCGGATCACGACGCCACGCAGGGGCACGAAGCCGGTCGGGTAATCGAGCGGGTTGCGGGTCGTTGCGTTGTTGGTCAGCGCGCCGGCACCCTGAGCGAGTGCTCCCTCGCAGCGTGCAGCACCCGAAACCGTCGCGTAATGCTCACCCAAGGTCTGCGCCGTGCAGGTGACTGTGAGATAGAGCTGACCTTCGTGGAACTTGACGCCCCCGGGCACCCAGTCGTTGTCGTCGGACGTGGTCGACAGACCACTGCTGATCGATCCGGGACCGGTGCCGGTGATCGTCAGACCACAGGCCTGCTGCGCCAGCGTCGCCACCGAAAAGCTGGTGGTCGTGCCCGCGGTGAACGAGGCCGTGATCGGGGTCCGATAGATCAGCTTGTCGGCCATGTTGACCGAATACAGGAAATCCTCGGCCTCACTGACATCGATGTCACCGAAGGCGCGACGACCGACGAAATCCCACCATGAACCATCGGCCTGCAGATTGGCCGTGTTGTGATTATCGTTGCCGGCTTCGATGGTGGTGAAGACCGAAACGCCAGTCGTGCCGGAGGCTGCGCGATCAATGATGTAGATGCGATCCGGCGCCGTGCTATTGAACTGTTTGCCGGCAGTCGTGGTATCGGTATCGCCCCAGAGCGTATGACGCTTGGAGTAGGCGCTGGCCAGAATCCGATTGCCGCCGCGCAAATACGCCAGGCCGCGCACGGCGCCCACTTGCAGCTCGGTCGCATGGATACGCGCCGCTGGCAGGTGGACATCGGTATTGCTGGCATCGCTGGTCGTACCGGCGCGGTAAATCGTGGACACCACCACACCGATCGTGGGATCCGGCAGCGCCGGACCCGGACCTTCCGGCCCGACGAAGCGGGTGGTGCTGAACATCAGATTCGCGGTTCGACCGGCTTCGGTCGACAACAGCGGATCTCCGGCTTCGCCGCCGTAATCCGGGAAGAATTGCGAGGGGTTGTTCAACGCGAAGTCGACGCTGGTTGCACCGTCGGCGGCGAAGCGCAGCGTCGAGAGGTTTCCGGCGCCCTGGAAGGACTGGGCGACCGTGGCGGGAATCGTTGCCGGATCGAGCTCGAGGCGGTAACTGGCGGCGACGGGGGCACCAGTGCAGTTCGCGATCGCCGAGATCGCGATGCTGTAGCTCCCGTTGGCGGCGACCACTGCGCTGCCGCAGTTCGTGCCCGCGAGGCCGAAAGCGGTAATGGTCATTCCGCCGATACCCGGCTCGAAGGTTCCCCGGGCACCGTTGCTGTTGTAGTCGCGGAACACCGTGCCACTGATCGCTGCCCAGGCGGGCAGCGGAGCGCAGGTCAGCGCCAGGACCAGAGCAAGCCGCCGGAGGTGATGTTGATGCGTCATGAGCGATCCCCGATGGCGGGTTGGAATGCATGTGTGCATTGTTGGTGGGCCTGCCGGCGCACGCGGCCCACGGTTGCCGCCACTCCCAAAGCCTTCGATCGCGTCAACATCGGGACAGCGCTCACACTTTAGTGCTAGACGATGGCAACCTAGTCGAAAGGCGACCGTATCGGCAAGGCTTTGAGCGCCAGCGCACAGAAAGTCACGCCAGCAAAAAGTGAAGGCCGCGGCAATACGCTATTGGTGTTAGCTCCGCGCCGATCACAACGACGCCACCACGACGCCACAGGCCGCAGCCTTCACGAACCTCAAGCTCGTGGAGTCCCCGATGACCCTGCCCCGTCTGGCCGCGCTGTCACTGGCCCTGCTGCTGGCCGCACCGACCGCGTTCGCGCAGTTCACGCTGCCGGAACTGCCGTATCCCGCCGATGCGCTGGAGCCGACGATCGACGCGCGGACGATGCAGATCCATCACCAGAACCACCACGGCACGCAGGTGACGAATCTGAACCTGCAGGTCGCGCAGATCCCGGCGCTCGCTGGCTTGTCGGTGGAAGAGATCCTCGCGCAGGTCTCGAAGCATCCGCCAGCCGTGCGGGGCAATGCCGGGGGCCACTACAACCACACGCTGTTCTGGACCGTGATGGCCAAGCCCGGCACCGGCGGCGAGCCCTCCGCCGAACTGGCCGAGCGGATCACCGCCGACTTCGGCTCGCTGGACGCCATGAAGCAGCAGTTTTCGCAGGCCGCGGCGCAGCGCTTCGGCTCTGGCTGGGCCTGGCTGATCGTCAAGGACGGCAAGCTGGCGATCACCTCGACGCCGAATCAGGACAACCCGCTGATGGACGTGGCGGAAGTCCGCGGCACGCCGGTTCTCGGGCTGGACGTGTGGGAACATGCGTATTACCTGAAGTACCAGTACAAGCGCGGCGACTACATCGGCGCCTGGTGGGACGTGGTCAACTGGACCGAGGTCAGCCGCCGCTACGCCGCCGCCACGGCCGCTACGGGCAGCTGAACGACGCGTCGCCCTGCCATTGGTCACGCATGACCTCGCGCACGCGCCGTGCAGCAAGGCGCGGCGAAGAATGCGTGTTCACTGACTCTGCCGCGCCGCTCCCATGACGACGATCTCTGCTCCGAAACGCCAGTCCCGCGCGCTGCCACTGCTCGCCATCGCAATGGCACTTGCTCTCGCTGGCGGCTGCAGCCGCGGCGGCGATACCGGGGCTGACGCGGGCGCGGCTGCGCCCGGCAAGCCGAAGCAGGAAGAAACCCGGGTGCCGGTCGAAGTGGCGGTGGCCCGGCGCGAGACCATCACGGCGAGCTTCCAGGGCACGGCGACCCTGGAGGCCGACGCGCAGGCGCAGGTGGTGACCAAGGCCGCCGGCGTGATCCTGAAGATCAATGTCGAGGAAGGCGATATCGTCCGGAAGGGCGAGGTACTGGCGGTGCTGGACAGCGACCGGCAGCGCCTGAATCTGCAGCAGATTCGCGCCACCCTGAACAAGCTGGAAAACGATTTCAGCCGGCAGCGCGAGTTGTACGAGCGGAAGCTGATCGGTCAGGACATCTTCGACCGCTCCCGCTTCGATCTGGAGCAGCAGAAGGCCGCCTATGCCAGCGCCGAGCTGGAGCTGTCCTACACCCAGATTCTGGCGCCGATCAGCGGCGTGGTCAGCCGCCGATTGGTCAAGGTCGGCAACCTGATCCAGCTGAACCAGCCGCTGTTCGAGGTCGATGACTTCGACCCGCTGCTGGCGGTGCTGTCGGTGCCGGAGCGCGAAATGCAGCGGATCGCTGCAGACCAGCCGGTGCAGATGTTGGTCGATGCGCGGCCCGGCGAGGTCTTTCTCGGTCGGGTCCAGCGCGTGAGCCCGGTGGTCGAGGCCGGCAGCGGCACCTTCCGGGTCACTGCCGAATTCCGCGACGACAAGCTCCGGCCCGGCATGTTCGGCCGACTGAACGTGGTCTACGACACCCGCGACAACGCGCTGGTGATCCCGCGCGAAGCCCTGCTGGGCGAAGGCGCGGATGCCGCGGTGTTCGTGGTCGAGAACGACGTGGCGAAGCGGGTCACCGTGCAGCTGGGCCACATCGGCGACGGCAAGGCCGAAATCCTGACGGGTCTCGCCGACGAGGCCCGCGTGATCACCCTCGGCCAGGCCGCCATTCGCGATGGCGTCAAGGTCCAGGTGATCCAGCGCTGATCCCCGCGCGCCGACGCCCCGCCGCGTCGGCGCCCTGCTCCCCGCTTCAGGATTCCCCATGAACCTCGTCGAAGCCTCGACTCGCCGCCGCGTCACCGTGGCGATGTTCACCATCACGGCGGTGCTGTTCGGGCTGATCGGCCTGCAGCGGCTCAATGTCAATCTGCTGCCGGACCTGTCCTATCCCACGCTGACCATCCGCACCGAGCTGACCGGCGCCGCCCCCGCCGAGATCGAGACGCTGCTGAGCGAGCCGGTCGAGGAAGTGCTCGGGGTCGTCAAGAACGTCCGCGTGGTCAAGAGCGTCTCCCGCACCGGCCAGTCCGATGTGACGCTGGAGTTCGCCTGGGGCACCGACATGGACGGCGCGGCGCAGGAAGTCCGCGAGAAGCTGGAGCTGCTGCAGCTGCCGCTGGAAGCCACGCGTCCGCTGCTGCTGCGCTTCAACCCGTCCACCGAGCCGATCCTGCGCGTGGCCCTGCGCGCCGCCGACGGCGCCTCGGCCGCAACCCCCGCGCCAGCGGGCGCACCCGCCACTGACGCACCGACGCCGGCCGATGGCGCCCGGCTGGCCGATCAGGTCATCACCGCCCCCCGCGGGAGCATCGATGCGCCGGACCGCATCGACCTGCTGCGCAGCATCCGCCGGCACGCCGACGATGAGTTGCAGAAGCGCCTCGAACCGATCCCGGGCGTCGCCGCGGTCAAGATTTCCGGCGGTCTGGAAGACGAAGTGCAGGTCGAGATCGATCAGCAGAAGCTGGCCCAGCTGCGCCTGGACGTGAATCTGGTCATCGAGCGGCTGCGCGCCGAGAACGTCAACGTTTCGGGCGGCCGACTGGACGAAGCCAGCCAGCGCTTCCTCGTGCGGACCATGAACCAGTTCGCCACCACCCGGCAGATGCAGGAGCTCTTGATCAGCGTGATCGACGGCGTGCCGGTGAAGCTGGAGGACATCGCCACCGTCACGCAGGGCTGGAAGGAGCGCGAGGCGATCATCCGCGTTGCTGGCGAGGAAGCGGTCGAGATCGCGATCTACAAGGAAGGCGACGCCAACACGGTGGCGGTGGCCGATGCCGCGCAGCGCGCGCTGAAGCGGCTGGAGAGCTCGCTGCCGCCGGGCACCAAGCTGGAAGTGGTCGATGACCAGTCGCGGTTCATCCGCTCGGCGATCAGCGAAGTCCAGTTCGCCGCCCTGCTCGGCGGCCTGCTGTCGGTACTGGTGATCTACTGCTTCCTCGGTGATGCCTGGGCGACGCTGGTGATCTCGCTGTCGCTGCCGGTGTCGATCATCGCCAGCTTCTTCCTGATGCAGCAGCTCGGCATCTCGTTGAACGTGATGAGCCTGGGAGGTATCGCGCTCGCGACGGGCATGGTGGTCGACAACGCGATCGTGGTGCTGGAGAACGCCCAGCGCCTGCGCGCGCAGGGCATGGGCGCCACCGAGGCGGCGATCCGCGGCACCACCGAGGTGTCGATGGCGATCTCGGCCTCGACCTTCACCCACGTGGCGGTGTTCCTGCCGCTGGTCTTCGTCGAGGGCATCGCCGGCCAGCTGTTCCGCGATCAGGCGCTGACCGTCAGCTTCGCGATGCTGATCTCGCTGGTGGTGGCGCTGACGCTGATCCCGATGCTGGCGACGCTGCGCGAGAAGGCCTTCGACGGCTTTGGCCATGACACCGAACTGGCGGCCAAGCGGGCCCGGCCGCCGGGCCGGATCGGCAAGCTGTTTGCCCTGCTGCTGCGTCCGCTGGTGATCGTCGCGGTCCTGCTCGGTCGGCTGCTGGGCCTGCTGCTGGAGCCGCTGAAGCGGCTGGTGGTCGCCGGCCAGGATGCGCTGGCCGCGCTCTACGACCGGGTGTTGCCGGCGGCTCTGGCGCGTCCGGTGCTGGTGCTCGGTATCGGCGTGGCCTCGCTGGTCGGTGCCGGCCTGCTGGTGCCGCGGCTGGGGCTGGAGCTGATTCCGGAGTTCGCGCAGGGCCAGCTGAAGCTGGAACTGAAGCTGCCACCCGGCACGCCGCTGGCGCAGACCGACGCCGTCGTCGCGCGGATCCAGCGCGAGGCGCGCGGCGTCGAGGGCATCGCTCAGGTCTATGCGGTCAGCGGCAGCGGCACGCGGCTGGACGCCAACCCGACCGAATCCGGCGAGAACATCGGCCGCTTCACGATCCAGCTGGCACCCGGCGTCGGCCGCGAGGAAGAGCCGCGGATCATCAACGCGCTGCGCGAAGTGACCTCGACCATTCCGGGAGCGGATGTCCGCTTCTCGCGGCCGGAGCTGTTTTCCTTCGCCACGCCGCTGGAAATCGAGATCAGCGGCTACGAACTGGATCAGCTGAAGGCCGCATCGGGCCGGGTTGCCGAGCAGATGCGCGCCTCGCCGCGCTTTGCCGACGTCAAGAGCTCGCTGGAACAGGGCGCGCCGGAACTGCGGATCTACTTCGATCAGGACAAGCTGGCCTCGATCGGGCTGACCACCCGCCAGGCCGCCGACCAGATCGTCCGCAAGGTACGCGGTGAAGTGGCGACCAAGTACAGCTTCCGCGACCGCAAGATCGACGTGCTGGTCCGCGCCCGCGCCGAGGACCGCGCCTCGGTGCAGGCGGTGCGCGAACTGGTGGTCAATCCGGACAGCCCGAATCCGCTGCCGCTGTCAGCCGTGGCCCGCATCGAGCTGACCGAAGGCCCGGCCGAGATCCGCCGCGCCGATCAGGAACGCGTCGCCATCGTCGCCGCGAATCTCGCGCAGGGCGATCTCGGCAGCGCGGTGCAGGAGCTGGAGAAGATGCTGGCTGCCGAGCCGCTGGCCGCCGGTGTCATGGCGCGGGTGGCCGGCCAGAGCGAGGAGATGGACTCCAGCTTCCAGTCGCTGCTGTTCGCGCTGGCGCTGGCGATCTTCCTCGTCTATCTGGTGATGGCCTCGCAGTTCGAGTCGCTGCTGCACCCCTTCGTGATCCTGTTCACCATCCCGCTGGCGCTGGTCGGCGCGGTGCTGGCGCTGTGGGTCACGGCCTCGACGGTGTCGATCGTGGTCTTCATCGGCCTGATCATGCTGGTCGGGATCGTGGTCAGTAACGCCATCGTGCTGATCGACCGGGTCAACCAGAAGCGCAGCGAAGGCCTGGCCAAGCACGCAGCCCTGCTGGAGGCCGGGCGGGCGCGCCTGCGGCCGATCGTGATGACCACGGTGACCACGCTGTTCGGCTTCCTGCCGATGGCGCTCGGCATCGGCGAGGGCTCCGAAGTCCGCGCGCCGATGGCGATCACGGTGATCGGCGGCCTGATGGTCTCGACCGTGCTGACACTGGTGGTGATTCCGGTGCTTTACAACCTGCTCGACCGCCGCGACACGCTGCCCGCGCGGCGCACCACCCTGCTGGAGTCCGGTGCATGAACTTCGCCGAGCTGTCGATCCGTCGGCCGGTCACGACGGTGATGCTTTTCATCTCGCTGACCGTGATGGGCCTGCTGGCCTCGCGGATGCTGCCGCTGGAGTTCTTCCCGGAGGTGGACGCGCCCTTCATCGGCATCCAGATCCCCTTCCCGGGCGCCTCGCCGAAGGAGGTCGAGCGCGAGATCGTCCGCCCGGTCGAGGAAGCGCTGGCGACGGTCTCGGGCATCGACAACCTGTTCGCCAACGCCGACGGCGAAGGCGCCGGCATCTTCCTCGTCTTCAAGTGGGGCGAGGATGTCGGCCTGAAGCTGGCCGAGGTGCGCGATCGCCTCGATGCGGTGCGCTCCGAGCTGCCCAGCGATGTCCGCCGCATCAACGTCTTCAAGTTCAACACCGGTGACCAGCCGATGTTGCGGATCCGCCTGTCCAGCACCGGCGGCGACCTGTCGGGCAGCTACGAGCTGCTGGAGCGACGGCTGAAGCGGCCGCTGGAACGGATCCCGGGCGTGGCCCGCGTCGATCTGGCCGGCGTCGAGCCCTACGAGCTGAAGATCGAGTTGCTGCCGGAACGGATTGCCGCCCACTCGATCGACCTGAATCGGCTGTCGCAGCAGCTCGCAGCGGCAAACTTCTCGGTTTCGGCCGGCCTGATCACTGATGGCGCCGCGCGCATCCGCGTGCAGCCGGTCGGCGATCTGACCTCGCTGGACCAGATCGGCGGGATCACCGTGGCGCCCGGTGTGCGCCTGCGCGACATCGCCGAGATCAAGATCGAGTCGCGCGAACGCCGCGAGATCCGCGTGCTCAACGGCCGACCGGCGGTCGGGGTCGAGATCTACCGCGAACGCGGCGCCAACCTGGTCGAGACCGGCCGCCTGGCCAGCGCGGAGCTGGCGCGGATCTTCCAGAGCGGCGAGCTGGCCGGCATCGAGTACATCATCTTCGACGACCAGCCCAGCGGCGTCACCGAGAGCCTGAAGGAGCTGCGCAACTCCGGTCTGATCGGCGCCCTGCTCTCGCTGATGGTGCTGTATCTGTTCCTGCGCCACTGGCCCAGCACGCTGATGGTCACCCTGGCAGTACCGATCTGCATGGCGATCACGCTGGGTGCCATGTATTTCCTCGGCGCCAGCCTCAACGTGCTGTCGATGATGGGACTGCTGCTTGCGCTCGGCATGCTGGTCGACAACGCGGTGGTGGTCACCGAGAGCATTTATCAGCAGCGCGACCACGGCGTCACCGACCCGGTGCAGGCGTCGATCCGTGGGACCAGTCAGGTCGGGCTGGCCCTGAGTGCCGGCACGCTGACCACGGTGATCGTGTTCCTGCCGAACATCTTCGGCGGCACCACGCAGGTGTCGCTGTTTCTGTACTACGTCGCCGTGCCGCTGACCGTGTCGCTGCTGGCCTCCTGGCTGGTCGCCGTCACGCTGATCCCGATGGTGGCCTCGCGAGTCTCGCCACCGACCGCCACCAATGAGGCCCGCTTCATGCGAGTGCTGCGCGATCGCTATCGCCGGATGCTCGCCTGGACGCTGGAGCACCGCTGGAAGACCGTGTTCGGGATCATCGGCGTGCTGGCGTTGTCCGGCGTGATCAGCTTCGCGCTGCCGTGGACCAAGGTGAAGTTCGATCTGTTCGCCGGCGACGACCAGCGCGAATTCCGTCTGGGCTACGAGTTGAATGGCAACTACCGGCTGGAAGAACGCCAGGTGGCCGCCGAACAGATCGAGCGCTATCTGCTGGAGCGCGCCGAGGCGATGGAGATCGATATCGTCTACACCTATGTCGGCGATTTCGGCATGAACACCTTCGTCCAGCTGAAGCCGGAGGGCGAGCGCAGTCCGGCCGACGTGCAGGAGGAAATCCGCAAGGGGGCACCGAAGCTGGCCATCGGCGAGTTGATCGTCGGCGAGCGCGGCGGCGGACCGGGCGGCGGTGGTGGTGGCGCCGGCAGCGAGGGCGTCCGGCTGAATCTGGTCGGTGATAGCACCGAGGTGCTGGCCGACCTGGCGCCGAAGGTGATCGAGCGGCTGGCGAAGCTGCCGGAACTGCGCGATGTCCGCACCGAAGACGGCGATCGCGGCAGCGAGATCCAGGTGCGGGTGGATCGCGAGCGCGCCGGCGCCCTCGGGTTTTCCTCGCAGCAGGTCGCCAGTCTGATCGCGGTCGCCCTGCGCGGGGCGCCTTTGCGCGAATTCCGGCGCGACGACAGCGAGATCGAGACCTGGCTGCGGTTTCGCAACGCGGAAAAGCTGTCGCTGGATCAGTTGAGCCAGATCCGCGTCACCCGCGCCGATGGCACCTCGGTGCCCCTGTCGACGCTGGTAGTCACCGAGGTGCAGGCCGCCGCCACCCAGATCAGCCGCGAGAATCGGCAGACCGCGCTGGCCATCATCGCCGACAAGGCCACGCCGGAGATCGAACTCGGCGCCGCACGCAAGGCGATCGAGGCCGCCCTGGAGGACTATCCCTTCCCGGCCGGCTACGACTTCCGCTTCGGCGCCGACTTCGACCGCGAACAGGAATCCGGCAACGAACTGCTGTTCAACACCCTGCTGGCGATCATCCTGATCTTCGCGATCATGGCGGCGCTGTTCGAGAGCATGCTGGCGCCGCTGGCCATCCTCTGCACGATCAGCTTCGCGATCTTCGGGGCGATCCTGACCTTTGCGCTGACCGGCACCACCTTCAGCATCATGGCCTGGATCGGCTGCCTGATCCTGATCGGCGTGATCGTCAACAACGGCATCGTGCTGATCGAGCACGTCAACACCCGCCGGCGCGACGGTCTCAACCGCCAGGAGGCGCTGATCGACGGCGCCAGCGAGCGGCTGCGGCCGATCATGATGACCACCGCGACCACCGTGCTCGGGCTGCTGCCGCTGTGCTTCAGCACGGTGCAGATCGGCGGCGACGGCCCGCCCTACTACCCGATGGCACGGGCCATCGCCGGCGGACTGGTGTTCGGCACCGTGATTACGCTGATCGTGCTGCCGACCCTGCACGCGTTGATCGACGACTTCAGCATCGCCTGCGGCCGAGTCGCCCGCGCCGCGATCGGTCAGCGTCCCAGCCCGGCGCCCGTCTGAGCACGTCGGCGCTACCGGAACGGCGCAGAAGGACTACCATCGCGCCAGACTGTCCGGAGCCCCGGCGATGCCGCCCGCCCACTGTCCTGCCCACCCGGTTTCACGGAGTCGACTCCGGTCGCGGTGGGCCTGCGGGCTGCTGATCTGGCTGCTGGGCAGTCTCGGCCCGGCCCTCGGCGAGGAACGCAGCGTCCACGTCCGCTGGCTCGGAGCCGAGCAGGGACTGCTGCAGTCCTCCATCCTCGGGCTGCACCAAGACGCCGAGGGCTTTGTCTGGATCGCGACGCAGGGCGGCCTGCATCGCTACGACGGCCACCGGATGCTGCGCTTCCGCCAGCAACCGGATCACCCCGAAGGTCTGCCGGAGAACTTCGTCACCGCGATGGCCGATGCCGCCGGGGGCGGCCTGTTCGCCGGCACACGCAGTTCCGGCCTGTTCCGGATCGACGCCGCCCAGCGGGTGCAGTCGGTACCGCTGCACGACGACGATGTCGCTCATCAATCGATCCGCGCGCTGACCGCCGAGGGTCCTCGACTGTGGGTGGCCAGTGCAGCGGGTGTGCATCGGCTGGACGCGCGCGGGATCGAGACCGCCTGGCACTGGCCGGAGCCCGACATCGCTGCACGACGCCTGTTGCCGCTGCAGGACGGCGCGTGGGTCGCCACCGATCGCGGCCTGTATCGGGTCGAGAAGGACACGATCCGCCGCCTCCCGGTCGACGGACCGATCCATGACCTCGCCGATGCGGACGGTGGTCAGCTGTGGCTGGCCCGGGCCGACGGCCTGCACTTGTACGACACCACCAGCAGCCGCAGTCGCCGGATCTGGCCGAAGCCCGGCGAGGCCCCCGAGGCCGTGCTGCGGATCGGGCGCGGCGCCGGCGATCAACTCTGGCTCGCGCGCGGACGCGAGGGGCTGCTGCGGCTGACGCCGCGCACCGGCGAAGCGTTCCCGCTGAAGCCGGATGGCCGCATTCCGGGCTCGCTGCAGAACGACGTGTTCGTCAATCTGCTGGTCGACCGCTCCGGGCTGGTCTGGGCCGGGACCGAGTTCTCCGGCGTGGCGCTGTTCGATGGCGACCTGAGTCCCTTCCGCCTGATCGTCGACCCGGACCGCGACGCGGCGCAGCCGGTGCCGGATCGGGTCCGCGCGCTGTACGAAGCGGCACCCGGCGTGCTGTTGATCGGCAGCGAAGCCGATGGACTGAAGCGCTATCACCGCCAGAGCCAGCAGTTCGATGCCCTGAGCGCCGAGGTCAATCAGGCGCTCGGCCTGCCGCCGGACGCGCCACTGCGCATCTACAGCATCCAGAGTGACGCCGCAGGCGGGCTGCTGCTGGCCACCCAGGCCGGTATCGTGCGCTGGCCGGCGGGGGGCACACCGGTTCGACTTCCCGGGATTCCCGCCGGTGATCCGGTCCGCACCCTGCTGCTGGCCCGGGATGGCCGACTCTGGGCTGGCACGACGGCCCGTGGCGTCCAGGTGCTCCATCTCGACGGCGGCAGCGTGTTGCAACTGCCCGCCGGCCCGAACGGCCTGACCGACAACCTGATCACCGCGCTGCATGAAGACGCCCGCGGCAGGATCTGGATCGGCACCACGGCAGGGCTGAACCGCATCGACCCGGACGGCGCGATCCAGCGCTACCAGCGCGAGCCCGAGCAGAGCGGCACCCTGCCCAGCCACGGCGTCCGCACGCTGTTCGAGAGCAGGAGCGGCGAGCTGTGGCTCGGTACCTTCGCCGGACTGGCCCGGGTGGTCGAGGATGCGGACGGCCTGCGTTTCGAGCGGATCGTCGGCCTCGATGATCCCCTCGACGACACGATCTACGGAATCCTGGAAGACAACGAGGGTCGGTTCTGGCTGTCCACCAACCACGGCATCGTCAGACTGGATCCGCAGCGCCGCGAGACCCGTCGATACGGCATCGAGGACGGCCTGCAGGGACTCGAGTTCAACGGCGGCGCGCAGCTGACCACCGCCGACGGCGAACTGATGTTCGGCGGCGTGCACGGGATCAGCGCGTTCCGGCCGGACCGGATCCGCGACTCCCGCTACTCGCCGCCGCTGGTGCTGACCGAAGTGACCGCCGGCCGCAGCAGTCTGCTGGCGAATCCGGGCCACGTCCTGGAACTGGATCAGGCCGATCGCTACTTCCGTTTCGACTTCGCCGCACTCGACTACTACGCGCCCGGCCGGAATCGTTTCCGCTATCGGCTCGACGGCTGGGATTCGGACTGGACCGAGGGGCGTGGTATCGGCCAGGCGATCTACATGAATCTGCCGGCCGGCCGCTATCGACTCCGCGTTCAGGGCAGCAATCACGACGGCCTGTACAGCGCGCAGGAACTGGTGCTGCCGCTCCGGCTGCGCGCGCCGTGGTACGCCTCGGCGCTGGCGCAGGGCGCCGCGGTGCTGCTGCTGCTCGGCGGTGCCCTCACGCTGATCTGGTTCGCCATCGACCGCCGTCGGCAACGCCGCACCTACCTGCACGACCTCTACGAGCGCGAGGAACGGCTGCGGGTCGCCCTGTGGGGCAGCAACGAGTCCTACTGGGACTGGGACATGCTGACCGACACCTTGCACCGTGAAGGTGCCGAACGGGTGCTCGGCCGCAAGGTCGCCAGCGTGGCCAGCCGCGAGGACTACCGCACCCGCGACATCCACCCGGAGGACTACGAGCGCGTCATGGGCCGCGTCGCCGCACATGCCCGCGGCGAGACCGAGCACTTCGAGGCGCAGTACCGGATGCGCGGCGGCAGCGGTCAGTGGGTGTGGGTCTGCGCCCGCGGACGGGTGGTCGAGCGCAGCGACGACGGCAAACCGCTGCGGCTGGCCGGCACGCTGCGCAACATCGACAGCGAGCGCAGCGCCGAACGCGAGCGGATCCTTGCCGCGGAAGTGCTGGCCAGCATGGCCGAAGCCGTCGCCGTGCTTGATCTCCAGCTGCACTTCGTCTCGGTCAATCCGGCCTTCGAACGGCTGTCCGGCCGCGAGGCGGCGTCCCTGACTGGTGCCGAGCTGTCGGCGCTGTCGAGTACCCGCCATGCCGAGGTCGAGTTCGAGGTGATCCGCAACGCGCTGAGGACTGACGGCCAATGGCGCGGCGAACTCTGGCAGCGGCGGGCCGACGGCGCCGAGTACCTGCTGGAGATCGAACTGCGCAAGCTCGGCGATGCCATCGCCGGCGGCCGCGACGCCGAACTGATCGTCGCGGTCGGCAGCGACGTCACCGAGAAGCGCCGCGCCGAACAGGAACTGCGCTATCTCGCCAACTTCGACGTGCTGACCGGGCTGCCGAACCGGACCATGCTGCTGTCCAGGCTCGGCACCGCGATCACGCGGGCGCGGGCGCTGAAGGAACAGGTCGCGATCCTGTTCATCGACCTCGACCGCTTCAAGCCGATCAACGACAGCCTCGGCCACGCCGCCGGCGACGAGCTGCTGCGCTCGCTCGGCCGCCGTCTGACCGAGGTGCTGGGACCGGAAATGCTGGTCGCGCGTCTCGCCGGCGACGAGTTCACCGTGGTGGTCGAGCACGTACGCGACACCGCCACGGTCTACCGCACCGCCAACCGGCTGCTGTCCTCGCTGGGCGATCCGATCGCAGTGCTCGGCAATGAACTGAGCGTCACGCCCTCGATCGGCATCGCGCTCTATCCGAGCCACGGCGACAACGCCGCTGACCTGCTGAAGAGCGCCGATGCCGCGATGTACTCGGCGAAATCGGCCGGCCGCAACACCTTCCGTGTCTACAACGCCGAGCTGGCGGCCCAGGCGCAGCAGCGGCTGCAGATGGAAGCTGCGTTGCGGCGTGCGCTGGATCGCGGCGAGTTCCGACTGCTGTACCAGCCGATCCTCGCCCTGAAGACCAACCGCATCGTCGGACTGGAGGCGCTGCTGCGCTGGCAGCACCCGCGCTTCGGCTTCGTCGGCCCCGACCGTTTCATCCCGATCCTGGAGGAAACCGGCCTGATCTCCACCGTCGGACGCTGGGTGATCGACGCCGCGGTCGAGGATCTGGCGCGCTGGCATGCCGCCGGCCACGACGGCATCAAGGTGGCGGTCAATGTTTCGACCCTGCAACTCCTGCGCCACGAACTGAAGGACGAGATCGCCGAATCGCTCGCCCGCCACGGTGTCGATGGCGCCTGCCTGGAGCTGGAGGTCACCGAATCCCTGTTGATGACCAACCCCGATGCCACCGCGCAGACCCTCACCGACCTGAAGTCGCTGGGCGTCGGTGTCGCGATCGACGACTTCGGCACCGGCTATTCCTCGCTGAGCTACCTGAAACGTCTGCCGATCGACAAGTTGAAGATCGACCAGAGCTTCGTCCGCGATCTCGGACAGGGTGGCGAAGACCACACCATCGTCAACATGATCATCGCGATGGCGCACGCGCTCGGCATTCGCGCCACCGGCGAGGGTGTCGAGACGCTGGAGCAACTGCGATTCCTCGAACAGCAGGGCTGCGACGAGGTGCAGGGCTATCTGATCGCCAAGCCGCAGCCGGCGGCCGAGATCGGCAAGCTGCTGCAGCGGCCGCTGCCGGGCCGCAGCCTCGCCAGTTGAGCCACGGTGCTGCGCGGGCCAAGCGCACCGACTGACAGGGACGCCTGCCACCGCTGATTCCTGCACAGGCGGCCGCAGCCTCGGCATGGCTTCGCCACGCTCGGCCTCGGAATTCCGTGGACCGTCCGGGAGGTCGAGTTCGCAAAACTCCGGATTGGTTTTCGAGCCTGGCTACTGAATTGAAGCTATCGGATTCTCGATCGTGACTTCGACACGCCTATTCAGCTGCCGACCCGCTGCAATATTGTTGTCGGCAACCGGATATGCCTCCCCCTTGCCACTTGCAAAAATTCGGCTCGCGTTGATTCCGCGGCTGCTGAGATAGCGCGAAACGGCGTCTGCTCGACTCTGCGAGAGCGTCTGATTCATCACATCACTGCCGACGCTATCGGTGAAGCCCTCGATCGTGATTCTGCGATCTTGTTCATCGTTGAGCGCATTGACCAGCTTGTCCAGTTTTGCTGCAGCGCCCGCCATCAGATCCGCTCGGCCGGTTGAGAACAGGACATCGCCAAGCGTCAGCTGCACTCCGCGCTCGGTGGCTTTGGCATCCAGATCGGCCAGCAAAATCAACAAGGACTGGTTGGCAGTATTCGCGGATCTACGGGCAGCATCGGCGGCTTCCAGCGCGGCACTCGTTTCCCGTTTCGCGGCGATCTTTTCGGCGAATGCGGTATCCGCATCCTCTCGCGCAGCTTCTGCCGCATCCCGGAAATTTTCCGCATCCCGCTGCGCCAATTCGGTGTCGCCGCGCGCGGTATCGACCTGGCTCCTTGAAATATCGGCATCGACTCGGGCCATATAGGCATCCGACTCGGCGTTGGCAGTGTCGGATCGAGCGGCGTCAGCAGCGCGCATTGCATCGTTCGCGACTGCTTCGCTTCGTCTGGCTTGATCACGCGCAAGGTCGACTTCGCGGGTACGCGCGGCCAGCCGCACCGCATTACCTTCTTCCTTGAGTGCCGCGCGCTGAGTTACCGCGTATTGCGCTTGCGACAGCGACCGGGCGGTACGCACCTTGTGGTCGGCCAGATAGATCCGATGTTGCAGCAGTTCCTTGTCGCGTTCCGGGCGCTGGGCCAGGCTGACTGCTCGATCGGCATCCTGCATCGCAACCGGTGCCTGCTCAGCCAGGTTAGGGTCGGCCTGGAGGGCAGTCAACTCAGCGCGTGCCGCTTCGGCACCCGGGTTCTTGACCATTCCGGGAGTGCACGCACCCAGCATCAACGAGCCGGCCACGGCAACAAAGATGGGGGATTTGCCAGACAAAATTCGCGCACTCATGGGGCTTCTCCGCTTTTGCGCTGCAGCTCTTCGCGCAGCACATCGTTGTTGTTCTGCAGCTCGGCATTTATCGCCTGGGCACGGCCATTGCGGGCCAAAGCGGCAGCCAGCTCGGCATCGCTCAGCGCCTTTTCGGCGAGGTAGAGCGCGCGCTGGTGTCCCCGCTCACCCGCACGCTGGGCGACGATAGAGCGGGCCTGCTGCATCTTCTGTCGCGCAGCGCCGAGTTCGTTGGGCGCAAAATCCACCGCGTGCTCTTGCTCGGCATCGGCAATTGCACGATCCGCTGCCTGAAAAGCCAGAGTCGGCTCTTTGGGCGTGGAGGCGCATCCGCTCATTCCGACAATGACCATCAGCGTTGAAAGTCGCAGAAGCAACATTGCGCGATCGTGTAGATTATTTTTCACCTTGATTCTCTTTGATATCCGTAAATCGGCCGAATTTCAGGGGAACCGTGGATGTCAGCCAGTGCCGTGCTGGCGCCATGACGCCTGCGCGCCCTGGCGCCGCCACCAGGTTTCAATCAGACACGCCGAGTCAGCAAGAAGCCCAGCAAAAGCCCCAAGCCTGCACCAATGGAGATCACTTTCCACGGCTGTTCATGTACGTACTTGTTGGTCGCAGTCGCAGCGCCATGCGCGCGATCGTTGATGTCTGCACTTGCAGCACTGACCGAGTCCTTTGCGGCGCCAATCCGGGCGTCAAGCTTGGCTTTCACCCGGGTCAGTTCGTCACCGGTTGCAGTGCTGGCTTGCTTGACCAGATCTTCGACGTCGTTCAAAAAGCCATGAAAGTCTCTGGAAAGTCCGTTGGCCAAATTGCGGGCGATTTGTGTATCGTGATGCATGATTGCTTCCTCGACGGTGCAGATGGAGCATTGATAATGCGCAACCGCCGTGCGGGGTTCTGTTCGATATCGCGCATAACGTTGCCATGACCGTCTCCGTTCACCTCCCTCACCGTGTGCGATGCTGACGAGCTGAGCCGACATGAATGAGCGCCCCTTTGGCAGCTGCAACAGCTGACTCCGGACAATGAGGTTGCGGTAGTAGAACGGGCGCCAAACCACATCAAATCCGTGCGTTGCCGAACCGACACGGAACCTGCCACCAGCGCAGCTTCGCGATCTCGCTGCACCTTCGTGTGGAGCATTACCGGGAGCAAAGCCGTCATGAGACCGTTCTGTAAAGCCGCCGCTGCATTTGGCGCAATAATTCTTGCAAGCCAGGCATTTGTCACACCGGCATTTGCCCAACTGGTCGTATACGAAAACGATCGTTTCGGCGGCAAGAGCCACCAAACCAATACTGAGTTGGCCAATTTCAGACGCATCGGTTTCAACGATCGCGCATCCTCTGTCGTGGTAATGCGATACCAATGGGAAGTCTGCGACGACGTGGGTTTCCGCGGGAGCTGTGTGGTGTTGCGACCGGGCCGGTATCCATCCCTCTCGGCAATGGGTCTGAACGACCGCGTGTCCTCGGTGCGCAGAATCGGCAGCGGGGTTCAAGTCGAAGACAGCCGTTATGCCCCGCCCGGATTAATGGTATACGACAGCCATCGGCGCGGCGGAAACGAGCCCGTATTTCAAGCCAACGTGACATCGGTCTATGCCGTTGGCGGAGGTCCGGAACAGCGCTGCTGGACCGAACACAGTCGCGGCAGTGGCAAGTCCAATGCGACTGGCGCGGTGGTTGGGGCAGTGCTGGGTGGGATCCTCGGTCATCAAGTCGGCGCAGGGCGCGGGCGTGATTACGCAACCGTTGCCGGCGTCGTTGCGGGCGCTGCGATCGGCAGTAACGCCGGGCGCAATCGCAATAGCGACCGCCACTACACCCAGGATGTGCAGCGCTGCACCACCAATCGCGTCGGCGACCCAGAATACTGGGACGTCAGCTATCGCTTTCGCGGTATCGAGCACCGGGCACAGATGAACTACGCACCTGGCCGCACCATTTCGGTCAACCGCCGCGGCGAACCCCGCGACTAAACTTCGCGGACCCTGCAACCGAGGTCCGCCATGTTCCGTCTGACGCCGCTCGCCTGTGCCCTGTTCATTGCCCTGCCCGCGCTCGCCGAAGCGCCGAAGACCGACACCAAGGGCAACCTGATCGACAACGCCCCGACCACCGAGCAGACCACCGAGCAGCTGTCGATCACCGGGATCCGCGGATTGAATCGCGAGAGCTTCGATCCTGAAGTGCGCGCCTGTGACAACTTCTACCTGCACGTCAACGGCGGCTGGCTGAAGCAGAACCCGATCCCGGCCGACCAGGCGCTGTGGGGCAGTTTCAGCATCCTCGGCGAACAGAACACCATCCGCGTCCGCGCGATCGCCGAGGAAGCGAAGGCCGCCGTGAAGGACGGCAAGGCCGAGTCCGGCACGCCGATGCAGCAGATCGGCGATTTCTACGCCTCGATGCTCGACACTGCGACGATCGAAGCACGGGGAGTCGCCGCGATCCAGCCGAAGCTGGACCAGATCGACGCCATCGAGGACGCCGCCGGCGTCGCGCGCTACGTCATGCAGCGCTATGCGGTGGCCGACAACGCGCTGTTCGGCTTCGGCATCGGCCCGGACCTCAAGAACAGCAGCATGAACTTCGCCTACGCCGCACAAGGCGGGCTGGGGCTGCCGAACAAGACCTACTACGAGCCCACCGACGACGTCGGCCGCGAAACCGTCAAGGCCTACAAGCAGCACATCAGCAACATCCTCGTCCTGGGCGGCGCCAGCCGCGAGGACGCCGATGCGATGGCCGCCCGCATCTATGCCATCGAGGAACGCATCGCCAAGGCCTCGCTGGCGCCGGTCGAGCTGCGCGATCCGACCCGCCGCTACAACCCGCTGTCGATTGAGGACGCAAGGAAGCTGACGCCGAACTTCGACTGGCAGGCCTTCATCGACACCCTGAAGATCGCACCGGAGCAGATCTCGATCGCGCCGGTCGGCTACTTCGAAGCCGTGAACAAGATGATCGCCGAGGTGCCGGCCAGCGAATGGCGCGAGTACTTCCGCTGGCACGCGCTGCGCAGCGCCTCGCCCTTCCTGTCGCAAGCCTTCGTCGACGAGAACTTCGCCTTCTACCAGCAGCGCCTCGCCGGTGCGAAGGTGCAGCCGCCGCGCTGGCGTCGTGCGGTCGACCTGACCAACGGACTGCTCGGCGAGCCGATGGGCCAGCTCTACGTCGAACGCCACTTCCCCGCCGAGGCCAAGGCCAAGATGGGCGAGCTGATCAGCGACCTGAAGACCGCCCTGAAGGCGCGGCTGGAAAAGCTCGAGTGGATGGGTGAGGACACCCGCAAGGAAGCGCTCGCCAAGTTCGCCAGCTTCACCCCGAAAATCGGCTATCCCGAAGAGTGGCGCGACTACTCCAGTGTGACGGTCAAGGCCGACGACCTGATCGGCAACATCGAGCGACTGCGCGCCTTCGAGCAGGCCCGTGACTTCGCCAAGGTCGGCCAGCCGGTCGATCGCAAGGAATGGCGGATGTCGCCACAGACGGTCAACGCCTACTACAACCCGACGATGAACGAGATCGTCTTCCCGGCCGGCATCCTGCAGCCGCCGTTCTTCGACTTCGAAGCCGACCCGGCACTCAACTACGGCGCCATCGGTGCGGTCATCGGCCACGAACTGCTGCACGGCTTCGATGACTCCGGCAGCCGCTTCGACTCGCAGGGCAACATGCGCAACTGGTGGACCGACGAGGACCGCAAGCGCTTCGAGGAGCGCACCGGTCGGCTGGTCAACCAGTACAACGCCTACCAGACCGTCGGCCTGAACCTCAACGGCAAGCTGTCGCTGGGCGAGAACATCGCCGACCTCGGCGGCATCACGGTGGCCTACGACGCACTGAAGGCCCGCCTCGCCCGCGAGCCGGTCGAGCCCATCGACGACCTGACCCAGGAACAGCGCTTCTTCGCCGCCTGGTCGCAGGTCTGGCGCGTCAACATGCGACAGGAGCGCCTGCGCCTGCAGGTGCAGAACGGTCCGCACGCCCCCGGCGCCTTCCGCGGCAAGGGTCCACTGGTCAACGTCCCGGCCTTCGCCGAAGCCTGGGGCTGCAAGCCGGGTGACCCGATGGTCGCCGGCGACGAGGAACGCGTCGCGATCTGGTGATCAGTCCACGCGGCGACTCGTGTCGCTGCGTGGCCCAGCAAAAGGCCGCCCTCGGGCGGCCTTTTCATGTCGGCGATGGCGGGCCCGGAGGGACTCGAACCCCCGACACCCAGGTTCGAAGCCTGGTGCTCTATCCAGCTGAGCTACGGGCCCGCAGTAGGCTGACGTTGCCGATGCTCGCCCGGTTCGCAGTCCGGCGTCAACTGTGACCGTGATCGCAGCTGCCGGCTTCGTATCCTGTTACCCGCGTCAAACCTGTTGACCATGGCGGCACCGAGCGCTGTGGCAAGCTTCCCGCTCTGAGCGGGCGCGTACAGGGTGCAGGGTGGACAAGCAGCAGGTGATCGCCGCGGCGCAGGCGGTGCAGCAGCAGGCGCGCGGGCTGGCGCAGGCAGGCTTCGATCGTGACCGCGCCCGCGAGACCTACGAGGCTGCGGATGCCCTCGTCGATCCCTGCATGGAGGCCGAGCTGACCGAACTCGGCGAGGCGCTGCTGGGCTATGGCGCCTACCTGAGTTCCTTCGTCGACAGCGCGATGCGGCCGAGTCCGCCGCAGTTGCAGCAGTTGCAGGCATTGCTGGAGGCGCTGGGTGATGCCCTGCAGCGGCAGGCCTCGGACGTGCGGGTCAGCACGCTGTCCATCGCCGCCGACGAAATCTGCGTCCAGCAGCCGACGGTGTATGTCTGGTCGCGTCATCGCGGTCTGGATCGGGCTCTGGAGAGCCTGCTGTCCAAGGTCGGCATGCGCGCCGTGGCGGTCGCCGATGTGACGGCGCTGATCCATGGACTGAAAGACGGCGACGGTCGCGGTTTGGTGCTGGATGCGGAGCACGTCGGCACGCTGGCGGAACTGCAACAGCGTCTGCCCGACTCGGCGGCGGCTCTGCTCAAGGTGCCGATCCTGGCGGTCTCGGTCCGCGATGACCTTGCGCTGCGGCTGCAGGCGATCCGGGCCAATGTCGACGGTTTTGCGGTGTTGCCAGGCGAACTCGCCGCCGCGGCGCAGCGTCTGGTCGAGTTGATCGATGACCGCAACCGTCCCTACCAGGTGCTGGTCATCGACGACGACGTCTCGATGACCCTGTTCTGCACCTCGGTACTGCGCCACAACGGCATGCAGACCGCGAGCGTCAACGAGCCCGAGAAGGTCTTCGAAGCGTTGAAGGAGTTCTCGCCGGACGTGATTCTGGTCGACCTGTACATGCCGGGCATCAACGGGCTGGAAATGCTGGCGTTGTTCCGCCAGCACCGCGCCACCCTGTTCACGCCGGTGATCCTGCTGTCGGGCGACGACGATGCCGAAAAGCGCTTCGATGCGCTGGTGGTCGGCGGCGACGACTATCTGACCAAACCGATTCGACCGCGCCATCTCGTCGCAGCGGTCTCGCAGCGCGCCCGCCGGGCCCGCTGGATGAAGCGCGAACTGTTGCGCGGCTCCTGAGGTCCGCGAGCGCGGCTACGCGCAGGCTCAGGACCAGCCCGGCTTCGAGGCTCCAGCGCTGACCCACTGACGCGTGGCCGCTGACCAGCGCGCTGCGCAGCGCTGCGACGAACGAGTCGGCACGGCAACCGGGAGGCCATGCGTTGCCGCCGACTGGATGCCCGATACCCCTTCATGCGGAAGGGGCGGTCGCCCGCCCCTTCCGTGACTTGCCGCTACCGCCGGCAGCTTACTGCTGCTGCACGTTGATCTTCAGCGCCGGGTCGCCCAGCACCGTCGTGCCGATGATCACGTCCATCGCCCCTGCGCCAGCCGGCGACAGACGGATGGCGTTGGCCGAATCGCGGACCACGTCACCGATCCGACGGCCCCGACGCAAACTCGGCAGTGCAACGGAGGAGAACAGCTCATCACTGCTCACTTCCGTCAGCGCCGTAGCCGCGATCACCGCCGCCGCACCGCTGGGTTGCAGCAGGAAAGCGTGACTCAGCGAGCTGTACTGCGGGTCGACGAAATACGCGCCCCAGCAGCCGAGCTGGAACAGCGCGGTCGGTCGGGTGGCGTTGTTGAACAGCCCGCCATTGACCAGCGTCGCGGTCAGCAGGCCCTCGCGGGTCCAGCTGCTCGGGCTGCTGTGTCCGTAGAAACCCATCAGCGCCTTGCCACCATTCAAGGCCGTCACCAGCTCACCGCGTGCGGATGCCGCACCACCCGAAGTCGGGTAGGTGTTGAGATCCACGAACTGCTTGGTCCAGTTGGTGAAGCCTGCGGTGAAGTTGCCGGAGATGTTGCGGTAGTTGTAGCTGTTCGACTCGCGATCGGTGACCCACACCAGCTGGTTGGCGTGGCCAGCCGTCGGATAGGCCAGCGTCTTGGCGACCACGTTGGCGAGTTCGGCGGCGGTACGGACCGGGAAGCGACCGATCGCCAGTTCCTTGACGCCATCACCGTTGACGTCGGCATAGACCGTGTCGGTCGGTGCGTAGCGAACGAACTCGCTGGTTTCGCGGTAATGCGTCGGGACGAAGCCGATGCTGTTCAAGCCGCTGTGGTTCTTGTAGTCGTAGGTGTCACCACCGACGAAGAGCACATAGCGGAGCATCGGCCAGCGCTGATGGGACTCGCGCAGGAAGGCTTCGACCGCCGCCGGACCAAACTCACCGCCGGTATAGGCGCGGTAGAGGTCCTCGACGTTGACCACGTGCGTACGCAGCCCTTCGGTCTGTCGGGCGGCCAGCAGCGGCTGCAAGCCGGCGCTGAAACTCGGGTGGCTGATGACCAGGTAATCCACCGCGCCCAAGCCACCGAAGAGGTCACCGACCGGCTCGGCCACGCGCAGCGCCGGTGCGGCGGCTGCCGTCTCGACGCGGAACTGATCGCCCGGCTGCGCCAGCGCGGCAAATCGCAGCACGCCGGCGTTCGCTGCCGCGGTCAGCGGCTGGGCGATGCCATCACGGATGCGGAAGGCGCGCGCATTGCTGTTAGCGCCCACCTGCACCGCATACGCCCCGCAACCCGGCGTCATGCCCGAGCAAGCTGGCGTACCTTCGGCACTGAAGTCACCCGCAAAGATGCGATCACCATCGGTCACGCCCGGTGCGCCTTGCGCCGCACCAAAGACCAGACTGCCATTCGACTCCAGCTTCAGATTGCGCATGTAGTCGATGGCAATGCGTTCCAGATAGACGACATCCGCCGGTGTGCCGGTATCCGCGAGCAGCTGGAAGGACACGGTGTTGGCGCCATCCTGCAGCAGGTTGGCTGGCAGATCGGCGGTCAACGTGTGGGCGTCGAAGCCGTCGAAGCGCGCTTCACCGACGGGCGTGCCATTGACCAGCACCCGCACGGCATGGTCCGCCGTCTGCGGATAGTCGGTGCCGCCCCAGAAGTTCACGGTAATCCGGGCCGTCGTGGCCGGCACCCGGTCGCTGACCATGACCGTCTCGCTGCCCGTACCCGGGTTGTTGGCATTGCGCAGCACGCGCGAGGCGTACCACGGGTCGACCGGCGAGCCGAAGCTGTACGCGCGGTTCGGCGCATGCACCAGCGTGTGCAAGTAGGTGCTGACGCTGCTCAGGTTGCCGGCATTGGCATAGACCGGACGCATGGCCGTGCCATTACCCGCAACCAATTGCAGCTGATACACGGCGGTGTCGGTGTAGAGACTGCCGTCCACCTGCTCACCATAGAAGCGCAGCGACGAACCGGCCTGCCAGACGGCACCGCTGACCTCGACCGGAATCGAGCGGGTACCGCGGCGCAGCTCGATACGACGGGATTCGACGCCGTTCCAGTCCACGCCCAGTGCCGCCAGCTGTTCGAAACTGACGCTGTACCAGCCGTGCCGCTGCGTCCGCAGTTCCACCATCGCGCCGGTGCTGCTGCGACGCGCCACGATGGCCTGCGCCTCGGAAGTGCGGAAGGCATCCTGCTCGGCCTGGATGGCCTGCCAGTTGGTGCTGACGGCGATGTTCTGCTCGCCCGAGGGCGTACCGATCGGGAACGGACCATAGACCGTAGCCTTGCCCTTCACGTCGACTTCCTCGATCCACACCTCGCGAGCGCCGCGATAGGAACCCCGCACCGTGTAACGCAGCGGCGCGACGCTGTCGCCCTTGCCCGGCATCAGATCGGCATTCAACTGCTGCCGCGCTGCACCCGGCACGTCGGTGTAAACGCGATAGCCCAGCGTGCCGGCTTCGCTGGCGGTTTCGAAGTTCACCACCAGTTCGCTGCCCTGCACCTTGGCGTCGATGAAGGACAGGGTGACCGGAACGGTGCCACTGGCGCAAATGAAGTTCGGCTTGACGCCTGGCGACACGTTGTAGGCGTCGATGTTCTCCTGCTCGACGAAACTCGCACCGTCGGCAGCACCCAGATTCAACGCGGGCACCGCGTCCGTATCGGTCACGCCAGCCGTGCCGCCAAGGGTCGAGATGCTGGGTGCAGAGTTGTTCGACGTGCGCGCGGTGTATACGCGACCTGCGCCACCACCGCCGCCGGGGCCACGACGTTCCTCGTTGCCCGGGCCGATCAGTGCGTCTCCGCCATCACCGCCTCTGGCACTGACCACGACTCCGGCCCAGGTAGTCGTTCCAGACAGATCAGCCAGCAGAGTGATGGTGCCGCCAGCACCACCGCCACCGCCGCCACTCACCAGACTGCCAGCCTGACCGGCACAACCGTCAGCCGCAATGGTGCCGCTGCCAACAAACTGCCGAGCGTTGATGAGGACGATGCCACCACCGCGACCGCCTGCGGCGACATCAGACGTCACGCCATTCTTGGCGCCGCTGCCGCCACCGCTGCCCATCGTGATGCGACCGGCGCACAGCGGCGACTCCGTACCCGGACCGCCGGAGTCACGCGTGCAAGCGAAGCCGAGGAAACTGAAACCGGTGTACTCCGTACCCCCAATACCACCCGTGTCAGCCGTGCCCACACCAGTGTCGAAGTCGCCCACACAGGTACCGCCGGTGCCGCCGCGACCGCCATTGCCGCCGCCCGCACCACCACCAGTCTCCTCGAAGGCCACCACCGGCACGGTTGCCGTCACTGTCGCGCAGGCATTGCCGCCACCGCCCGCGCCGCGCGGAGCCCCTTTCGACGCGATGCCACCGTTGGTAATCGCCGTGCCTGGCGTCACGGCCGGATAGCCCTCGTGAGTCGTGCCGAGATCCTGAGTCGTCGAGCCATCGAAGACCAGACGTGGCGTGCCGCCGCCACCTTCGCCCTTCAGTCCGCTGCCGGTGGTGTAACTGCGGCGAAACGGACTGGGCCCGGCATTCGTCGATCCGTTGGGTACGTCGAAGCTGAAGACGCCACCACCGCGGAAGCCGGCGCACGAGGCACTGATCTTGGTGGAAGCACCGCTGCCCAGATCAAGAGTACCCGACGCTTCGATGGCAATGATGCCACCGCGCCAACCATCCCATTCAAAAGCCGCGATGGATCCGCCGTTGATCGTGACATCTTCATACTGCGCCACCCTAACGTATTGCACAGTGCGCTTGAGATTGGTGTTGCTCGAGGCGTTTGCGCGATGCACATAAGTATTGATCAAACCGAAGTTCGGACTATCGCCACCACCCGCGCCGCGAATCGGCAGAAATCCCCCCGCACACCCTTGCGTAGCCACCGCGCCGATGACCTCCACATATTCGTGGACGCCCCAGTTTCCAAAGTCACTCGTCCCGTAAGTATCGTCATCGGCACCGATCATATTGATCGAGTTCTGCATTTGAACGATCAGCAACTTGTCGCCGGCCTGCAACGCGCTTCGGGCGGTTGGCGCGGCACCAACACCGTCCTGGATGGGAAGACAGCGAGTACCTGCATTGATCGTTCTGCTATTAGTCTCACCTGTGACATACGGCGAGTAATAGGTATTCACGACCGCATTTGCGACGGTGACTTCAAGATCATTCGTATTGCTCACGGCCGTGCTGGCACACAGCGTGCCGCCGATATCCTGCCCGGGCGACACATCACCGTTCAAACCCAGCGGCAGTGTGTCGGTGTCATTGGCGCCGTTCGCATCCGTCGCGCTGCCGGAATCCGTGACATCCACAGTCAGATTCAACGGATCCTCTGCCGTCGTGATTCTGGGTACCAGATTGACCACGAAACGCGCGTCGGCTCCAGCCGGCATGTTCAGTGTGATCAGCACCGTCCCCGGCGAAGCGATGGGGTCACTCGCGTCACTCCCAGTGCCGCTCGCACCCGAAACGACCGACGCACCGCCCAGCAACTGCGACTGATTGTAGGCGTAAACCGCAAAGAACTCGGGAACCACGACTTGAACGACGACACCATTAGTCGGATCCGGGCCGAGATTCTGCACGCGCAATTCAACATCCAATGCCACTCCAGGAATGTAGCTGCCGGGGCCTGAAGGTGTCAGGGTCACGCCCACATCTGCAGTCTGCGCCCGAACGCCGGACGCCCCCATTCCCAAAGCCAGCATCATTGCCAGCCAGATCCAACTTTTGAGGCTCATGCGGGTGTCCCCCGGTTGTGTTGCCAACTTTCACGGTAGCAGGTCGTGACCGGGCGGATTTGGCGCTACGGCGGAGGCAGTCCGTCGCAGACGGACTGCCTCCGAGCACTTCCGGCTTGCGAGGCTGCCCGAGGCGCGCACGGCCCAGCCGCCCGAAAGATCGGGAAATCCGCAGCACTCCAAAGGCGCTTCCAGCGCAAGGCGTACACGGTCCCGTCACCGGAAAGCTCGGGACACCCGCAGCATCCTGAGGTTGAGCGTCAGAGGCGATCGCTCGGGCGAGATCTCCGGGCGCTTCAGCCGCTCAGCACCGTGACCGGCTTGCCGCCGGCGGTCAATGCATCGCTCACTGCAGCTGCGCGTGCAGCACGGAGCGGCGTCAGAAAATCAGGCAGATATCGCCGGTTTGAATCGCCCGGAACGCCCTGCCGAAGTGCTTGTTCGTGCACGTCGTTTACCGCGCCGGGTCACCCGTTCTCGCTCAGCCCTTGCGATCCAGCTGCTTCAACATCGCGCTCAGGCCGCCCTGCAGGGCATAGGCCTCGAAGCCCAGCTTGTTGAGGATGAAAGTACCGGCAACCGAGCGTTCGCCGGTGTTGCAATAGACGATGTATTTGCGGCCTTTGTCGAGGCCGGACGCGTGTTCGCGCAGCCGGTAGAGCGGCATCGACAGCGCACCCTTGATCGCCCGCTGGTCGAACTCCTCGGTCAATCGGACATCGATCACGCCGGCACCCTGGCGGACGAGGATCGAGGCCTTGCCGGGAGTCAGCCACTCGACGACCGGTTGCTTCAACAGCTCCAGAAAATCGCTCTTGCCGAGTCGCATGAGTCGGCCGGGCTTGAGCATGGTCACCGATGCGTTACGGACGTTGTTCGACAGCAGGGCGTCTTCACCGAAGGAATCCCCGCGAACGAGGTAGGCAACCACCGCTTCGGTGCCGTCCGCATCGCTGCGCTGGCTGACCGCGGCGGCGCCGTCCTTAATCACATAGTAGTAGTCGCCATCATCCCCTTCCCGGATGATTCGTTGGCTTTCGTTCACCCGCACCTCCTCGAAGCGGTTGAACAGCCGCTCGATGTTGCCGGACGGCAGCTTCCGCAACGCCCGACTGGAGAGCAGCCGAAACACCCAGCGGTTTCCGTCCGGATTGGGGTCGTAATGGCGGAAATCGGTGCTGCGGGTCACCTGATCCCAGGCAATGACTTTCTCGGTGAATCGACGGTCCAGCCGGATCAACTGGGCGGTTTCACTGTTGACGGTGGCGGTGTAACGCCGCGGCAACAGATCACCCACCGGATAACGGGACTGCAGGCTGTTGGCGCTGACCGTTTTGGTACGTCCATCCGGATAAGACCCGAAGATTTCCCCAGCCAGCAAATACCAGGTGATTTCGTCGGTATCGCCCGTGCGAAACAACTCGACACCGCCCGGCACGTCGACCAGTTCGGCCTCTCGCGCAAGCGCGTCCAGATGCTCGGCGCGCAGCGAGTCGAGGGCGTAGAAGCGCGACAGCAGGGTGGCGTCGACCGGCATGGGCTTCGGGCTGCGTGAAGGTGGCCGCAGTGTACGGCGCCGCGGCGCAGTCCGGGCCGCAGTGATTGCAGCCGAGTGCGATGCGCGGTCAGACGCAGAATCGGGGCACAGGCTTCACGCGCGCAGTGCTGCGCGCTGCTCTGCGCGATACGTGGCGATCTGCTGGCTCAACTCGGCTTCGCGACGCTCGGCGGCGTCGAGCGCATCCTGGGCGCGCCCGAGGTCATCCACCAGCCGCGCGCGGAGTTCGCCTTCGCGCCCCTGCGCGCCCAGCGGGGCCAGGTTCTCGCGTAATTGCTTCTGCCGCTCGCCGAGGCTCTTGCGCTCCTGTCGCTGCGCGGCGAGTTGCTGTTCCAGTTGCTGGATCTGATCGGCGCGTTCGAGGAGGGTCTGCAGGCGCTGACGCACCGCGCCATCGGAATCGGCCGCCGCAAGCAAATTGCGCAGCAGCTGCGGATTCAGACCATCGGCCTCGATGCGCTGGGCGATCAGGCGGCGTTCGCGGGTGCGCAGTTCCAGACGCGCCGCGGCGGGCACCGCCACGGTCAGCTGGGCGACGCCGGACTCGACCGACTCCGGCGCGCGGCAATCCGCTGCTGTGACGAACTGGCTGTCGTAGGTCCAGCGATCGGCCTCGATGCGCAGCGCCACCGCCCGCGGCAGCTGGCTGACGATGCGATAGATGCGATCACGGAGTGCGTGGTGCTGCTGGATCAGGCCACCGTCGCGAATCAGCAGCGTCTTGCGCTCTTCGGCGTGGACCTGCTCTTCATCGACCCGTATGCCCAGCTCCAGCGCATAGCCCAGCCGGATCGTGGCGCTCGCCGGGCTGTAGTCCAGCATGCCCTCGCCACCGTAGCCGCCATCGTCGATCACGGTCACCGGGCCGCGCTCCAGCGTCAGTGCACCGTTGTCGAACTCGACCATCGCCTGCGGATGCCGCTCACCGCGGTCGGCCCGGTAATGCAGCAGTCGCCGGCCCGGGCCGCGGTGGCTGAGCAGCGGGACCATCGCGCTCTGGCCGCGGCCGACGCTGACCGGCGTGGTCACGGTGTAGGCAAAGAGCACGCCCTGTTCGCGGCCTTCGGCGACCGGCGTGGCGCTGGCCGCGACGGCGCCCAGATCCATCCGTTTGGCAACCGACCGATCGCTGACTTCCATCAGCATCATCGGTGCGGCGGCAGCCGCAGCCATCGGAGGGTGCAGGTCATCGTCATCGTCCGCCGGCCGATCGTCGTCCAGCAGCGGCCGCTCCGGCGTTTTCGGCGCGTGCAGCGGGTAGCGGAAGGACACGGGCTGCCCGGCCAGCAGGGACAGCTCGATGGCGTCGAGGTCTTCGTCCAGCGTGTTCTCGAACAGCGCCCAGCCCTGCAGCAGTACCTGTGCCGCCGCCGGATCACCGGCGCCCTCGACCGCCTCGATCAGCAGCCGATACGACACCCGCCAGGCTGGCGCCGGCGCGAGGTAGGACAGCTGCAGATCATGCGCACCCGGCCCGAGTCGCAGCGTGGTCTGTTCGCGTTCCTCGTCCGAGCGCGCGCTGCGCAGCAGCAGATCGAGGTCGGCGCGTGCCGTCGGGTCCTGCAGGGTCGCGCCGACCAGCTCGCCCAGCTCCGGAAAGTGCAGCACCCCGCCCTCGGCCAGCAGCGCGACGCGACCCGCAAACAGCGGCTGCCCGGCCGACTGCTCGACCCCCAGCAGGTCGCCCACCAGATGGCGACCGTCGCTGAGGGTCAGCGCCACGCGGCGGCCGCGAAAGGCCGTCAGCACGCCGAGCATCGCGCCGGCCGGTGCGATCGCCAGCGGCGGCCGACGCACCGCGTTGTTGCGGTCGGGCGGCGTCTCGAAACTCAGTCCTTCGACGCCGCTGCCATCGCGGTCGATGACCACCAGACTCTTCAGCACGTCATCCATCGCCCGCCGCGGGAAGGTCAGCGTCAGCTCGCGGGCATCCACCCTGCCCTCGCGCTGGAACCAGCCGAGGCCGTGCTTGTAGAGATCGACGCGACGTATCGGCAACTGGGTCATGACGGGCTCCGGGGCTGGAGGTCGGGACTAGCGGCCAGCCGCGCGTTCGAGGCCGTGGCCGCCAGGTCCGGACTCGGCCCGCCACAGCAGCCAGGAGAACAGCAGACCGAGTGCGGCCAGCAGCGTGTAGAACCACATCCCCGGCACGTAGCCGGCCGGGTTGTCGGCGCCCGCGTTGAAGGCGTCATTGAGCGTGCCGATCACCAGCGGCACCGCCGCCACGCCGATCTGCTGGCAGAACGTCATCAACGCATACGCCGATCCCAGTCGGCGTTCCTCGACGATGTAGGCGACCGCCGGCCACATCACCGCCGGGATCAGCGAGAACACCACGCCGAAGGTCAGCATCACGATCAGCAGCGTGATCGGCAGGCTGGCCGAGCCGATGCCGGGGAACCAGATCGGCACGGTCGGGCCGGCCGGCAGGTAGGTCACCGACAGGAACAGCGGCAGCATCGCCAGCGAGCCCACCGCCATGAACAGCGAGCGCCGCCCGACCTTGTCGACCAGCAGCCCGAACAGCGGCGTCACGAAGATCGCCGCCAACGGCAGGAAGCTGCTCAGCAGTCCGGCGGCTTCGCGATCCAGACCGTGGGCCTGCTGGAAGTAGTTGATCGCGAAGGTGCGGAACGGGAAGACCGTGGCATAGAACACCACGCACAGCCCGACGATGTACCAGTACGAGGGACTGAAGCGGTACAGATTCTTGAAATCCAGCCGGTCACCCTCGCCCGCGGCGCCGAGGTCGTAGCGGCCTTCCGCGCGTTTTTCCTGCATCCAGTAGAGCATCGCCGCAGCGACGCTGACGCCGGCGATGCCGGTGGCGAGCCACAGCGGGTCCTGCCAGTTCGTGTAGAGCGGCGCGGCGAAGCCGGTCGACCAGTCGGCCGACACCGAGCCCAGCCGGGCGATCGACAGGTTCAGACCGAAGGCGAAGGACAGCTCCTGGCCCTTGAACCAGCGCGCCAGCACGGTGGTGACCGCGACGATCAGGGGCTCCGCACCGATGCCGAGCAGGAAGCGGCCGGCAAAGATCACGTTGTAGTTGTCGGTCACTACCGTCAATACGCCCGCGATCACGCAGATGATCGAGAACACCACCAGCGCGGTGCGCGTCCCGAAGCGATCAATGATGTAACCGCCCGCGAGCAGCACCAGCAGCGCCGCCACCGAATAGGCGGTCGCCAGCGCGCCCGCCTGCTGGTTGGAGATGCCGAGCTGGCTGATCATCAGATCGACCACCGGCCCCAGCGAGTCATAGAGGTAGTAGTTGCCGAACATGGCCAGGCTGACCAGGATCAGCGCGATCCAGCGTTGCGTCGGCGTCGGGCGGGGCAAGGTGCTGGTCTGCACGGGCAGCGTCCTTTCGGGTGTCGACGGGGTGATGCGTCAGGCGGTGGCGAAATCGACGACCACGCGGAAGCGCGCCTTGCCGGCTCGCACGTGCTCCATCGCCTCGTTGATCGCCGTGTGCGGGAAGCGCTCGACCGTGGGCTCGATGCCGTGCCGGGCGGCGAAGTCCAGCATCTTCGCGGTCAGCGCCGGACTGCCGAGCGGCGACCCGGCAATCGACTTCTCGCCACCGATCAGGCCGAAGGCCGGGATCGGCATCGGCTCCAGCACCGCGCCAACCACGTGCAGGCGGCCGTGCGGGGCGAGCAGGCCGAGCAGGCCGGCCCAATCCTGCGGGACGTTGGCGGTCACCAGCAGGAAGTCGAGCTTGCCGCGCCAGTCCTTCAGCGCCGCCGGCGACATGCCGACCACCGCCTGATGCGCGCCGATCCGGCAGGCTTCCTCGGCCTTGCCCTCGGTACTAGTGAATGCGACAACCTCGCAGCCCCAGGCGCGCAGGAACTTCAGTGCCAGATGGCCGAGCCCGCCGATACCGATCACACCGACGCGCGCCATCGGCGACAGATTGGCGGCGACGATCGGCCGGAACACGGTGATGCCGCCACAGAACATCGGCCCGGCGCTGTCGGCGGCCAAGGCGTCGGGCAGCGGCGTCGCCCAGACCCAGTGGCAGCGAACGCGATCGGCAAAGCCGCCGTGACGGCCGATCAGCGTCTCCTCGTTGTTCCCGCACAGATGATGGGCGCCATCGAGACAGCTGCCGCAGTACATGCAGCTCGCCGAGAACCACCCCAGTCCCACCCGATCGCCGACCTGCACGCGCCTGGCGTGCTCGCCGACCGCGACCACCCTACCGACCACCTCGTGCCCCGGCACGAAGGGATACGCGGTACGGCCCCACTCGTTGTCGAGCATCGACAAATCCGAGTGACAGACACCGCAGTGCTCGACGGCAATCTCGACCTGTTCGGCGCCGAGCTCGCCAGGCTCATAGCCAAAGGCGGACAACGGGCCGCGTGGCGTGGTGGCGGCGTAGGCGTGGACGGTCATCGGATTCTCCGGGGTGCAGCAGAACGGTAGACCCGAAGGCTGCGCCCGCCGCCGGTTCCCGCGCAAGAGCGGCCGTCTGGCCGCTGGCCGGTGACTGCGGGTACGCTCGCGGGCCTTACCGCAGGCTGGGCGATGCTGCAAACCAGTCCGGCGGCCCACCAGCGTCACGGCCACAGCAGAAAGAGGGATGCGAGCATGAGCTATTTCGTTACCGGCGCGACCGGCTTCATCGGCGGCTTCCTGATCGGGAAGTTGCTCAATCGCAAAGGCACGATTTACGTGCTGGTGCGCAAGAGCTCCGAAGAGAAGTTCGCCGCGCTGAAGGAGCGCTACCCCGACGCCGGTGACCGCCTGGTGGCGATCTGGGGCGATCTGTCCAAGCCGCAGCTGGGCGTATCGGCCGAGCAGCTCAAGTTGCTGACCGGCAAGGTCAAGCAGTTCTATCACCTCGCCGCCATTTACGACCTCAAGGCCAGCGCCGAGTCGCAGCAGGTCGCCAACATCGACGGCACCCGCCACGCGGTGCAACTGGCCGACGCGATCAAGGCCGGCTGTTTCCACCATATCAGCTCGATTGCCGCCGCCGGCCTGTATCACGGCGTGTTCCGCGAGGACATGTTCGCCGAGGCCGAGAACCTCGACCATGCCTATTTCCGCACCAAGCATGATTCCGAGGGCATCGTCCGCAAGGAATGCCAGCGGCCGTGGCGCGTGTATCGGCCGGGCATTGTGGTCGGTCATTCGAAGACCGGGGAAATCGACAAGATCGACGGCCCGTATTATTTCTTCACGCTGCTGAAGAAAATCCGCCAGATGCTGCCGCCGTGGATGCCGACGCTGGGCTTCGAGGGCGGCCGCATCAACATCGTGCCGGTGGATTTCATCGTCGATGCGCTGGACCACATCTCGCACGAAAAGGGTTACGACGGTCAGTGCTTCCACCTGACCGATCCGGCACCGATGCGCGTGGGGGAAGTCCTGAACATTTTTGCCCGGGCCGGCCATGCCCCGGAAATGAGCATGCGGATCGACGCCCGCGTGTTCAACTTCATCCCGGGTACCGTGCGCGGCATGCTCGGCGGCCTGCCCCCCGTTCGCCGGATCACCGACGGCCTGCTGAAGTCCCTGGGGATTCCCAAGGACATGATGACCTTCTTCAATTACCCGACCCGCTTCGACTGCCGCGAAACCGAGCGCGTGCTGCGCGGCACCGGCATCAAGGTGCCGGCGCTGGAAACCTACGCCTGGCGCCTGTGGGACTACTGGGAACGCCACCTCGACCCGGACCTGTTCATCGACAACTCGCTGCAGAGCCGGGTGCGGGACCGCGTCGTGGTCATCACCGGCGGCTCCTCCGGCATCGGTCTTGCCACTGCGCACAAGGTCGCCGCCGCGGGTGCGAAGACGATCATTTGTGCGCGTGGTGAAGAAGACCTGGCCAAGGCCAAGGCCGAGATCGAGGCTGCCGGGGGCGTCTGCTTCACCTACCCGGTGGATCTGACCAGCTATGAATCCTGCGATGCTTTCGTCAAGCAGGTGCTGGCCGATCATGGTCATGTCGATGTGCTGGTCAACAATGCCGGCCGCTCGATTCGCCGCTCGATCGCCCTGTCCTACGACCGCTTCCACGATTTCGAGCGGACGATGCAGCTGAATTACTTCGGCTGCCTGCGACTGGTGATGGGCCTGCTGCCGGGAATGACCGAACGGCGCCGCGGCCATATCATCAACATCAGCTCGATCGGCGTGCTGACCAATGCGCCGCGCTTCTCGGCCTATGTCGCCAGCAAGGCCGCGCTGGATGCCTTCAGCCGCTGCGCCGCCAGCGAGTTCTCCGACAAGAACCTGCACTTCACCGTGATCAATATGCCACTGGTGAAGACGCCGATGATCAGCCCGACCAAGATGTACGACAACGTGCCGACGCTGACGCCGGAAGAAGCGGCGGACATGGTCTGCGAGGCGATCATCAAGCGGCCGCAGCGCATGGCGACCCGCGTCGGCATTTTTGCCGAAGTGCTGCATCTGCTGGCACCGACCGTGTATCAGGTGGTGATGAACACGGCATTCCAGCTGTTCCCGGATTCGGCCGCCGCCAAGGGACAGAAGGGTGGCGATGTCGCCGCCAGCAGCGAGCAGGTCGCGTTCGCGGCATTGATGCGCGGCGTGCATTGGTAATTCCCCCGCGGCGCGGGGTGCCGATTCCGTCGGCATTCCGCGCCCCATCGGCCCGCACACCGCGGGCCGTTCCGATTCCTTACGGCATCCGGCCCGGGGCGTTCGCGCTCCGGGTCATTGCGTGCCCCAGAGACCCGACCTGACGCCATGACCGAAACCCTGCACAGTTCCAGCGCTGTCGACCGCTTCCTCAACGTCGTCGAGCGCGCCGGCAATGCCCTGCCGCACCCGGCCACCCTGTTCGCCGGAATGGCGGTGCTGGTACTGATCGCCTCGGCCATCGCTGCCAGCTTCGGGCTGATGGTGGTGCACCCGTCCACCGGTGCCGAGGTCAAGGTGGTCAACCTGCTTTCGCAAGAAGGGATCCATCGGATCATGACCGGGCTGGTCACCAACTTCACCGGCTTCGCCCCGCTGGGCACGGTGCTGGTCGCGCTGATCGGCATCGGCGTGGCCGAGGTCAGCGGCCTGATCGGCGCCTCGATGCGACTGCTGGTGCTGTCGGCGCCGCAGCGTCTGCTGACGCCGATCGTGGTGTTCGCAGGGATCATGTCGAACATGGCCAGCGAGATCGGCTACGTGCTGCTGGTGCCGCTGGCCGGGCTGATCTTCCTCGCCGCCAATCGCCATCCGCTGGTCGGCGTGGCCGCGGCGTTCGCCGGCGTGTCCGGCGGCTACAGCGCCAACCTGCTGCTCGGCACCATCGACCCGCTGCTGGCCGGCCTGACGCAGGAAGCCGCCCGACTGGTCGACCCGGCCTACACGGTCAGCCCGATGGCCAGCTACTACTTCATGTTCGTCTCAACCTTTCTGATCACCGTGCTGGGCACCTGGGTGACCGAGAAGATCGTCGCCCCGCGGGTCGGCGACTGGAAGGGCGAACGCAAGGCCGATGACGCCGTGCAGGGCATCACCGCCGAGGAACGGCGCGGCCTCAAGTACGCGCTGATTGCGCTGGCGGTCCTGTCGGCCGTCGTGATCTGGGGGCTGGCGCCGGAGGACGGGTTTCTGCGCAAGATCGGCGCCACCGGCAACGACGCCCTGCTGCAGTCGCCTTTCCTGATCGGCATCGTCTCCTTCATCTTCGTCGCCGGTCTGATCCTCGGCGTGGCTTATGGCGTCGGTGCCGGCACGATCAAGAGCGATGTCGACGTGATCAAGGGTATGAGCCAGCAGATGAGCACGCTGGGGAGTTACTTGGTGCTTGTCTTCTTCGCCGCCCAGTTCGTCGCCTTCTTCAACTGGTCCAACCTCGGCCTGGTCATGGCGGTCAACGGCGCCGAATTCCTGAAAACCGTCGGCCTGCCGAAGATCCCGCTGTTCCTCGCCTTCATCCTGCTGACCGCCTTCGTCAATCTGGCGATGGGCAGCGCCAGCGCGAAGTGGGCGCTGATGGCCCCGATCTTCGTGCCGATGTTCATGCTGCTCGGCTACCCGCCGGAAACCACCGTCACCGCCTATCGCGTCGGCGACAGCGTCACCAACATCATCTCGCCGATGATGAGCTACTTCGCGCTGATCATCGCCTTCATCCAGCGCTACGAACCCAAGGCCGGCATCGGCACGGTGATCGCCCTGATGATCCCCTACTCGATCACCTTCCTGATCGGCTGGTCGATCCTGTTCGTGGCCTGGGTGCTGCTCGGCTGGCCGATGGGCCCGGGTTCGCCGGTGTTGTTGCCGGTGGCGGGGGGCTGAGGCGGTTAAGCCTGACTCGGCGCTGCGAGCCTTGGTCGGCTCGCAGCGCCGGCCGATCCAAATCGGTCCGGCGCACAACGCGCACAATGGCAGCCCTGATCATGATGCGACGAGTGGCCTTGTCGACACTGCTGTTGGCGCATTTATTCGTCAGTTTGCTGTTGACCTACTTGATTGCAACCGACATCGATGGCGAGGCCAATCTCACGCACTATTTGTATTTCTTTGCCCTCAACCCGCCAGCGGTTATGGCTTTTCTGGCGCTCGTCCCTTTGGATTTTGCAATTCGGGCAATTTATCCACACGGAGGACTATCCATTACCGCCGCCAACCTTGCAGGAGTGATTCTGTGCCACTTTTTGTATGAACACCTCTTGTTGAGACGGTTCGACTACACGGACGGCATTGGCGTCAGACTCGGATGGTTACGGAACGCCAGTGGAAAGCCGCCCGACTAACCCAACCTACGCACCCTCCAAGGCCTCCAGCGCAGCCACCAGACGCTGGACGTCTCCGGCATAGAATCCTGCCGAGTTGATCGTGTTGATTTCCACGATCCGCAGGCCTTCAGGCGTGTCGCAGACGTCCACCACGAAGGCCCGATGCGGCTGCCAGATGGCGATGACGTCCCGAACGAAGCGATTGACGCGCTCATCCACGTGCGCGGAATAGATGACGCGCCGCCCGGATTTGTACAACGACTGGGTGACGATTTCGCCATCGACGATCCAGTAACGATATTCGGCGTGGATGACCTTGGGCACACACAGCTGGACCAGAGTGCCGGGTGACAGACTGAAACCATAATCTTCACCCAGTTCGCAGACTTGGCGTTGCCACGTTTCGAACTCGTCCACGTCGAATACGCGACCCGCGAAATATTTGGAATCGTCGATCGGCCGGATGAACGCCGGCTCGGTCAGGCGTACATGCTCGAAAGCCACCACACTGGAGTCGGCATTGAGCATGCGCTCGCCCCATGCCGACAACTGGACCCGGAAGTCCTGCTGGAAAAGATCATAAACGCCAGGATTCAAGCTCTGCGCCCGTGCGAAATGGCGCATCGAATAAGACCCGAAACAGACTGCCTTTTCCGCCTTCAATACTGGCACAGGTTCGAGTTCACCCACGAAGGGAATGACCTTGTGGACGCTGTAAGGCAGCTCGAAACGCTCCAGCGTCGCGACCAGTCGTTCCCATTCGGCTTCTCCAAACAGATTGTTCTGCAGGATCCAGTGCATCAGCGATGCCCCCTACCACGTGCCTGCGTTTGAGACTTCATCATTATTCTGCACTCGTTTTCTGGGCTCAACCGGCTCAGCCCAGCGCCGCCAGGCGGCGGGCGCGCTCGCGGTCGATCAGCCGCCCGACCGCATCCTCCTCGAAGCCCGCCGCCTGCAGGGTCTCGCGGGCCAGCAGCAAGGCGGCCTCCAGGGTTTCCGGCACGGCGGCGGTGGCGCCACTGATGGTCAGGGCCCGCGCATGCGCATCGTCGCGGGCGCGGACGATCACCGGCAACGACGGATTCAAGCTGCGCACCGCCGCGAGGCAGTGCAGCGCAATGGCCGGGCGGTCCAGCGTCAGCACCACGGCGCTGGCGCGATCGACGCCGAGCCGCTTCAGCAGCTCCGGATGACCGGCCTCGCCGCGAAACACCGGGCGGCCGGCGCGATGCAGCCGGGCGACATGGTCGGCGTCGGTGTCGATCGCCACGTACGGGATCTCCTGCGCCGCCAGCAGATCGCCGACCAGCTGGCCGACCCGGCCGAAGCCCATCACGATGACGTGATCGCGCAGTTCGTCGTCCGCCGGTGGATCCAGTTCGGTGCCGCCCTGCTCGCGGGCGCGCAGGCGCTGGCCGATGCGCTCGGCGGCGGCGGCCAGTGCCGGCGTCAGGAACAGACTGAGCGCCGTGACGACCAGCGCCAGCTGGCCCACGTCCGACGCCAGCAACCCGAGCGTCAACGCACTGCCGACCACGATGAAGCCGAACTCGCCGGCCTGACTGAGCAACACGCCACCCTCGACCGCCGCCGGCCGCGACAGGCCGGAGAGCTTCAGTACCAGCGTGTTCATCGCGATTTTCACGGTGAGCAGCGTCACCAGACCCGCCAGCACCAGCCCGGGCGAGGCGGCGACGACGCCGAGATTGATCGACATGCCGACGGTCAGGAAGAACAGGCCGAGCAGCAGACCGCGAAAGGGCTCGATGGTGATCTCAACCTCGTGGCGGTACTCGGTCTCGGCGAGGATCAGGCCGGCCAGAAAGGCCCCCAGCGCCATCGACAGCCCGGCCAGATGGGTCAACGCGCCGACCCCGATCGCGGTGAGCAGCACCAGCGCGGTGAAGCTGTCGGGCTGACGGACCGGCGCCAGCACGCGAAACAACGGCCGGATCGCGTAGCGACCGATCAGCATGATCAGCACCAGGGCCAGCACCGCCTTGCCCATCGCCAGCAGCACCGCCGTCCACACGCCGCCCTCCTGCGGCGACGCGAGAAAGCCGATCAGGATCAGCAGCGGCACCACCGCCAGATCCTGGAACAGCAGGATCGAGAAACTTGCACGTCCGACCGGCGAGCCCAGCGCCTGCCGCTTCATCAAGAGCGGCATCACCACCGCGGTCGAGGACAGCGCCAGCGCCAGACCGAGCAGCGCAGCAGCGTCGGCCGGCACGCCGACCAGCGCCAGCAGCAGCCCCAGCACCAGGGCATTCAGTAGCCACTGCGCCGTGCCGGTGCCGAAGACCCAGCGCCGCAGCGCCATCAAGCGCTCGCCGGAGATCTCCAGCCCGATCGAGAACATCAGGAACAGCACGCCGAGTTCGGCCAGCGCCGACACGCTCTCGGGTCGAGGAAAGCTGACGTAGGCCAGCCACGGATGGCTGTCGACCATGGCGCCCAGCGCGTGCGGTCCGATCAGCACGCCGACGCTCAGAAAGCCGAACACCGGATTGAGCTTCAGCTTCTGCAGCGCCGGCACCAGCAGGCCCGACAAGCCCAGAAACAGCAGGAATTCGCGCAGATAGGGCAGCGTGGCGTGTTCGGGCATCGGGCTTCCGGGCGCGGACAGACGCCCGATCATGCCCGAGCATCACGCCGGCCCCGCGCGGGCATTCACACCCCCGCGACCTCCAGCGACTGGAGCAACTGCCGCGCGGCGCGGCGGCCGGAATGCCAGGCGCCGTGGACGGTGCCGGGGTAGTCGGTGACGGTGTGCTCGCCGGCCAGCCACAGCCGCGGCCCGACCGGCTCGGCAAGCGTTGCGCGATCCTCGGCGCGACCGCCCGGCCGCACCACCGAGTAACTGCCGAGCGCGTCCGGGTCGCGATGCCAGGCGCTGCGTCGCGCCGCTTCGGGCTCGGGGATGCCAGCCCCGAAGCCGGCCCGGAGCAGGTCGTGGAGCTGGCGAGCGGCGGTGGTGACGGGTAGTCGCGCCAGCGACCGCGATGCGGCGCCCCCCGTCAGGGCGACCAGCACCGGCGTCCGTCCGAGGGGGTAGCACTCGACCGGGAACGGTGCGTCGGCCAGCGAGAAGCCGTGCAGCGAGGTCGGCCAGAAGGCCCGTGGGTACCGCAGCACGATCTTCTCCAGCACCCCCATGCCGAGGCCAGCGAGCGCGTCGCGGTGGGTGCGCGGCAAGGGCGGGTCCAGCGCCGGACGGCCCTCGGCCAGCACCCCGAGCGGCACGGTCAGGATCGCGGCATCGGCCCGGACGCGGCCGAAGTCACCCGACAAGGTGACGCCGCGCGCATCGTGGCGGATCGACGCCACCCGCTGACCGAGGCGCAGGTCCAGCCCCGCGGCGAGGTGCTGCGGCAGGGCGTCGTAGCCGTCCGGGAACCAGCGATCGTCGCCGGGGTAGGCCTCGTCGGCCTCCAGCGCCCGGGCCGACAGCCCTGCCAGATCCTCGCCGTACTCCAGTTCCAGCGCGACCGCCTGCCGGTGTTCGACCAGCGCCCAGTCCGCCGGGTCGACGCCTCGACGCCAGCGCGGCGCGCGGCGGGCCAGCACGTCGGCGACGCTGTCGCGGCGGCCGGCATCATCGGCCAGCGACGCCCGCCAGCGCTCGGCACGCGCCTCCGCCGCGTCCACGGCCTCGGCTGCGAGTCGACGACCATCGGCGTAGACCGCGAAACGCGACCAGTCGGTGGCAACTGTTGGCGCTCCCGCCCGCTGGGCGAGCCGGCTGATCGGATTGCCCTCGTGACCGTGAATCCAGGCCGCGCCCAGGTCCAGCGCCACGCCCAGCGTGCGATCGGTGAGGATTCGCCCGCCCAGCCGATCGCGCGACTCGTAGACCGTGACCCGCAGGCCGGCATCGGTCAGCCGCCGGGCCGCAGACAGGCCGGCCATCCCGGCGCCGATGACCACCACGCGCGGCGCATCGGCGGCAAGGGCTCGGCCGGCAGCCCACAGCGTTCCGCCGAGCAGCCCGCCCAGCAGGCCGCGGCGTTCGGGATCGGGCGATGCGGTCCGTCTCATTCGAAGAAGCGCGCGACCGGCGCGTGGAACCGGATCCAGTCGCGCTGACCGGATACGCGGACGAACCACGAAGTCTCGCCGGCTTCTGCGTTGCCGGTGCCGTTGGAATTGACGCCCGCCACGACCCAGCGGCCGTCGATGCGCATCCAGGCCGGACCGCCGCTGTCGCCGGAGCCGAGCAGGCCGACCAGTCGATTGGCCGGATAGACCTCGCCGTCGTGCGGGTTCTCGATCGAGCCGTCCTCGGCCGGCAGGAACACGCCCAGATAGTTGCCGGAATCCTCGTCGTCGGCCGCGTCCTTCACCACCTCGACCACGCCCTGCGCCGCTGCGCGCTCGTCGCCGCCATCGTGATAGTCCTCGTGCTCACCGATGCTGGCGACACCGCGCGCGCCGTAGCCGACGAAGGTCAGCAGTCGGCCGTACTCGTCACCTCCGCCGTACAGCAGCGGCGGCGGACCGGCGTCGTTGACCGGCCGATGCAGCCACAGGATGGCGAGGTCCTCGCCGGTGGTCAGCTCGGTATCGACGTAGTCCTCGTGGATCGCGCTGTCGACCACCCGGTAGACGCGCCCACCCGTGCTGCGCACCAGCACGTCCTGCGGGTCGAGGCTCGATTCCTCGTCCTCGAAGCAATGCGCGGCGGTCAGCACATAACCGTGTCGGGCGTCGTTGCCGATCCAGGTGCCGCTGCAGTCGCCCCAGGTGTCGCCGCCATCGGCGGAGAGCGCGACGGTGGCGCGGAACGCCGGGCGATACGCCAGCTCGATCGCCGCACCGAAGCCGGCGGACGGATCGTCGTCGTGACCGCCCTCCTCCGCCCAGGTCGAATCGAGGATCACCACCGCCGGCGCGGCCGGGGCGATCAGCAGCAGGGTCAGGAGCAGACTGCGAAACATGCGGGACGGGCCTCGCCGAAACGGGCCCGCGAGCATATCGATCCCGCAAAAGACGACGCCCCGGGGGTACCGGGGCGTCGAGACCTGCATTGGTCGGCGTGAGAGGATTCGAACCTCCGACTTCTACCTCCCGAAAGTAGCGCTCTACCAGGCTGAGCTACACGCCGCAGGAAGGAGCGGGATATTCCGCGATGACCGCGCGACAGGCAAGACAGACCGGTAGACCGCACTGCGCTGCCGTTCAGCCGCCTCCGCCGGTGCGGCTCGCGGCAGGCTGCGCTTTGGTAGCCTTCGGCGCCTTTGCCGCCTTGGAGTTACGGTCTGTCATGAGCGTGATCAAGCCGCGCACGCCACCGGGCGTGATGGAGCTGTTGCCGCTGCAACAGATTGCCTTCCAGCGGATGCTGGACGTGATCCGTCGCGCCTACGAGCGCTTCGGCTTCCTGCCAGTCGAGACGCCGGTCTTCGAGCTGTCCGATGTGCTGCTGACCAAGTCCGGCGGTGAAACCGAGCGGCAGGTCTACTTCGTGCAGTCGACCGGCAGCCTGAAGCAGGGCGAGGCCCCCGAGCTGGCGCTGCGCTTCGATCTGACCGTGCCGCTGGCCCGCTACGTCGCCGAACACGAGCGCGAGCTGACCTTTCCGTTCCGCCGCTACCAGATCCAGCGCGTGTACCGCGGCGAGAGCGCCCAGCGCGGCCGCTACCGCGAGTTCTACCAGTGCGACATCGACGTGATCGGCAAGGATCAGCTGCCGATCCGCCATGACGCGGAAGTGGTCGCGGTGATCCACGCCATCTTCGGCGAGCTGGACATCGGTCGCTTCACCATCGGGCTCAACAATCGCAAGCTGCTGCGCGGCTATCTCGCCCACTGCGGCATCGCCGACAGCGAGCGGCAGATGCTGGTGCTGCGCGAGATCGACAAGCTGGACAAGCGCGGCCGCGCCGCGGTATCGGCGACGCTGACCGGGCCGGACTTCGGTCTGGTCGAAGAAACGGTCGCCGCGCTGCTGGACTTCACCGGTCGGCGCTCCAGCGGCCACGCCGACGCGTTGGCGATCCTCGACGCCCTGCCGGACGGCAACGACGACCTGATCGCCGGCAAGGCCGAGCTGCGCGAGGTGCTGGAAACCGTGCGGATCCTCGGCGTTCCGGAGCGCGACGTGGTGCTGAACTGCTCGATCGCCCGCGGCCTCGACTACTACACCGGCACGGTCTACGAGACCACGCTGGAGGCGCATCCGCAGATCGGCAGCATCTGCTCCGGCGGCCGCTACGAGAACCTCGCCAGCCACTACACCAAGAGCCGCCTGCCCGGCGTCGGCATCTCGATCGGCGCGACGCGGCTGTTCTGGCAGCTGTCCGCCGCCGGCCTGCTCGGTCGGGCGCGGAGCACGGTCAAGGTGCTGGTCACGCTGATGGACGCCGCGCTGCTGCCGGCTTCCGCCGAGCTGGCCAATGCGCTGCGGATCGCCGGCATCAACACCGAGCTGTCGCTGGAGCCGCGCAAGCTGGCCAAGCAGCTGCAGTACGCCGACCGCGCCGGCATCGCCTTCGCGCTGATCCTGGGTGACGACGAACTCGCCCGCGGCACCGTGCAGGTCAAGGATCTGGTCAAGGGCGAGCAGTTCGAGGTCGCCCGCAGCGAGTTGGTCCCGACCTTGAAAGTCGAACTGGAACAGGCCGCCGCGCTGGAAGCCATCGGCGTGCTGCAGCTGCCGGAGGCACCATGAGCAGCAAGCGCCGCAAGGACGCGCCGGACACCGTGACCGCCGAGGCCGACCTGCCGCTGGACGACGTGGCCGCGATCGAGGCCGAGGACGGCATGGACGCCCCGCCGGAGAAGCCGGCCCGCCGCAAGACGGCACGCAAGCCGCGCCAGCGCCCGCTCCCGCTGGATGGCGAGCGGCTGACCCGCCGCGGCGTGCTGGACGTGGCGCTGCGCGGCCGCCGCGTGGTCATCGCGCCCAGCGCGCTGCGCCGCGTGTCGCGGGCCTCCTCGTTCCTGCAGGGCCAGCTGAAGCGCGGTGAAGCGATCTACGGCGTCACCACCGGCTTCGGCAGCAACGCCGACCGGATGCTCGGCGACCAGCGTCTGCGGCCGCGGCCCGGCGACGAGGCCAGCCTGGTCGAGGAGCTGCAGCAGAACCTGATCCTGTCGCACGCGGTCTGCGTCGGCGCCGCACTGCCATCCGAGCTGGTGCGGGCGATGATGGTGATCCGCATCAACACGCTGCTGCGCGGCCATTCCGGCGCCCGGGTCAGCACGCTGCGCGCGCTGGTCGAGCTGCTGAACCGCGATGTCCTGCCGCTGATTCCCGAGTCCGGCTCGGTCGGCGCCAGCGGCGATCTGGCTCCGCTCTCGCACATGGCGCTGCCGCTGCTCGGCGTCGGCGAGGTGCTGCACAAGGGCGTGCGCAAGCCGGCCGCGCAGGCGCTGGCCGATGCCGGGCTGGAGCCGATCGAGCTGGGCCTCAAGGAAGGGCTGGCGCTGTCGAACGGCACCACGCTGATGCTGGCCTACGCGGTACTGGCGCTGGACCGGCTGGAAGCGGCCTGCAAGACCGCCGACCTCTCCGCCGCGCTCAGCGTCGAGGCCTTCTGCGGCCGCAGCGCCGCCTTCGACGAGCGGGTCCACGAACTGCGCCCGCACCCGGGCCAGGAAGTGACCGCCGCGAACCTGCGCGCACTGCTGAAGGACTCGCAGCTGGTCGACATTCCGTACCACCGGGTGCCGCGCTTCACGCCGTGGACGCCGGAGGCCTGGGCCGACGAAGCGCAGGTCGCCCGCACCTTCGACATCCGCTGGGACTACGTGCTGCCGGCCGAGCGGGCGGGCAGCGGCGCCTACTACAAGCGCGCCCTGCCCTTCCGCGGCGGCAAGAAGGCGCAACCGCAGGACGCCTACAGCCTGCGCTGCATTCCGCAGGTCCACGGCGCCGTCAAGGACAGCCTCTCCCACCTGCGGCGGGTGATCGAGATCGAGCTGAATTCGGTTACCGACAACCCGCTGATCTTCGCGCCCAGCCGAGCCAGTGATGACGAAGGCGTGATCTCCGCCGATGAGCGCGTGCTGTCGGCCGGCAACTTCCACGGCATGCCGCTAGCGCTGGCCATGGCGGCGGTCAAGGCCGCGGTGCCGGTGCTGGCCTCGATCTGCGAGCGGCGCATCGCCAAGCTGGTCGACCCGGCGACCTCCGACGGCCTGCCGCCGTTTCTGGTCGGCAACGAGGACGGCACCGATTCCGGCCTGATGATCGTGCAGTACACCGCCGCCGCGCTGGTCAATCAGCTCGCCACTCGGTCACATCCGGCCTGCGTGTATTCGGTGCCGACCAGCGCCAACGCCGAGGACCACGTCTCGATGGGCGCGACCGACGGCCGCGATCTCTGGCAGATGTGCAGCGATCTGGATCAGGTGCTGGCGATCGAAGTCCTGACCGCAGCCCAGGCGCTGGAGTACCGGCTACAACTGCTGGACGGCGCCTACACGGTCGCGATCCGGCTGGGCACGCAGGCGCTGCGTCGCAAGATCCGCAACATCTCGCCGGCGCGCCCGGAAGATGCCGGCACGCTGGCCGAGGACATCAAGCGGCTGCAGGCCGACCTGAAGCAGCTCCAGTCGGTGCGTCCCGGCATCGCCGCCCAGGCGCTGCTGAAGGCGGTTCGCGATGCGGGCATCGCCTTCGTCGAACGCGACCGCTACTACGGCGAGGACCTGAAGCGGGCGCTCGACCTGGTGCAGGGCCGCCGGTTGATCGTGCTGATCGAGCGCGAGCTCGGCATCGAACTCGAACTGGACTGAGAGCACCGGTCCGATGCCTCGCGCCCAGCAGCTGTCCCGCCTGCTCTTCATCGGCTACCTGATCGGGCTGCTGTATCTGCCGCTGCAGTACGGCGGCAACCGCGATTTCGCCTGGGGCGCGGCGCTGACCTGGTTCTGCCTGCTCGGCGCGCTCACCCAGCTGGCGATCGGCCTGCGCTGGATCGATCCGCCCGGCGTCTGGTATCGCACGCGCTGGTGGCGGCGCGGGCTGTGGCTGTGGTTCGCTTTCGGGGTGCTGCAGTGGACTCCGCTGCCGATCGACCGCGCCTTTCCCGATCTGCCGCCCATTCCGCCCTATGAGCCTTCCAGCTGGAACTCCATCAGCGTCGATACCTATGCCAGCTTCCGCAGCAGCCTGAAGACGCTGCTGTACGTACAGATCGCACTGCTCGGGCTGCTGCTCCTGTCGAGCTGGCTGCGCATCAAGATCCTGCTCTGGTCGCTGATCACGCTGGCGACCCTGCAGGCTGCCGCCGGCACGGTCGCCTCGATCCAGGGCATGGGCTTCCGGAATGCCTGGTTCAGTTTCTCGGCGATGGGGGTCTCCGGCACCTATCTGAACAAGAATCATTTTGCCGGCTATCTGGTCCTGTCGATCGGTTTCGCCCTCGGCCTGATCATTGCCGACCTGCGCGATGGCCCCATCGGCCGTGACTGGAAGCAGCGCGTTCGCGATCTGGTGCAATTGTTGCTGACCCGCAAGACCCAGCTTCGGGTGGCCATGCTGGTCATGGTGGTCGCACTGGTGATGACCGCCTCGCGAGGCGGCAACGCCGCCCTGCTCGCCAGCCTAGGCCTGGTATCGGGACTCGCGCTGTTCCTGATCCGGCGGCCGCCGCGCTCGCTCTGGATTCTGCTGATCTCGCTGGTGGTCGTGGACGTACTGATCATCAGCGGCTGGTTCGGTCTCGACCGACTCGCCGAACGCATCGCCCAGACAGACGTTCGCGTGGAATTGCGTCAGCCCGAGCGCGTCGCTGGCAACCCGGATCCCCGGGAAACGACCGATGCCGAGCTGCCCGACGACCGCGGAACGACCGTCAACGTGTCACGCGGGATCAGATTCTCCACGCTCACCGAGATTGATCGGGTCGAGCTTGCCCGGGCCTCGCGTGAAATCTGGAAGGAGGCGCCGCTCTTCGGCGTCGGCGGTGGGGCGTGGCGCTCGATGTTTCCGGCCTTTCGCACACCAGTCACCCACGACACCTTCTACGACCACGCCCATCACGATCACCTGCAGGTGCTGGCCGAGTACGGCTTGCTGGGCGGCCTGCTCGCGGCGGCGCTGGTGGCCGGACCGGTGCTGCTGGCGATCCGTGCCTTTCGTGCCCGCCGGGACCGACGCATGATCGGGCTGGCCTTCGGGGCCCTGCTGGGCGTCATCGCGTTGCTCCTGCATGGTTTCGTCGATTTCAATCTGCAGATTCCGGGAAATGCCGCCTTGTTCACGCTCGCACTGACCCTCTGCCTGATTGCCCACGACGGCCGCTACGGCGGTCGACGCCGGGCAGCCAGCTCCGCTCGCACCAGCCAAAGCCCGCTGACCGCGACGGTTGCCAGCCTGCTGCTGGTTGCCGGCACCGCCACCGCGCAGACCACGCCGCCGGCAGCGACCGCCGAGACCTGCCCGCGAGCGCCGTCCAGCTATGTCCGCAGCGGGCTGGACGCGAGCGGCGCTGCGGCCGAACTGGCGCGCATCCCGACCGGTGCCGCGGGCGCCGACCAGCGCGCCGAGCTGCTGATCCGGGTGCTCAACGAGGCCGCCCGCGCCGATGCACTCGATCGCGGCGACGAGGCCGAGGCCCTGCGGGCCTTCGCGAAGCAGCGACTGACCCGCGAAGGCTGGCGCTCCACCCAGCGCGGGAACCGGGCCGAGGTCGCCTTCGCACTGGGCGAGCTGCGCCGGCTCGGCATCACCAACGTGCCGCAGGATGCGACCAGCGCCTGCCGGGCCTACGCCACGGCCGCACAGCGCGGCTCGCCGGATGGCGTGTACCGCGAGGCCCTGTGCGCCACCCAGGGCGACCGCGACCGCGCGATGGCGACCATGGAGCGCGCCGCCGAGGCCGGCCATCCGCTCGCCCAGGAGGCGCTCGGCACGCTGTGCCTCCAGGCCGAGCCACCGCGCGTGGAATGCGCCGCGCACTGGTTCTGCCGCGCCGCCAACCAGGGCCTGACCCGTGCCGCCGTGCTCGCCGCCTGGCTGATGAGCGAGGAGCGCTCGCCGGTCCGCGACGTCACCCGCGCGCTGGAGCTGTACGAGCAGGCTGCTACCGCCGGTGACGCCTCGGCGCAGAACAACCTCGCCGAGATCTACGAGCGCGGCTGGGCCGGCATCGTCGACATGCCGCGCGCGCTGGAGCTGTATCAGGCCTCCAGCCGGCAGGGTCTGCCGCAGGCGCAGCTCAACCTCGCGCGGCTGCTGTTCAAGACCTCCGAGCCCGGCAGCGAACGCCGCCGCGAGGCGCTGCGCTGGCTGGCCGAGGCCCGGCCGAAGCTGCCGAAGGAAGCCCAGGCCGTGGAGGCGGAGTTCGGCCTGGTCGGCCGCTGAGCCTCAGGCCGGCAGCGACCAGTCGATCGCGCTGAGTCCGTGCTCGGTGAGGTAGCGATTGCAGGCAGAGAAGTGGCCGCAGCCCAGAAAGCCGCGATGCGCCGACAGCGGCGAGGGATGCGGGGCTTTCAGCAGCAAGTGGCGGTTCGGGTCGACCACACCGGCCTTGCGCTGCGCGTGGCTGCCCCACAGCAGGAACACGAGATGCTCGCGCTCGGCGGCCAGCAGGGCGACGATCCGGTCGGTGAAGGCCTCCCAGCCGCGGCCCTGATGCGAAGCGGCCTGCCCGGCCTCGACGGTCAGCACGCTGTTCAACAGCAGCACGCCGCGATCTGCCCAGGCCTCCAGATTGCCGTGCCGCGGCGGCGCGATGCCGAGGTCACGCTGGATTTCGGCGTAGATGTTGACCAGCGAGGGCGGGACCGCCACGCCGCGTGCCACCGAGAAGCACAGGCCATGCGCCTGACCGGGGCCGTGATACGGGTCCTGGCCGAGAATCACCACCTTGACCGCGTCGAAGGGCGTGCGATCGAGCGCGTTGAAGATCAGCGGCCCCGGCGGATAGATCGCCTTGCCGGCGGCCTTCTCGTTGACCAGAAAGGCGCGCAGCGCGGCCATCGCCGGACTGGCCAGCTCCGGCGCGAGCCGCTCGCGCCAGGAGGGATGCAGGCGGACGCGGTCGTTCATCCTAGAATCCGCAGTTGACCGCTTTGCAGCACCCTCAGGCTCCTGATTCGATCAGACTTTTCGGACACTGGCGGGCTCTCCTGTTGGGTGAGGGTCGCTACGTGGCGGATTGCACGCTTCCAGCGGCGCATGGCGGCGTTCCAACTCGTTGGAATAGCTGGGCTATTCCGCCTCGTTGCGCCTTGCCCTGCACCTCCGGCAGCGCACACTCCACCATGTCCCACTGCGGTTTCTAGGATCATGTCCGCGCTCAGAACCAAAGCCCGTCGAGCGGACTGGACGCCGAGGCGAAACGCTTCTTCGGAATCCGTCCCGCCAGATACGCCTCACGACCGGCCTCGATCGCCAGCCGCATCGCCCGGGCCATGCGCACCGGCTCGCGGGCGCAGGCGATCGCCGTATTCATCAACACGCCGTCACAGCCCAGTTCCATGGCGATCGCCGCGTCGCTGGCGGTGCCGACGCCGGCATCGACCAGAATCGGCACGGTCGCTTCCTCGACGATCGCGAGGATGTTGTACGGGTTGCGGATGCCCAGACCCGAGCCGATCGGCGCGGCCAGCGGCATCACCGCGACGCAACCCATCTCGGCGAAGACCCGCGCGATCACCGGGTCGTCGTTGGTGTAGACCATCACCTGAAAGTCCTCCGCGATCAGCGCCTCGGCGGCCTTCAGGGTCTGGCGGATGTCTGGCAGCAACGTCTTCGGGTCGGCCAGCACTTCCAGCTTGACCAACCGGTGGTCGTCGAGCAGCTCGCGGGCGAGGCGCAATGTGCGCAGGGCCTCGTCGGCGGTGTAGCAGCCGGCGCTGTTCGGCAGCAGCGTGTAGCGATCCGGCGGCAGCACGTCGAGCAGACTGGGCTGCGAGCGGTCCTGGCCGATGTTCACGCGGCGGATCGCCACGGTGATGATCTCGGCGCCGGCAGCCTCGGTGGCCGCACGGGTTTCCTCCAGATCGCGGTACTTGCCGGTGCCGGTCAGCAGGCGTGAGGTGTAGGTCCGGCCGGCGATCACCAGGGGACGGTCCTCCGGCAGCGCAGGTCGGGGCGTTTCGGCGGCGGTCGCGGACATATCGCGGCTCCTGGACGAGGTGCGGGCGCGCGAGCGTACCCGCTGCGTCGATGTCGATCATCCCGCCTTGCAAGGTGCAGCACAGGTGCAGAGCGTGTCGCGACGGATTTCCGGCGGCATTCGCGGGCGACTGTCCCACTGCGGAAGTTCCATAGGATGATCCGCCGCGCCGGGCGCACACGCAGTTGCACCCAGAAGGAGCGACATTGATGAATCCGATCCAACTTGCCCAGAGCTTCGACCTGCCCAAGC